>OERJ01000030.1_pt1 | contig 52121 bp, 46 predicted proteins | sample 1539991 | NCBI WGS metagenome assembly OERJ01 (sample SAMEA3891247, study PRJEB23780) | metagenome | biome: terrestrial biome; feature: animal house; material: water of meat washing | place: Italy | collected 2015-05-12
GGGTTTCAGCATCTATACCAATATGAAGTTTACGCCATTGGCGACGATATTCAGGTTGGTGTTTCTTACGCTTCCATTCACCTTCGCCTAGAAACTTTAAGCCAGTAGAATCGACGAGTAGCTGGAGACCATTACTGCTTTTTTGATAGTTAATTGCAATATCAATATGCTTTTGTCTTCTGCAGATGGTGGAATAGTCTGGTGCTGTCCAATCTAATCTACAAAGATGAATGAGACTTTGCACAAAGCCAGTGACCATGCGTAAAGAAAGACGAAATAAGGATTTGATCATTAAACAGCATTGGATGGCTGTATCTGAATAAGTTTGATTTCGACCATGTTTACCTTTGGGTTGAGCGTACCATTGAGTCTTGGGATCAAACCAAATTGAGAGATTTCCTCGATTTATTAATGCACTGTTATAAGAAGACCAATTGGTTGTACGATAGATTTTAGGTGTGGGCTTATTCATTTGAGAATTATATTGTGGAATAAGCCTTTAGAGATAGGTTTGTGCAACAAAGCCCCTCAAAGCAAGTAAAACTGTAGTTTTACCTTCATTATTCCTACCAACTAAGACAGATTGATCTTTTAAATTAATTTGTCCACCATCAGTAATACTTCTGAAATTTTTAATTGTAAATTTTGTTAGTTTCATAAAAAAAGCCCCACCTAAGTGAAGCTTTTATAAACTACTGTATCTTAATTATCAATCAATTAAGTCAACTGAGCAGCAGCAATTTTCTTGGTATCAACATTCGCAGCAGCGTCAGTATAGTCGCCCATTTTGTCGAAGCTTAAGTATTGGTAGATGTCAGCAGACATGCTATCAATTTGAGCTGCATACTGTTGGTATTCTTCTGGAGTTGGTAATTTACCAAGTACAGCAGCAACAGATGCAAGTTCAGCAGACGCTAAGTAAACGTTCGCACCTTGACCTAAACGGTTCGGGAAGTTACGCGTAGAAGTCGATACACAAGTAGTGTTCGGAGCTACACGTGCTTGGTTACCCATACATAATGAACAACCTGGCATTTCAGTACGCGCGCCAGCTTTACCATAAGTATTGTAGAAACCTTCTTCCATCAATTGACGTTCGTCCATACGCGTAGGTGGAGCAATCCACAAACGAGTTGAAAGTACGCCACCAGGAACTTTCTCTAACAACTTACCAGTTGCACGGAAGTGACCGATGTTCGTCATACATGAACCAACGAATACTTCGTCAATTTTCACGCCTTGAACGTCAGAAAGCAATTTCGCATCATCTGGGTCATTCGGGCAGCAAAGAACTGGTTCAGTAATTGTCGCAAGGTCAATTTCATACACTTTCGTGTATTCAGCGTCAGCATCAGCTTTAAGAAGTGATGGATTCGCTAACCATTTTTCCATGTTCTCAACACGACGAGCCATAGTACGCGCATCGCCATAACCTTCAGAAATCATCCACTTCAACATTGTGATGTTTGATTTGAGGTATTCAGCAACTTTCTCTTCAGAAAGCGTGATAGAACAACCAGCAGCAGAACGTTCAGCAGATGCATCAGAAAGTTCGAATGCTTGCTCAACAGTAAGGTCAGTTTCCATTTCTGTTAAGTCGATCTCAAGGATACGACCAGAGAAGATGTTTTTCTTACCTTTCTTCTCTACAGTTAAGTCACCTTGCTGAATCGCAACGTAAGGAATTGCATGTACAAGGTCACGTAGTGTGATACCAGGTTGCATTTTACCTTTGAACTTAACAAGTACAGATTCAGGCATATCCAGTGGCATAACACCAGTCGCAGCAGCGAAGGCTACAAGACCAGAACCCGCTGGGAATGAAATACCAATTGGGAAACGCGTATGTGAGTCACCACCAGTACCAACTGTATCTGGAAGAAGCATACGGTTTAACCAAGAGTGAATAATACCGTCACCTGGACGTAAAGATACACCGCCACGGTTCATGATGAAATCAGGAAGCGAGTGTTGCATTTGAACGTCAACTGGTTTTGGATACGCAGCTGTGTGACAGAAAGATTGCATAACAAGGTCAGCAGAGAAACCTAGGCAAGCCAAGTCTTTCAATTCGTCACGAGTCATTGGACCAGTGGTATCTTGCGAACCAACAGTCGTCATCTTAGGTTCACAGTAAGTACCTGGAAGTACGCCTTGACCTTCAGGAAGACCACATGCGCGACCAACCATTTTCTGTGCTTGAGTGAAACCTTTGCCAGTAGCAGCAGGTTGAACTGGAGTACGGAATAAAGTCGATGGAGCAAGACCTAAAGCTTCACGCGCTTTAGTCGTCAAACCACGACCAACGATTAAGTTGATACGACCACCCGCACGTACTTCGTCTAGAAGCACTGGAGTTTTAAGTTCAGCTTCAGCAATGACTGCGCCGTCTTTAGTTGCAGTAACTTTTGCAGCAGCATGATCAATGTTAAGAACGATTTCGTCGCCCATGTTCATGTTTGCAACATCAATCTCGATTGGCAACGCGCCAGCATCTTCCATTGTGTTGAAGAAAATCGGAGCGATTTTAGAACCTAAGCAGTAACCACCGTCTTTTTTGTTCGGGATGTGAGCAATTTCGTCACCGAAGAACCAAAGTACAGAGTTAGTTGCTGATTTACGGCTTGAACCAGTACCAACAACGTCACCTACGTAAGCAACTTGGTTGCCTTTCGCGATCAAGTCTTTGATTTGGTTTAATGGACCAACTTCACCAGGAACTTCTGGGTTGATACCGTCACGTACGTTTTTCAACATTGCATTTGCGTGCAATGGAATGTCTGGGCGGCTCCATGCGTCTTGTGCAGGTGACAAGTCGTCAGTGTTAGTTTCGCCAGTTACTTTGAAAACAGTCAGTTTGATTTCAGTCGGAACGTCTTTACGAGTCGTGAACCATTCAGCATCAGCCCAAGATTGCATAACCGCTTGTGCATTCGCGTTACCCGCTTTTGCTTTGTCTGCAACGTCATGGAACGCATCAAATACAAGAAGCGTTTTCTTCAATGCTTCAGCCGCTAATTCAGCAAGTGCAGCATCGTCAAGAAGAGCAACTAAAGGAGCAACGTTATAACCACCAAGCATAGTGCCTAGTAAGTAAACCGCACGTTCTTTAGAAACTAATGGTGAAGTCGCCTCGCCTTTAGCCAAAGCAGCTAAGAATGCAGCTTTAACATATGCAGCTTGGTCAACACCCGCTGGAACACGGTTTTCTAGTAAATCAACTAAAAATGCTTCTTCGCCAGCTGGTGGGTTTTTTAATAATTCAACTAATGCAGCTGTTTGAGCATCGTCAAGTGGCTTCGGTGGGACTCCGAGTGCGGCACGTTCTGCAACGTGTTGGCGGTAAGCTTCTAGCACGGTGTTATTCCTCTTTTTTAAAAAATTATTTACGTATTCCTGCTTTAAATAAAGCTACGTAAATAATATGGACTGCTTAATTTTACTAAAATTCCAGTTAAAAGTTAATGCGCTACAAGTGTTTCTTCGTGATGCCCATTATTTTCTAACTAAATGATGTTCATATCGATTGGACATAAAAACAGCAATATAGTCAGATCGTTTGGAATTGTTTCACATTAACTTTGAACTGCCATTTAAAAACAAAAAAGGCAACCTATGTTGCCTCTTTTTACGCAATATAAATATTCAACCTTAGTGTACCGTTGTCGCTTGAATATATTGTTTGAAACTTTCACGACAGCCTTCAAATTTCATCTGAATTTCGTCCTCATGTAAATTTTGATGTGCAGAGCTTGCAAAAGAAATTTGTACTGAAATTCGTGTAGGTTCATGGTCAAGTGCGTGTTTGAAGTATACATGGTCACCCAAGCTAAGGACATAATGACCACCGCCAATTACGGCCACACCATTTTCATCTTCCAAGAGTAAATCTGCGTGATTTAAATAGCCAACAACTTCCATTTTCTGCTCCTCTCGTTTTTATTCTATGTTCATTATTCTTTATTTTTATATGCTTTGCTATATATATGATTTAGAGTTTTGTCACAAAAAGTTCCATGCAAAAAATAAAAAACCGTTCCTTAGAACGGTTTGTAATCTGGCATTTCAGTATGCGGTGTTGCAATACATTTTTCAGTATATTTCACACGAATTTTTTCACGCGCACCTTCAATATCGGATTTAATTTCAGCCTCAGGTAAAGCATAAACATCTTCAATAATTTCTAACGCAAATGCCTTGGTCATTTCGTCTTCAACTTTATTGGCATGCTCAATCGCTTTATCTTTTTCAATGGCATTTTGACGGTCTAACATAATTGAACGTGCTGCATTACCAATACTTTTACAATAGCCATGCCATTGCTCTTCTGGTGTTAACGGTTTTTTTTCAGCACAACCCACCAGTGCAATCACAGCAGCCAAAGCGAATAACTTTTTCATTACAACTCTCCTATTCGCCCTATCATAATCAAACTTTTTCAAATGAAGAACCATTACCCACTTTAAATAGTATAAAAGCCCAAATTTGGGCTTTTATACTTAGAAAAATTAACCGCAGCTTGCTTGAACCACTTTATTGGTTTTCGGATCGACTGTTACTGTCACACGGTCTTCGCGATAATCCATAGTCACAGGCTGCCCTGGTTGTACTAAGCGTACCATCTTCGCACTGGTTTTTTGCTTAATCTGTGCTTCAGTTAAATTTGACTGACCAATCAAAGCTGTCGCTTGCTCAGCAACACATTTGCTTTGACTAGCACGGAAAAGTGCCCATTCTTTAATGACCTGACCATTCGGCAAATGGCAATAGCCTACTTCACCATTGGCCTCTTTTCGAATCTCTAATTTACCACCCTGTTCAACACAGTACGTACTGGCAGGATTAGCCATACCTAAAGTTGGCTTTTCAGTTTCATTCTTTTGCGCAGTACTACAACCCGAAATAGCAGCAACCATTAATCCAAGCATTACGATTTTTTTCATAAAAAATATTTCTTTAAATAAAAGATCAACATAGCAAATATGTTTAAAAAAAACTGTGCGAGTTTTGCAAAATTTAAGATTGCATAAAAAGCCCATCATTTGACGGACTTTTTATTTTGAAAAGCTAGATTTTCAGGTCATTTTTAATTGACTGAGTGAATATCAAGCTCTTCATTTTTCGCTAAAACTACAGATGCTAGAATTGGAGTACCTAAAATGAACGGCATAGCAAAGATCCAAAAGACCACGGTATAGTGCGGATCAAAGAAAAACTGAATAGCAAGCGCCACTAAAATTAAAACTGAAAATAAAATCGCTGCAAAGCGTATTACAAAATTGATCGGCATAGGGATCATCACTCTAAATTTAGCAAGTCCATTTACTATACACCTACTTTCATTATGGTTTAATTGATTTTAAGTATCTAGTGTCTGTTATTCATAGGTTTTCTTCATCTATCAAATAAAGAGTTTTATCAAATGTCGTATTAAACTTAAATGAGCAGCTAAAAATAAAGCCTACATGATGTAGGCTTTATTTGGCAGAAGAGCAGCTTTAGAACTTCCAGTTATAGAAGACGTCGATGGCACGCTCTAATGACTGACTCGCCTCTAAGTACATACGTTTGTTCATTTGATAACGCAGAGTCAGTTTATTGACTGGTGTAAAGACACCCACGCCATAACGAATATATAAGTCAGGTGTAATATAACCCGTCAGGCTGACTTGTGTGTCATCCCCTGTGCCTTGCGCATCCAATGCTAAACCACTTAAGCCAAAAGTACGTCCAATTTGGTTCGTAAAGGCGCGTGTACCGCCTAAACCTAAACTAATCCCTGCGGCAGCAATGGTGTTGTTGACATCTGACTTGAAGCCTTCCGTTTGACTTAAACCGCTTGTACCTTCGTTAATGCGGCCTGTAATTAACGCATTCAAAGCCTCTTGCTCAGACAGCCCTGCATCGTTATAGACTTGAATATTTGGTGATGTTGCCGTACCCGTCACACGGAAACCCACCGTGCTGCCTTGTACATTTTTATTTGCATCGACATCCAGTGTTGGGTTGCTCAACACACCGTTAAAACGCGCAATGGCACGGTTTAAATCCAAACTCTGCCCATAAGCTTCAATTTTAACTTTCTGACTTACCCCAATTGCACCATTGGCACGCATTGCGGTTTCAGCACCGCGCTGCGATAGATATAAACGTCCTAACAATGGAATACGACTATTAAACCCTTGGAACACAACTTGATTACCTAGTCCAACCATCAGATCAGCACGAATATCCCAAGGTTTTGCGCTATTTAAAATCGCCAATTGGTTTTGACCTTCTCTGACCACGCGTACATCTGACGATACGTTCACCACAGGTACAGATGCTTCAGGCATCGAAATAAGCGCACGAGGAACTTGAATTTCACCGTTTAAGGTTAATTTCTTACTCAACGGTAAAACATCCAGTGTGATTTTCGGTGTCACTAGCGCGGTAATTAATGGTGCTTGACGAATCAGTAAATTTTCTCCATTCAACTGAAGCTGAATGCGTGGATCATTTTTCCAATCTACCGTCCCTGTAAGTGTGCCCACACCACGACCACTGTTAAAAGCACCATTGATGGTGGCTTGGTCTTGGCGTATAGCCGAATACAGCTGAATATTGGTCAAGTTGACTGGCAATGAAATCATACTAATCGAACCGTCTTTCAGACGGACATCGCCTGTAAGTAGTGGTGCTTTTAGCGTTCCATTAATCTTACCTGCATACGAAATTGTTCCGCCCATCGAACGCACATCAGCAATGAACGGTTTAAAGACTTTGAGTTGTACCTGATCAAATGCAATTTCACCGCGCATAGGCATATTGTCCCGATACGGATCAATAACCACATTAGCATAGCCCACACCAATTTCAGGTGTTTTGACATCCAAACGGATTTGTAATCCTTCTGCGATGCTTTTGGCAACCAAAGCCACTTGTTCGTATTTTAAGGTTGAACCCATATCTTGTGGGTCATCGGCAGCTAGACCAATCACACCATCACGGGTGACTAAGCGCGCATCAATTTTTGGTTTAGATCCTTGTGCCCAAACCGCTTTAGCATGTCCATTTAACTTACCTGTAATCGCTAATCCTTCAGGCATAAAGGCAGCAAAGTCGTTTAGGTCGAGGTTTTGAGTCAAGAATGAAATATTGCCACGTGTTTTACTGACACGAATCGGCTGGTCAAAACACAACTGACTTTGTTGACTCATCCAACAATGCGCACCAATCAACAAATCTGCTTTGGCACTGTTATAGACCACGGCTGCACTTTGGCGCTGTACCAAACGTGCACGTAAAGAGTCAAAATCACCTTTTTGGATCTGGCCTAACCAATCATTTTGCGCATTAAAACCACCTGCCAATTGCACATAAAATTTCGACTTTTCGTTTTGTGCAGAAACTTTTAATAAATGGGCTTTGCGAATACCTGCCAGTGAAATTTCACCTTGTTGAATTTCACGATTACCACTTCTTAAGCTTTCCATTTTTGCAGTCAATAATGACGGCGTTGTTTCCGATGTCGGTAACTGCCCAACAATGCGTAATTTACGCATATCAATCAGATCTTTAAAGCCAAAATTATCCACTGCTAAGTTTGCCGTAGCCCTTAAACGTGGTTGAGATTGGATATTTAAATAGCCGTAGGCACGGCCACGTAAACCCGCATAAATTTCATACAGTGCAGGCGCATTAATATTCAGTCTTAAATTTTGCGCATTACCCGTCGCTTGCACTTGGTTTTTGGCATAAGCCAACAGTAGATTATTCGCTTCAAACTGTTGCGGTAAAAAGCCCTTTTCACTGGAGTTGAGCACCAAAGCTAAATTACCTGTGCCACGGACTGGCTTATTGTTCAGCGTACCTGCGAGGTTTAAGCTCTCAATGTTAATGCGTTTTAAAGCATCCGACCATGTACCTTTGGTTTTCACTACACCAGACAATTCGCCTTTAACACTAGATGCAAAATATTGTGGTTTAAAACGAATGAATGCTGCATTCACATCCCAAGTGATGCCGTGAATAAAATGCACCAAACCACTGGCATTAATTTGACCTGCCACACCATTGTGTTTCAACTCAGTTACTTTAATAAACTCAGGCGTTCCTGAAAGTTTTAGGTTTAACGCACCCTGACTCGCTTCAAACTGGCTGGCTTTTAAAGCGCCATCATAGTTCACTGCATAGCCTTTGAAAGCACCACCAGCTTTTTCATCATTAAACAGGAGTGCCGCGGTTGACTGACCCGTTAAGTGAACCGTTTCATTATTGCCCACCAGTTTTCCAGTCAGATCAATGCCCTGTAGCTGAATGATTTGCTGATTCGGTTTGGCATAGCCACTTGCTTGGAGCTTTCCATTCAATAGATTAACTGGTGAAGCTTCTGCTACCATTTGCGGGTTAAAATCTTTCGCGTTTAAAGTGGCTTTCCACTTCAGTTGACGTTTCTCATCTGGTAGCTCAACCACCGCATTACCACTTAAGCTTCCCTTACCTGCCACATAACTAAAACTCGGCACATTTAAATTATTATTTTTAAAATTTAACTGTGCGAGGTAATTACCCGCAGGTAACGTCGCTTTTTCGTGTTGACTCACAACAGTAGCAACATGAATATCTTGCTGACCTTCAACCAACGCCAGTTTTACATCCCCTGAAGCACTACTTAACCAGCCGATATAAGGCACGGCACGATCAATATTTTTCCAAGAGACATCCATCAACATTGGCTGGACTTTGTTATTTTTCTCTGGGTTTTGGTCTAGTGCGAGATGCCATGCTTCATAACGATCAAAGTCTAGATCTGCAGTTAAGTGTAAACCCTTTTCAAGCGTACCTTTGGATGCAATTTTTGCATCCAAACTTGGTGGTAGAAAGTCAGAAACTACTTGTGGCAGTACATCATCTTTAGGATTGATTTTATCTAAACGACCTTGTATGTCCCAAGTGACATGATCCTTCCAACTTACCACACCACCCAGATTGACCGAACCTTTCATCAACTGAGCATTTAGGTTATCAATGTCAAGTTGATGAACCAAATCGGTATGCATCAAAGCAGTATATTGACCTTTTGGAATATCTTTACCACTCAGATCTGTATTTAAGTCGATATTTAAACGTTCTATATCACCTGAAAATTTAGCAACGCCTTTTTCAGCATAGAGTTTGTAATCGGTCAGGAGCGGTAAGTTGTAATGATTAAATTTAAGCTGACCTTGCATCGGTACATGCTTACGTACAGGGTGCAAAATAGCCCAACCCGTCAACAGGTCAGGTGTCCGCGTTGCAAAACCCGCTTGAATAGTATCCAATGTCCCTGTTGCGTGTACAGCAATATCATGCACATTTAAACTATCACGCAGTGACGGTAGGTTGGCAATAGCACTCGCCTCAAGTGGATATTTCCCTGAGAATTTCATTTTCCCAGTTGCATTACGAACTGCTAAATAGCCCATGTCCATGCGAGAGTCTTCAAACTCAAGTTCCGTCCCCGACCAGAGGGCATTATTTAAATGCACATCATAAAAATCTACTTGGGCATCGGATGCAGTCCGGATATTTAAATGATCAATATCTGCTGTATCTAAACGTAAAACAAAGGGTAATTTAATTTCGCTGAACTTAAAGGGTTCATCACTCGGTTCACCTTTGGTAATGATGCGCAAATTGCGTACATCAGCTTCACGTAGATGAATCTCCTTATCTAAGATGGCACGCCAACCCAAAATCACGTCAGCACGGTCAATTTTGACATCGACAGGCTTTAAGGTAACCACCACATTTTTAAGGATAATACCTTTCCACAAGTTACCGCCTTCATACTCATATTGGATAATCTGCTGACGTTGTAAAACTTGGTCGAGTAAAAACTTACTGCCTTTGTCGGTAGAAAACATGACTGCAAGCGATATCACCAACAAAATGAGCGTCAACAACAGTGTCAAAATGACACTTCTAAAAATACGTCGCTGTTTGATAAGCGGCGCAGGTGGTGTTGGTTCTTGCTGCTGTTCTACTTCAGCCATAGTCTTCCCAAAAAAGTGTTAAATATTATAATAATGAGCCAATAAAGAAATGCACACGTATCGGATGACTATCATCAGAAATACCTGAAGCTACATCAATCCGAATGGGGCCTATCGGTGATGCCCAGCGCACACCAAGACCGACACTGTATTCGGTGTCATTGCTAAAATCTGTATCATAAGCATTACCAAAGTCGCTGAATACTGCTGCACGCCAGCCTTCTTTAAATTGGTAATTGTATTCCATGGAGCCGACAGCTAAGGCTTGACCACCCACTTTAAAACCATCGACCACAGGTGACAAACTCTTGTAGTCAAAACCACGAATGCCTTGGTCTCCACCCGTGAAATAACGTAAGTTATAAGGGACTTTATTAAAGTCTGAGGTAAAGATATAACCGAGATCACCACGCCCAACAAACTGGTGATTATCATTTTCACCCAATGAATAGATAAAACGCCAACCCGCATTTACGATGGCCATATCTGCATCTGAAAGCAAGCTTTCGCTTCCCAGTTCAATTTTATAAGTTTGTTTAATTCCCTTACTTGGGTTTACACGTTTATCGCTATCGATTCTAGAAATTTCATAACCCAATAAAAGCGACTCTTGCTCAGGGTCATTATTTGCAATAAATGCATCCGGCAAATCATCTACATTCGCTGAACCCTTTTGCGTCAATCGATCTAAACGGTAACGTACACCATAAGTATGTTGCCAATTTCCCATAGGGTTTTTAATAACACGGTCAGCCCCAGCAACAGCAGACTCAGTGAGTAAGTTTACGCCTTGTCCGATGTCATCTCGTTCTTCACGCTCATACCCCCCCACGAGACTGATATAATCATTTAGTGGATGTTTATAAGGAATATTATAACGACCATCGATAGATTGACGAATTTCTGAAAGTTCTAAGTTGGCATCAAAAGAGTGTCCACGCTGGTTCACAATCGCACGGCGATACTGTGTACGTAAACGAGCACCTGAGTCACTACCATAACCTGCCCCGACTTCTACACTATTTAACTGGTCTGCATTTAAAGTAACTTTAACAGGAATTACTTTTGTTTCCCGAGCTTCAAGTTTTAAACGCTCTTCTTCACTTTGTTTGGTTTCTTGTGCGGTGCGAAGCGCTGCTTGTGCTTTATTCTGCTCAGGATCATTAACACCTGCGAACTGTGCTTCACTCATCACAGACTGCGTCACTTCACGATTCGAAGCGACTTCCTGTTTCTCTTGAACCAGAACATCCTGACGAGAAAGTTGTTGTTCATCGACCAACTGCTGTAAATCAGGCGGTAACTCACGGATTCCTTCAACCGGATCAGGTCGAACAGCATCTACCAAACTGTAGTTGAAGTAACGTGAGTTGGTCAAATTATTAGCCAAACCATTAACACGCCAAAAGGTATAGTCCGCGCCAGGCTCCCAAGTCACTAAACTTTGTAAAACATCTAAATCAATAGGCAGTGGTTTGCTTGGATCACTCATCACAAACTCAACACCGCCGAGTTTATAACGTTGACCTGTTTCATAACGTAAGTTAATGTCTGCCGTATTTTGCGGCTGCTCAACTTTCACATCATGTAAACGCCAGTAACTATCAAAAAAACCGTTATTGCTGGCCGCTTCATTAATTCGTGCTTTGGTCGACTCGTATAAGCCGTGGTGCAATACATCACCGACGTCTTGCTCCGGTAAGACTTTAATCACTTGGAACTGCGGTAAGTACTGACCTGCACCACTAAACTCGATGTTTTGTTCTTCAATCCGCACAGGGGTATTCGGTACCACTTGAATGCGCACACGGTTACTGCTGGTTTTTTCAAACTTAAACTCAGCATTATAAAACCCGACGGCTTGAGCGGCTTGGTTGGAAAGTGAACGCAACTGTGGCAGTGCAGAAGGAAAGTCTTCAAAAGACTCTTCGGTAAAGCTAGAAACTTTGCCTTTAATATTTTCTTTTAAATTAACCAAAGCGGCCTGATATGCTTTATTGGATATTTCACCTTCATATTTCGCATTGATGATTTCGACATCCGCACTGATCCGCGGCACCTTTGCAGTATCCAGTTCTCTTGGTGGTCGAATTTTATAAAGCATGCGCTTAAAGAAATTAGGTTCTTTGGCAATTTGCTCTTCAGCACTCATGCCAAAATCTAAAGTATTGCCTTCCGTGTTGGCTTCTACTGAAATTTTACTGTCTGCTTGAATGCTTTGCATCAGTTGATCAACATTGACCGGAGCTTGATTAATTTCCGCCATTTCCTGCTGAGTTGCATCACTCACCACCAACTCTGTCGTTTGACCACTTCGGTAAGCTTGGGCTTCTGCTTTCGCTTGCTCAGCCACCTGATAAATATCATTGGCCATGCCTTGATCAACTTGTACAGTTGGCAAATCTTCAAGATCATCAAACTTAATCGGTGCAAATTCAGGTAAATTTTTTAAAGCTGTCTGTTGCTGTTGCAACATTTGCATACTGTCTGGAACCGTGGGCCGAATTACAGCATTTTCAACTTTTTTTAATTTGTCCGCGCTACCCATACCTTGACGAATCGCTTCTTTTTTAATGTCTTCAGTGAATTGTGTAGAATTTTGTGGCTCGACTTGTACGTTACTTGGTTCAATCACAACGGGGGTTTCAGCCAAAGCCGCTTGTGACAAAAGCGTTAAAAAGATACTCAGACACAAATATTTATTGTTATGATGCCACGGTATGAAAGAATTCATACTCAATGAAAGAGTCGACTTTTTAAATTGTGTTTTGGCAAGCATAGAAAACTCTAAATTTATTTAATCGTTATGGATTTGCTCTAATGAATTGTCACAAAAGAACTGAAATCTATTGATTATTTTACCCAATTTCAGGTTTTAAATATCTTACATGATTTTATTGGACGTTTGAGCAATTAGTCACATTTCTTAATAAAACTTAATGCAGTGCAAAAAGCATGAAAAACAATGAACATCTATTAAGTACCCGTCGTTTTCTTCCCATGTTTATTACCCAATTTTTTGGTGCTTTAAACGACAATGTCTATAAACAAGCTTTGCTTTTAGTCATTACTTATGGATGGATTAATCAACAAGCTACAGATGTCAGTACCTTAAATAATTTGGCCGCGCTGTTATTTATTTTGCCTTACTTCATTTTTTCTGCAACCGCAGGACAAATTGCCGATAAGTTTGAGCGCTCACAACTCATTCGTGGCATCAAAGTTCTAGAAATTGTGATTATGCTCATCGGTTCCGCGGGTTTCTTATTGGGCAATTTATGGCTACTGCTCTTGGCTCTATTTATGATGGGCACACATTCCACCTTCTTTGGCCCCATTAAATACGCCATTTTACCTGAGATTCTAAAACCGAATGAACTCATGTCAGGCAATGCGCTATTTCAGTCGGGCACCTCCATTGCTATTTTAATCGGGATGATTTTGGGTGGCGCAGTTATTTCGGTTTCTCAAGGCAATCTTATTTGGATCAGCCTGACTGTCGTCATTATTGCCGTTTTGGGTTATCTCTCCAGTCGATTTATCTTAAAACAACAAGTCAGCTCACCCGACTTAAAAATTGATTGGAATTTCTTTAGAACCAGTTTTCAAACACTCAAATATGCCAAAAGCCTCCCCCTCATCTTTATGATTTTACTGGGGAATTCGTGGTATTGGTTTTACGGCGCAACCTATCTCACCCAAATTCCACAGTTGACTCAACAAAACCTACATGCATCAGAAAATGTCGTCAGTCTTTTACTCACGTTCTTTTCTGTCGGGATTGGAGTCGGCTCACTGCTGTGTCGTAGAATTGGTGGCTCTGAAGTGAATATTAAAATGGTGCCAATCGGTGCAATTGGGCTCACTCTATTTGCCTTTTACTTAGCTTTGAGTCTGGCTTTTGTACCTGAGCGTACAGGCGCAATGATGAATGTTGCAGATATGTTTAACCACGGTGCAATTTACTACCATGTCATGCTTGCGGTGACCTTGCTCGGCATCAGTGGCGGTTTTTATATTGTGCCGCTATACGCCATGATGCAAGCCTATTCACCGCGTTCACACCGTGCACGCGTTGTTGCCGCAAACAACATATTAAATGCGGTGTTTATGGTGTCTTCTGCTATATTTTCGATTATCATTTTAAGTGTTTTGAAGATTGATATTAAAATACTTTTCAGCATTACTGCTGTATTAAGTGCGGGCTTTACGCTGTGGTTGTTATATCGACTCAAACCCATGCTAAAAACTGTACAACCTGAGTTAGAGGACTAAAGTTATGCGTCATTACACTGGCATCGATAAATTTATCAATTCTTTTGATCAAGCCCTGCGTAGCTTAGTTCCGGGCACAACGTCTGCTCAACGTGAAAACCCAGGCAAGGCGGTAGAAACCCAACTCGCAGTGAGTGAAGCGCGTCATGTTGCAGGTTTAATGCGGGTCAACCATAGTGGTGAAGTCTGTGCGCAAGCGCTTTATCATGGGCAAGCATTAACCGCAAAATTGCCAAATGTACGCCGCGAAATGGAACAAGCCGCGATTGAAGAACAAGACCATCTTGCATGGTGTGAAGATCGCTTAAAAGAGCTAGACAGCCATACCAGTCTGCTTAATCCAATTTGGTACGGTTTATCCTTTGGTATGGGTGCAATCGCAGGCATTGCAGGCGATAAATATAGCTTAGGTTTTGTTGCAGAAACTGAACGCCAAGTGAGCCTGCACTTACAACATCACATCAGCCAACTCCCTGCTCAAGATGACCGTTCACGTAATATCCTTGTGCAAATGAATGAAGATGAATTACACCATCGTGATACAGCACTGAATGCTGGCGGAGTCGATTTGCCAATTCCTGTCAAAATTACCATGACGGCTATTTCAAAACTCATGACCAAGACCAGTTATTTTATTTAAGCAAATATGCCTTACTCTTATAAAAAAGCAGTGGTTATGCCACTGCTTTTTTATTGACTCTAATTTGCTTATTCCGCTGATATCGGCAGTAATAAGGTATTACCCGCTTGCTTTAAATTCGCCGTATATTTTGATGCTAGTGATGGATTGGATGGATAGCTTTTCCCATTGTACTTCAGTACAACTTGCCCTAAACCTCGGGTATAGACCGATAAATCACGCCAACCTTGGGTTTGGGTACTTAAGGCATAAATCGGTGTAGATGAAACAGTCATTTTGCTATGCGGTTGGAAACTCCCATCTGCAAGACCTTTAAAGACCAGCAACGTACAGCCACCTGAACCACACCACTCCATCCCACTTAACAACACCACGGCATCATCGATTCCGTCTTGGTTTAAATCATATAGGCTAGTTTGATAATCCGATTGATCTTGGGTATAGGTCTGAACAGCTAGTTTTAACCCTTGTTTTTCAGTCCTTTGAGATACACTCGTTTTATCCATAGCAGTTGTCGCTGTCATTTTGGACGGAGTTGAATGACAGGCCGCTAGAAACACTGCTAAAGAAAGAGCACTCAAAATTTGTATTTTCATGAAAATAGCTCGCTGTGAATTGTGTTTTATGAGCATGTTAAGCCAGTTCAAGTGCCAATCACACTTCGATATGTTACTTGGCTTCCAAGCAGCTCACCGTTGGAAATACATGCGCTTGATGTTGAAATGCATTATCCTTCCACACATCGAACATTGGAATTTTAACATCTAGAGCCAAAGGCAATTTTTTGGGATTGAACTGCATATGTTCTAAGTCTATCCCCCATGCAATCAAATCGACATCTAGTGAAATCTGATGCGATGGGCGAATACGCCCAGATACTGCTTCCATATTTTTCAGCAATACCGAAATATCGGCAACCGACAAAGACGATTTCAGCAAACAGGCTGCATTCCAATAATCTGCCCCAACCCCATCACGGCATGGAATTAAATAAATATTCGAAAATTGCAGTTGCCCAATTTTAGCAAGTTGCTCAGAGGCATATAAAAAATGTTGCTTTGGATTATTATTACTCGCCAGAGCTAGGGCGAAAATCGTTTCGGTGGCGTTCAAGACGAATTCCTACAGAATTTGCTTGCGCGATAATGGCAGGCTTACGGATGGTAATATTAATCGATTCAATCGCATGAAAGGTAGAAAAAAGTGCGTTGATGACCAATTTTGCCGCATGTTCAATCAGTTCAGGCTTAGCATCTTGAATGACCTTTGCTGCAATTTCACAAATTTCAGCATAATTTAAGGTATGGTCTAAGTCATCTGAGTTTGAAGCTTGCTCCAAATCTGTTTGAATAATCATATCCAACATTAAAGGCTGAATAATCTGACGTTCCCAGTTAAAGCAGCCAACCACTGTTTCAACTTTTAAGCCTTCAATGATAATTGCGTCCACATTATTACCTTTAACAGATTTTGACATTTTAATCCCTGACTTACGAAACCATGTTTCTCACCGCTTAAACAGGAAAGCGTTTTTCAGTCCCTCCTTTCAAAAGAAGGACTGAAAGGGATTTTTTGGTGAATGTGCTTCAAAAGAACTTAGTTTTTTAACAACACATTTGGATCCATAGTTTGCACCATTTGCAAACGCTGGTCAGCATAGATGTCGGTATACGGTGCAAGGATGCGCATGAAACGATCGAAATACAGCATCTGTTTAAATAACAAGGCAAAATCACGCGGGAAGCGAATACCGTGACGCTCGCCCACTGCGACCATATCCATCATGATGTCATTCAAATCTGCTGGGTTTGAACTCAGCAATTCTTGCGGATCTGCCAACAACACACCACTAAATAAACGCTCAAGATCTGCAGCCAACACCTGAGTATCAATCTTCACTGCGGTCATGCCCATTTTCAGCATGTTTTCCGCCATGAGTGCATAATCCGTTTTTTGTAAGGCATCCATAAAGGCGATACAAGCTGTCCATACTTCAGGTTTCAACTGCCCCACAATTCCGAAATCAATAAAACCCACACGACCATCATCAAGCAGCATTAGGTTTCCAGCATGTAAGTCAGCATGGAAGCTATTACACATCATCAGGCTACCAAACCACGTGTTCATGGCAGTAATCAGGACTTGTGAAGGATCTTTACAGCGCTTTTTAACCACTTCAAAATCAGTCAGTGGTACGCCGTAAAGACGCTGCATGGTGAGTACACGGCGCGTTGAATATTGGTGATAGACCTTAGGTGCCATCGCCTTATGGTTTTGCGTGATATTGAGATAGTTCACAAAGTCATCCAGATTACTGGCTTCTTCAATAAAATCGACTTCTCGAACCATGCGGGTTTTAATTTCTTCCACAATGTCTGCAAGCGATGCAAATTTGACTTTAGGCACTGCTTTTTCTAAAACCTTGGTTGCCCAGTGCAGAACATTTAAGTCGGTATAGAGAATGGTTTCTACACCTGGCTTTTGTACTTTAATCACCACATCTTCACCCGTCACCAGCTTCGCGGCATGAACTTGGGCAATAGACGCTGAAGCTAACGGCGTTTCATCAATCGATGCAAAAATCTCAGACAGGTTTCGGCCTTCAAACTCAGACGCCAAAACCCCTTGTACATAACTAAACGGTAAAGATGGAGTTTGGTCTAAACAGCCTTGAAACTCTTCAACATATTCACGTGGAAAAAGTGAAGGTGTACTCGCAATAAACTGACCCAACTTGATATAGGTTGAACCCAGAGACTCAAAGGTTTCACGCATCAGTTTGGCATTACTTGGTTTTTCAGTCGCGTACTTAATACCCGCACGTGCTGCAATGACTGCTGTTTCCCCAACACGGGCAACAGAACGCAGTCCATCTAAAAAGATATTGTTCTTCATAATATCGGTCAAAAATAAATTGTATTGAGTGTATCAAAGAATGAAAAAATTGTAGGCTTATCTTGCCTGACAAACGGGACAATCTGTATCTTTTTCGAAAGCAAGCAAACGTTGTTTCATACTTAGACCATCCCAAAGCAACAGGCGTTGTTTGAGTGCGGTGACATTTAAACCCAAGTATAAAAGTGCATGATGCGCTTGAAGACTGGCCATCACGTTCGGCGTGGTAGCCAAAACACCTGAATCTGCACAGCGCAGGCTTTCATTCGCATGTTCTTCTTTCGGGAACAGACATTCATAGCAAGCGGACTCACCTTCCACCATAAACAGTTGCCCTTGAAAACCAATGGCCGATGCACTGATGAGTGGAACATTGGCCGCTTTACACTGCTGATTGACCAAATACCGTGTCGTAAAATTATCACAACCATCAAGGACTAAGTCTTGACCTGCAATTAAACGAGCTGCATTGGCTGTATCAAGTTTTACAGCATACGCATGAACTTGGATGTAGGGATTGATCTGCTTTAAACGCTGGGCCAAAACCTCTGCTTTATAAAAACCGACATTGTTTTCTACATAGGCAATCTGTCTTTGAAGATTGCTTACTTCGATGGTATCAGCATCAATCAGGGTGATTTGCCCTACGCCAGCACGTGCCAGTAACTCCGCTGTCATACAACCAATACCACCACAGCCTACGATAAGTACATTGGCCAACTTTAATTTTTCTTGTGCCTCTATATCCCATCCGTCCAATAAAATTTGGCGGCTATAGAGATGTATTTCAGCATCACTGAGTTCTAGACTTTCATCTAACTCGTCCATGATTCAGCCTTTCGCTAAAGAAAATGTTGATGGCGAATTATACCCATGAAACCAAGGTTAGCTATGCACAAATTCAATAAATGCGATGTGCTTTAGATGGCTCAACTTTTTCACTTTTAAATTACAGAGATTGAATCATAGTAGTTGCCTAGTTAAATTTACTTAGGCTATTTATACATCTAACTATGTTTAGAGCAGTGTTCCCACAGGTCACTATAAATGGATCAAAGAAAAGCCAGCCTATTTAGAACTGACTGGCTTTAATTCTAATTAGAGTTCAACAAAAAATATGATACGCGAAAATGTCATCTGCAACCTGCATGGTCTAAGCAAGATAATGTTTCTTCGATATCTTTTAATAAATCCAAGAAAAGAACAGGTTTTGCAGGTGACAATGGTTTTGCCTACTTTTGCCGAAACAAAAGTAGGGCGAGCCGCAGGCTAATGACGAAATTGGATGAAAATTCGATAAAACTCCGCCAAGATAATTTTTTTCAATCGGTTAGATCAACAATTACTGCGAATTCGACTTACCACTAAGACCCTTTTATTTTTAAATTAAATGGCAACTTGTAAGGTTTGTATCTTTGCCACTTCTTGCTGTTTCAGTAAATTACGTTGAATTTTGCCACTCGACGTTTTCGGCAAGCTTTCAACAAACTCAATTTCTTTCGGATAAGCATGTTTAGATAAACGTGACCGCACATAGGCTTGGAGTTTGCTATCCAACGCTTTAGAGGCTTGGTACTGTGGCTTTAGCACCACAAAAGCTTTCACCACTTCAGTGCGCTCTGGATCAGGCTTACCAATCACAGCTGACTCGAGTACTTCCGCACACTCAAGCAAAGTACTTTCGACATCAAAAGGTCCAACTCGATAGCCTGACGTTGTAATGACATCGTCAGCACGCCCAACAAAGTCGATACCGCCAATTTCATTGAGCTTGACCGTATCACCTGTTAAATAATACTGTCCCACAAAGGATTTACGATTATTGCCACCATAGCCTTTAAACCATGTCAGTGGTGACTGGCTAAAGTCTATAGCTAGCGTTCCAATTTCACCGCACTTCACTTCTTGGTGATTCGCATCAAGTACAGCAAAGCGGTGTCCGGGATTGGCAAAGCCTGCCGACCCGACTTTTTTCTCATGCTCCAATGCATGATGGTTGGCAATCACCATGCCCAACTCAGTTTGTCCATATTGGTCATAAATGTTGACGTTCAGATCATTATTAAACCAATGAATCACTTCTGGGGTCAAAGGCTCACCCGCACTACTGACGGCGCGTAAATGGGTCTTAATGGAAGGATCAAACTTTTCTTTAAAACCAAAGAACATCCGAAAAGCTGTAGGCGAACCCGTTAAGTTACTGACGCGATACTTTTTAATGACTTCAACCGCATGATCGACGCTAAATGCACGCTCATCCATAATGATGCTATGCCCCAAGCTGAGCGGCCCTGTGATTCCGTAGTACAACCCATAAGCCCAGCCCGGATCGGCTAAATTCCAAAATGAATCGTCTTCTCTTAAATCGACTGCATGTTGCATATAGCCCTTAAAAGCCAAAACTGCTTTTAAAGGGACAGGCACTGATTTGGCCAAACCTGTGGTGCCTGAGGTAAACATCATCAGAAAATCATCATCAAAGCTACGCAAAACAGCTTCACACTGATCGGACTGTTGTTTGACCTCTTGCCAAAAATCAGCTTCATTGCTGGTTAAGTTTGTTCCTGCATTCACAGTCAGGATATGTTTGACTTCAACGTGATTTAGCTTTGGACGTTGCTCTGCATTGGTCACAATCAATTTAGTATTCGCAGTTAAAACTCGATGTTCAATCGCCTTCGACTCAAAAGCAGTAAACAAAGGCTGATAAATCGCACCGATCCGCCATGTTGCTAAAATCGTAATCAGCAGTTCAGGCGTACGCGGTAACAGCCCTGCGATACAGTCACCCACTTGAATCCCAATACTTTTAAAATAATTTGCCAACTGAGCTGAGGCAACATCGAGCTGTTCAAAACTCCATTGCTCAGACTCGCCATTTTTTCCTTCCCAAATGAGTGCTGTTTTTTGCTGCCCGACATAGCGCTGACAGCACTCAATATAAGCATTCACTGCATTGGGTTGGCCGACCAATTGTTCTTGAATCAGTTGCTCATAGTTAAATTCTTGATGGGCTTGTTCTAATGTCTTCATCACGACAACCTCGCATTATCCATTTTTTAAGGCCAAATCCACTTTGGCCGTCCATGTTCTTTATCGTTTTAAGCGTTGAACTGACCTCATTGTCAGTCCTATATTATTTGAAAACCTAGAGCAGCTCAGCTGCTCTATTTAATGACTGTACTTAACCGCTGTACCTAGATAACCATGTTTTAAATGCACCTACAATTTCCAAATCCCTCAATGAAAGTGCAGGCTTTGAACATCGACCAAGGTCTAAAACTGAGTCGACTTAAACCTTGGTGACTTCACGTGCAATGACAAGACGCTGGATATCAGATGCCCCTTCATAAATCTGGCTCACACGGACGTCCCTATAAATTCGTTCAACAGGAAAATCTGAAACATAGCCATAGCCACCATAAATTTGAATAGCATCAGAACAAACACGCTCTGCCATGGTTGAGGCAAACAGTTTGGCCATAGAGGCTTCTTTTAAACATGGCAATCCTGCATCCTTCAAAGCGGCTGCATGGAAAATTAACTGACGTGCCGCTTCAATTTGCGTCGCCATATCGGCTAAACGAAAAGCAACTGCCTGATGTTGTACAATTTCAACACCGAAGGCTTTGCGTTCATTGGCATATTCAACTGCTGCATCTAAAGCGGCACGAGCCATACCCACTGATTGGGCTGCAATACCGATACGTCCCGACTCCAAATTTGAAAGCGCAATTTTATAGCCTTCGCCTTCAGCACCTAGCAAATGATCTGCCGGAATGCGGCAGTTCTCCAAAACAATGGTTGCCGTATCTGAACAGTGCTGCCCCATCTTTTCCTCTATACGAGAGACAATATAGCCTTCGGTATCGGTTGGGACTAAAAAGCAAGAAATACCTTTCTTCCCCGCAGCTTTGTCTGTGACTGCAAAAACCAAAGCGACTTGTGCATGCTTTCCTGTGGTAATAAATTGTTTGGTTCCATTCAGCACCCACTCATCGCCCTCACGAACAGCTTTACACTCCAACGCACCTGCATCTGATCCTGCTTGTGGTTCAGTGAGACAAAAGCACCCCAACCACTCACCTGTGGCAAGCTTGCTTAAATATTTCTGCTTTTGCGCATCAGTTCCATAACGCTGGGTAATGCCACACGGCAGTGAGTTTTGCACACTGACAATGGTCGAAATCGCACCGTCACCTGCTGCAATTTCCTCAAGTGCCACCACCAGTGAAATATAATCTAAGCCTGCACCACCCCACTCAGGTGAAACAGTCATACCCAAAGCACCTAACTCACCCAGCTCTTTAAGTTCTTGCGCAGGAAACTGTGCGGTTTTGTCACGTTCAGCTGCAGTTGGCTTCAGTTTTTCCTGCGAATAACTACGCAGCATATCCTGAACCATTTTTTGTTCTTCATTTAAAAGCATTAGATATCCTTTTCTATATCAATTATATTCAGTTCAAAATTTCTACTATTTACAGCATTTGGATAGATGTGACGGCGACATGGATGTCGCCTCCGAAACTGAGATACAAGGATGTATCTTCAGTTTCGAAAAGGATTTTTGTTTCTTTTGATCCTTCAAAAGAAAATGAATACGGACACAACGCTATTTTAATTCGATTAGAAATTTGTAGCTCTGTACAGATCATCATTTTCTATAAAAATCTAACTTATTTAGGCTGCATACGAATCGCGCCATCTAAACGAATCACTTCACCATTCAAATAACTATTTTCAAAAATATGCCCCACAAGCTGAGCAAACTCTTGAGGTTTTGCCAACCGCTTCGGAAATGGCACCATTTCACCCAACGCATCTTGTACATTTTGCGGCATCGCCTTCAACATTGGCGTTTCCATAATGCCTGGAGCAATGGTCATCACTCGAATTTTCGCACGTGCTAGTTCACGTGCCAGCGGTAAAGTCATTGAAACCACAGCGCCCTTAGAGGCTGCATAAGCGGTCTGGCCAATTTGTCCGTCATAGGCTGCAACCGAAGCTGTATTCACAATCACTCCGCGTTCTTCTTCACCAGCTTGAAGTTCATATTTCGCGATTAACTGCGCAGCAAAACGCAGCATATTAAAAGTACCTGAGACATTGATGTTTAATACTTTTTGGAATAACGCCAGCTCATGAATACCATCACGACCCAACACTTTGGCTGAAGGTGCTACACCCGCACAGTTCACCAAACCATTCAATTGTCCATATTCCGCCTCGACTTCTTGGAAGAAACTTTGCACAGCGTGCTCATCAGTAACATCGAGGCTTTTAAACTGAGCATTTTCACCCAACTCACGCTGTAGCTCTTCACCTAAAGCTTGGTTCATATCCACCAAAATGACTTTCGTACCTTGCTCAATCAAATGACGTGCAGTCGCTGCGCCTAAACCCGATGCTCCACCCGTGACGACAAAAACCTTCCCTTGAATCTTCATTTATTTTTCCTTGTATGATTGAATGCTACGACTTAAGAAGAAATGTAAACACAGAAGCACTTGAGTACAATTTCCAAATATTGCATCTTCCATGATGGTTTTGGACAATGCTCAAAATGCACAATAAAAATATGGAAGCCACTATGACTGCATCGGAACATGCAAACGCCCAGAAAGATTCCATTTCAATTGCTTTGGTACACGAAGCATTGTTTGAAGCTGAAAAGCAGGGATATACAGTTGCTGATATTTTGAAAAATGCAGGCATCAATAGCGAATTGTTAAGTGCGACAAAAGCACGGGTCTCAGTCAATCAATATGCACAGCTCTGGACTGAACTGGCCAATGTGATGAATGATGAGTTTTTTGGGATGGATCGCCATGCTATGCGCCGTGGCAGTTTTCAGTTTTTATCTAAATCACTATTACACACCACCCAGTTGGAGCAAGCCATTCAGCATATTTTGCAGTTTATGAATTTGGTACTAGACGACTTTAGCAGTCAACTCATGGTGCAAGAGCATTATGCCTATATTGTGATTTATGAACGACAACAGCCCAAGCGTATGTTTAGTTACGCAACTTACATCATGCTGATTCATGCCCTAATGTGTTGGCTAGTGGGTCAACGGGTGATTTTGAATCAAATTCAACTCAAATGTGATGCACCTACAGATGACATCGACTACAAAGTTCGTTTTTGTGAAAATATCCAGTATCAAATGGCTGAAAACTATATTCAGTTCGATGCCAATTATTTAAAAATGCCCATAAAACAGGACAGTAAATCGTGGTATCAATTTATTCAGCAAACCCCACATATTTTACTGACCCGTTATAAAAACCCACATTCAACCAGTGCCCAAATTCGTCGCTATTTAATGCAAGAACCCCCGATACAGTGGCTTGAACTGTCTGAAATTGCCCATCATTTCAATATGTCTGAGGCGACTATTCAGCGGCGACTGAAAAGTGAAGGTTTCAGTTATCAACAGCTCAAAAATGATATACGCCGTGATATGGCGATTGAGCTGCTCAGTAACAGCCAAGTATCATTACAAGACATTAGCACTGAACTCAATTTTCATGATCCGAGTGCTTTCCATCGTGCTTTTAAAAAATGGACAGGCGTCAGCCCCGGTGCTTATCGTCAAAATAAGGACGCTTAACTTAGGTCGATTGGTATAGGCAACTACGTGACGCCCTTGCTCTTTCCACATAACAAATAACCAACCCATACCATTCTCTCGTTAAAGTAAACCTCAACATTCTATTGTTCTGGGTTTGGTTTTGATTGGCCAAAGGAAATGTCAACAGAGCTTATAAATTAAATTGAATTTTTGATGCTCATTCATCGGAAAATCAGGGTGCTGTCGCACTTTGTCACTGACTTAAAAAAATTACCTGCCATAGTGATCTCGTCATATTGTTTTACACAATATTGAATAAAAACATCATGGAGGGAACACATGAGCACCCAATTAAATAAAAACTTAATGAAAAATATCGGATGGTTATCATTATTGCTGTGCAGTCAGCAAGCGATAGCAGACTCATACATTTATGTGACCAATACCACCCCTGAAACGGTATCCGTCAATATTAATCATCATGGTACACGCACCTTAACTCAAGGGAGTCAATGGGCTCAAGAAGCCACCCAAATTGCACCTTATGAAACCAAACGTGTACTGCGTTTTAACCGTTATACTGGGGTAAAGTCAGGTCAAACCTATAATTTTGATACCGTGATTACTGGCGGTGGTTCAAGCATCACCCTGAAACAATCGATGACTGGCACTTGGTCTGGCAGTGATATTAAACACTCTGCATCTGGCAGTGATTTCTCTGCACCATGGTTCAACGACCGCAACATTCAGCGTTTCAACACCAATTATGCAGGAAAAGCAGCGCAGACTGCTTTTAAAGCTGAATACACTGGTGGTTATGACGACTTCCACTACACTATCCATCAAAATACCGTGCCAGAACCCGTTGCCAGCAGTGCCGATGAGTTTAAAGTTTTAACCTACAATATTTATGCTCTTCCTTTGGTGGCAAGTAAAATTGATTCGCGTTTAGAGCAACTGCCGCAAAACCTAAAAGGCTACGACGCGATCTTATTCCAAGAAACCTTTGCTTCTGGTCGTACCGCCATGTTGGCCAAATTAGCGCAGGAATATCCGTACCAAACCTATATTCCAATCGGTTCAGGTTTCAATATCTATGACAGCGGCATATTGGTTGCAAGTCGCCATCCAATTGTAAAAACGGATCATTTTATTTACCCGAGCTGTACGGGGATTGACTGTTTTGCCGATAAAGGCGTGATTTATGCTGAAATTCTCAAGAATGGCAAAGCCTACCATGTGACCTCCACGCATACCGCATCGTTTGATACCGACGCGGCACGTGATATGCGCCAGCAACAATTTAAGCAAATCCGCGCTTTGGTCGATAAGCAAAATATTCCATCATTTGATGCAGTGCTCATGGGCGGTGACTTTAATGTCAACAAACTCCTGTGGCCGCAAGATTATGCTCAAATGCAAATTAACTTGAATGGTACGGTCCCAGTCAGCACAGGATATACCGAATCGACCTTCGATCCACGAGTGAATAAACTCGCAGGTGCAGGACTCACGGGCGGCTCTACCGTAGAGTATTTAGACTACGTGGTGTCATCCAATAACCACCGTCAGCCTATGCAAGCACGTAATGATGTCCGTATTCTTCGCTCGGCTGCCGACCCCGTATTTATGACTTGGGACTTATCTGACCACTTCCCAGTAATGGGTCAATTCCAATACAACCCATAAGGAAGAATAATGAAGCGCTTTGGGCTTATCGCTTTGGTGCTGAGTGTATTGGTGATCGGTGTGGTGATATGGTTGGGCCTTGGCTCATCATATGCCACATCGGGTCAAACTCAGGCATCCTCACCGTCCCTTACAGAGACTGCTCAACCCAGCAGTTTGCAAGAGAAGCTTGCCGCTGCAAACAATGACGAGTCAAAAATGCAGCAACAACAGCAACAAGAATCCATCCAACAAATGATTCAACACTTTCAAAAAAATCCAGGCAATATCACACAATTATTAAACCAGTTACAACAAAACTGCCCCGATACTAACTGTCAGGCTTTATTAAAACAGGTTTTGGCCGAATATCCAGATCAGCAGTTTGCCCAGACTTTAAAACAATTGATAGAACGCCTACCACTGTACGAAAAAGAAATGCAAGCTAAAACCATGTCCACACAAATGACACCACAACAGCGTTATCAGGAAATTTGGAACTTACGTGAGCAGACTTTAGGTAAGCAAGAAACACAACTCGGCTTTGCTGAAGAAAAAGAATTTGCCAGCTATCAGTTTGCTTATGGTGAGCTCTTGAGCCGCGCACCGCACATGACCTTACAACAACGACTGAGTGAACTTTCACAACTACAGCAACAATATAAAAACCCGAGCAAAAATATTGATGGTCAAAGTGGTAGTTATGATAAAGCCCTTAAATTGGCTTTAATTGGCGTCACCGACCCAATACAGCAACAAGAAATTACCCAACAAATTCGTAACAGCTACTTTTCAGGCAAAGAAGCGGCGCAGTTGGCTGAACGCGAACAACAAGTCGCTCGACAACAACAACAGATCGCCAGTTATCAATCTGAGCTTGCTGCTCTCAACCAAGAAATGAACCAGCAAAAACAAAACTTAGCTGAAAGTGCATGGCAACAGCAATATCAACTCCGTCTAGAACAACTGAGGCAAAAGCACTTTAACTAGTGGCTTAAACGTTCATCATTCTCCACATCAAACAAAGACAGCTAAAGCAAGGTGATATACCTCATGTTGCTTTAGCATGTCCTTATAAATTGCAATTCCACAATGTTTTGAGTTCGCATCAGTGATGCGTAAAATAAAGACCATTGCAACAAAGATATTAACAAGTTATTACTTTTCAATACTTTAAAAATAACTCTAATAACTTTTCAATTGAAGTCCCTCGTTAGTCCGCATTGAATACTTCTTTTTGATCGATCCGAGTCCATTGGAACAATAGTGTAAAATTTAAATAGGAATTCTATTTAATAAATTTAAGCTTTTCATTCACTTAACAAATCCATCTTTCATTTATCGGAATCTATTTGCAAAAAGTTCCAAAATGGATTATTTTTCAACCAATTTTAAAGCATTCTTTAATGCTTATTTTCCGGCTGTACTCCCCCTGTTTAATCACCTTATTTCTTTTAAAGGTTATGACATGCTTAAAATGATTGATGTTCTCGATCAACGTCTGGTGCAAAACTTTACTCAAGCTTTGCAGTCTCCTACCCCACAATTTGAAGAGCAACTGGATCAAGGTATTCTCAATGCATCAGACCTTGAATTAAATCATGCTGTTACTGCATTTTTTAATGAAGTTAATGCGATTGAAGCTGCTCAAGCGTTGGATATTAGCGCTGACCGTATTCAAGCCCTGCAGTTAGGTGCATCGTTTAAAGATGAACAATATTTAGCTGATCTAAAGAAAATTGTGACACTTTGTCTTGCACTTGAAACTGATGCTTTAGAGCAAGTTGAAGTGTTTGACAGCTTACAAGACTATCCTATGTAAGCTTTCAACCCCCTTAAAAAAGCGACTATTACAGTCGCTTTTTTACATTCAAAATGAATGATTTAGTTATGCAATCTTCATATAAGAAGAAATTATTCTATGCTTTTTGGAAGTTATTCTATACTCCAAAAACTGCACATAGCTCAACCAAGTTATTAAAATTCAGATAGTTAAACCAAGACCACCCGTTTATTTCAATTTAATATTTTGTTATCCATTTTTCTTTTTTTATTTTTCGCATCCATAAGGTTAAAAGAACCCACAAATGAACTTATTTAAATGATACAACATGAAAAACTTTAAACTACTGAGCACTTCACTGATTTTAGGTCTGATCGGCTCTTATGCCCATGCCGCTATTCCAAACACACTTAAACTCGATTATGCCTACTACGCACCAACCAGTCTTGTGGTGAAAGAGCAGAAATTGTTAGAAAAAGCCTTACCTAAAACTGAAATTAAATGGGTATTTAGCCAAGGCAGTAATCGCTCGCTGGAATATTTAAATAGTGGCAGTGTCGATTTTGCTTCAACCGCAGGACTTGCAGCCGTACTCAGTCGTGCCAACGGCAGTCCAATCAATACCGTTTATATCCAGAGCCAACCTGAATGGACTGCTTTGGTGGTTGCTAAAAACTCCCAAATTAAAAGCCTAAAAGACTTAAAAGGAAAGAAAATTGCCGCAACCAAAGGCACAGACCCTTTTCTGTTTACCTTACAAGCGCTGGATACAGTGGGTCTAAATAAACGTGATGTCCAACTGGTTCATTTACAACATCCAGATGGCAAAACAGCTTTAGAACGTGGTCAAGTCGATGCTTGGGCAGGCTTAGATCCATTGATGGCATCGGCACAAGTGCAATCTGGCGCAAAACTGCTGTATCGAAATATTGGGTTTAACAGTTATAGCGTACTCAGTGTCAAAGAGTCTTTTACTCAGCAAAGTCCCGAAGCCATTGAAGCAGTGATTAAAGCTTATGAGCAAGCACGTAAATGGGCAAAAGCCAATCCAGAGAAACTGGCGGAGTTATTGGCACGCGAGTCCAAACTTCCGTTGAATGTCGCAAAATTACAATTAAGCCGTACCAACTTTGATCAAAACATTCCGTCAGCCAAACAGATTGCCGCATTACAAAAGTCTGGCGGCATTTTGAATGAAGAAGACTTAGTTCGTAAAGGCACCAATGTTAATCAAGTCGTGACTCAGTTGTTTAAACCACAATATGCACAAAAGGTTGTAAGCAAATAATGACCAAGTCAGTCGCGAGCTCTTTCAGCCCTATTGTAGTGAAAAAGAGTTCCTCATTTCAGTTGAAATTGAAGAGTGTTCTCAAAGCGATCACCCTTCCAGCGCTCTTACTGATTGCTTGTGAATATCTGGTCCGTGCAGGTTTTATTGAACCTTATTTATTGCCTGCTCCCAGTAGTCTATGGCAAACCTTTCTAGATTTATGGCAGGCAGATTTATGGATGCATGTATGGACCAGTACATGGCGAGTGTTTTTAGGCTTTTTTATTGGGAGTGCTCTGGCTTTAATATTTGCGATTTTGGTGGGACTCAATAAACAGGTTGAAGCGTTTTTAGAACCCAGTTTTTCAGCGATTAAATCCATCCCGAGCTTAGCGTGGATTCCTCTACTTTTACTGTGGTTGGGAATTGATGAAGCATCGAAAATTACCCTAATTGCGATTGGCGCATTTTTTCCGACCTATACCAACACTGTCGCAGCGATTAAAGGGGTTGATCGCAAGCTCATCGAAGTCGCACAAGTCTATCGACTGAAGTACTGGCAACAAGTGCAACAGATTATTTTGCCTGCGGCATCGCCGGGAATTTTAACGGGACTGCGCAACAGTTTAAGTTTGGCATGGATGTTTATGATTGCAGCAGAACTCATTGCAGCGACACAAGGCATAGGCTACTTACTGAGTGATGGCCGAGAAACTTCACGTCCTGATATTGTGATCTTAGCGATTATTCTTTTAGCCGTGCTCGGAAAACTCAGTGATAGCATCATGAAAGCCCTCGAGACTTGGCTACTGCGTTGGCGTGACGTATTTGGAACATAAGGTAGAAAAAATAAAAGCGCATCGAATGCGCTTTTATTTTGGAGGGAACAATGAAATTATTGTGTCCACTGCCCTAAAGTAACGCGGTCATTTCCACCATAATCTTTCACAGTCCGGACTTGTTTATAGCCCGCTTCTTTAAAGATTTTCTGTACAGCGTCAGCTTGATCATAACCATGCTCAAGTACCACCCAGCCATCAAGAGTTAAATGCTTTTTACCTTGCTGGATAATGACTTTTAAATCAGCCAAACCATGATCTGCCGCAACTAGGGCACGTTCAGGCTCAGTTGCTAAGTCTTGCATGTGAGCATCATCGGCATCGATGTACGGTGGATTCGATACAATCACATCAAAAAACTTTCGATTTAGCGGTGCAAACCAACTGCCACACACAAAAGTCACATCATTTAAGTCATGCTTTTCTGCATTTTGCTGCGCAACAGCTAAAGTTGGCTCATAAATATCGGTCGCCGTGATGTCCCATGTGTCCCGTTCACTGGCCAATGAAAGCGCAACCGCACCCGTCCCCGTACCTAAATCGACAATGCGGGCATCTTCAGGTAAGTCTAAACGTAATACAGTTTCTACCAGTACCTCGGTATCTGGACGTGGCACTAAAGTGTCAGGAGTGACAATCAAATCTAGCGTCCAAAACGGCTGTGAACCTGTCACATAGGCCAAAGGTTCACCTGCTTCGATTCGTGCCAAGGCAGCAACATAGGCCTGCTCTTGTTCATCGGTCAGCACTTGATCTTTTTTCATAACCAAATCGAAAGAATCAATTTTGGTGATGTGTTCCAGCAACCATGCGTTCTCTTGACGTTCGTAACTCTCGGCTTCACCACGTAAAGCCAAAGCTTGGGCAATATTCATTATCCACCATTCTGCTGTGCAAGCATCGCAAGCTGATCTGCTTGATATTCACGATGTAAGCTATCTAATAGTTCAGTTAAATCGCCTTCCATAACCGCGTCTAACTTGTATAAAGTTAAGTTAATACGGTGATCGGTCATACGACCTTGCGGGTAGTTATAGGTACGGATACGTTCTGAACGATCACCCGAGCCGACCAAGTCACGGCGCATTTCAGAAGTTGCTGCATCAGCTGCTGCACGTTTTGCATTTTCCAAGCGTGAAGCAAGTAAAGCCATCGCTTTGGCTTTGTTTTTATGCTGCGAACGCTCTTCCTGACATTCCACCACCGTTCCTGTTGGAATGTGGGTAATACGCACAGCCGAATCGGTTTTGTTGATGTGCTGACCACCCGCACCTGAGGCACGGTAGGTATCAATACGTAAGTCTGATGCATTAATCTCGACCGTTGTATCGACATCAATTTCAGGCAAAATCGCAACGGTACACGCCGAAGTATGTACACGACCTTGAGACTCTGTTGCAGGTACACGTTGTACACGGTGCGCGCCACTTTCAAACTTCAAGCGACCGTAAACGCCTTCACCATTCACCAAACAAATAATTTCTTTATAACCACCGTGTTCGCCTTCATTTTCAGACAACACTTCAATACGCCAGCCTTGTGATTCAGCGTACTTGGTGTACATGCGGTATAAGTCACCCGAGAAAATAGCGGCTTCATCACCGCCTGTTCCCGCTCGAATTTCCAAATATGCAGAGTTCGCATCATTTGGATCTTTCGGAATCATTAAGATATTTAAATCAGCTTCTAAAGACGCAATAATGGCTTTATTTTCTTTAATTTCTTCAACAGCCATTTCCTTAAAATCAGGATCTGACAGCATCGCTTCAGCCGTTTCAATATCAGCTTCTGCTTGTTTGTACTTGGTCCAAACTTCTGTGATTTCACTTAAATCACTATGTTCACGTGACAACTGACGAAAGCGTTTGTTATCCGAAATGACTTCTACATCTGCAAGTAATGCTGTTAATTCTTCGTGACGGTCAGAAAGTTGATCTAATCGTAAACGTAACGATTCTTTCATTAGGAAAATATCTCAATATAAAGGCTGCAATACAGTTTCACAGCACCAAAAAATTTGCGCTTAGTTTAACGGCTCTATCACGCAAAGAACATCTTTATTCAATCCTGAGCGACGTTTACTTTATACGCCTCAGTAGATTGATACACTTTTAAAGCATGTTTATGACCTTACTAACGCTTAAAAAATGCAAAACAGCTTATTTCATATACATCTTTTAAATAGGTCATTTCAGCTCAAAATTCAGAGTGTGAACTGCATCACTCCTAGGTTTATCCACATTTGCATGATTTTGGATAAATTTCATTCTGCTTATTCACATTTGTAATAAAACTGATACAAACAAGAAACCAACGGGTTTCAATTTAGTTTTAACTCTCCACAATTAACTGGAATCTTTTTGTTACATTAGCCACATCGAAAAAAGTAAGACAGTTCAACCAATGTTGGACATGGAGAAACACATGAAACTTAATACACTCTTAATGTCAGCAACATTAGCAACGGCATCTATGTTTACTGCAACTGCATATGCAGACAGCACAACTCGCGTTGCAGCAGCCAGTGCTTTAGGTAGTGTTGCAGGGACAGCAATTGGTAAAAACATGGGCGGCACAACTGGTGCAACCATCGGTGCAGCACTCGGTGGTGCAGGTGGTGCAGCAGTTGCAAGTGACAAACGTCATCGTACTGAATCTGCTATTGGCGGTGCGATCGGTGGTGGTGCGGGCTATACCGTAGGTAAAAGCATGGGCGGCACCAATGGTGGCTATGTGGGTTCTGCATTAGGTGCAGCGGGCGGTGCAGCACTCGGCAACAAAATCTCAAAAGATAAACAGTATGACTCTTACCATGGTAAAAAATGGAAGAAAAAACATAAACACCATTAATTAGCTGCATCGTAAAGATGTCATTGAAAGCACCTTCGGGTGCTTTTTTATGGCACAGATTTAGACGCAATAGTACTCTAGCCAAACTGGTAGAAAATACGAAGAGTCGTTACACAGCACTTACCAAAGCAACGGTTTCGATAAAATTTCTCTTCATTATTCTTCCCACTTGTTTCGCTAAAGTGAAATCAAGACAAAATAGACATGCTCTTAGGAGTTTAAAAATGAAAATTAAATCAATTTTAATGAGTACCGTAATTGCAGCTTCAGCATTAACGATGACCACAACATATGCAGGTAATACAACCAATACCGCACTGACTTCTGCGTTAGGTGGTGTTGTCGGTGCCGCGATTGGTAACCAAATGGGTGGACAAACAGGCGCGATGATTGGTTCTGCCATTGGTGGTGGTGCAGGTGCAGCTGCTTCAGCCAACAAACGTGACCGTAATGGTGCAATCATTGGTGGAGCACTCGGTGGTGCAGGTGGTTATACCGTAGGTAAAAACATGGGCGGTACCAATGGTGGGTATATTGGTGCAGGTCTAGGTTCAGCGGGTGGCGCAGTTCTAGGTAAAAAAGTCTCTGAAGACCGTCGTTATGATGACGAATATGACCGCCGTTACGACGACCGTTATGATCGTCGTTATGACAGCCGCGGCTACCGTAATAGCAATTATAAATATAATGGTCGTGACTATCGTGGTGACAATGGCCGTCACTTGGGCTGGTACAAAAACGGGAAACGTTAAGCACCGCATAAAACATTTTCAAATAAAAGAGCACCTTCGGGTGCTTTTTTATTTATCTGACAACTACACTCAAAAAAGACACTGCATCGTTTCTACTGAATGCAGCAGCTTACCACTTTGGTTTTAAACGCATGTGTGGCTGGTGCTGTTCAACGATGTTGAATATAAATTTTGTTTCATTTTTAAATCAATACCTTATATAAAACAACCAGAATATCGAATAAAATCGATATACAAAATAACAGTTATATCGTATTATTTCGATATATAAAGCAAAACTGAGAAGTAGAATGCGCACGTTGTCCGAGACTCAATTTTCTATTTTAGAATTAGCTCCTGTCCGCGAAGATCAAACTGTACAACTCACCCTACAGCATAGCTTAAAATTGGCCCAACAAGCTGAGCGTTTAGGCTATAGCCGACTTTGGCTTGCAGAACATCATAATATGGATGGTATTGCCAGCTCTGCAACTGCGGTGCTACTCGGCTATTTACTCGCGAATACCTCAACCTTAAAAGTGGGTTCTGGCGGTATCATGCTCCCAAACCATGCCCCACTGATCGTAGCGGAGCAATTCGGTACGCTTGCGACACTCTATCCAAACCGGATTGAATTAGGTTTAGGTCGAGCACCGGGTACAGACCAAGTGACCATGCGCGCACTTCGCCGTGGCCGTCAAGAAACTGAAGATCAGTTCCCACAAGATGTCTTAGAAATTCTGCATTACTTTAAAGACGCTGAGCCGAATCAGCGCATCATTGCAACTCCAGGGCAAGGGACACATGTGCCTGTATGGCTACTCGGTTCAAGTTTATTTAGTGCACAACTGGCTGCAAAACTCGGACTTCCCTACTCTTTTGCATCACACTTTGCACCGCGTATGCTGAAACAAGCGATTCAGCTCTATCGTGAAAACTTTGAACCCTCTGAGTACTTATCCAAACCTTATGTATCTATGGGTGTCCCGACGGTCGTTGCTGAAACCGATGCTGAAGCTGAATATCTAGCGACCAGTGCCTACCAACGAGTTTTAGGTCTCATGCGCGGTCAAAGTTTAAAGTTAAAAGCACCAATTGCCAGCATGGACGGTCTATGGTCACCTGCGGAAAAAATGTCGGTAGATAGTTTTTATGCCATGGCCCAAATCGGTTCCAATGGCACGGTAAAAGAAGGCTTGAAACAGCTTCTTTTAGAATATGATGTCGATGAGTTCATTTTCACCTGTGACATCTATGACACGGACAAACGTTTAGAAAACTTTGAACGTCTCATGCAGATCAAAAATAGCTAAGTACAAATGAAGTTAATCGCCTTATGCGTATTAATACATACCCATAAGGCGACGTGCATAAATGAATAACTAAAATCTCAGCCGATATCTAAAAAATCCTTAAAACCCTGCAAAAACTGCTGCTATGTCTAGACTAAAGTTAGCGTGACTGCTCAGACAATTTATCACTTTGCCTTTTTAGAGCAAAAGCACTAAAAATAATAAATTAAGGAAAGACGATAAAAAACAATTAAGGATCGAGCATGGTCAATTTGCATTCAACAGACAACGTATCTGGTTTATTTCAAAACCATCCCGAGTATTTTCAGCATTTTAAAGGGCAACTGATTCCCTCATCAGAAATTAAACAACATACTTTTGCCGAGCAACGTGTCGCGATTATTGGTACCAACCAGCATACAGTAACTGCCCTCGAATCGATTTGTCAGGTCGCTCAATCGGTCTATGTTTTTCAAAACGCACCGCAATTCATCTTGCCAAAAACAGAGCGCGGAATTCAGCGTTTAATCCAACATCCTTTGGTTATTAAGAACCGACGCCTATTTAATACACGCATCAAATGCCTACTGGCCCTACGCTTTTTAGAAACCCAAGTTCAAGACCCATGGCTTAGACACCAACTCAAACCTAACTCCGCTGCCGATAAACTTAAATTTTTCAAGTCCGATCATTATTATCATGCCCTACAGCGCGACAACTGTAAGCTAATCACTTGGCCAATCGTCAAAATTCGAGAACATGATATTCAAAGTTTAGATGGCGCCGAATATCCCGTCGATGTGATCATTACCACCTATAGCCATTAACCATATAGGGTAAGTTTTACCCACTTACCCGTTGTTTATTTCGTCACACCTGTATACTGATAGCCTGTATTTGAACGCTGATAACGTAAGTATTTTCCAGTCGGGCGGCTGTTTTGATCTAATAAAGTGATATCAATCTTGTTTAAGTCTTTTGAAACACGAATATATGAACCGCGCCGCTCCTCGTCATAGTGACAGTCATAATCTACTTCAATCGAACTTAGTTGCTTGTTCTTGGTCTGAAAAACTGGTGTTGCTGTCAAAGCTTGGGCATGCATTTTAAAGGCTTGAATTTGATAGAGACCGTGACAACTATCGCCTTTGTAATAACTTTGAATCAGATAAATCGGCTGTGCACCCAATTTTATTTGATCAATCTTTAAAATATAGCCTGTTTCTAAAGGCTGAAGTTTAGTGGAATTGCTCGATTTCATCTGCACATAGGATGAAAATTCACCCATAGTACCGCCACCACCTACATCAAAGGTATAGAATTTAAGCAGTTGGTCCGGTGAGGCATTAATCTTTAGTCTAAGATTTTCAGTCAATTTGGGGAAAGAATAAGCATAACTTTCTGCATTTTCACGGATTAAATCAACCACATCATTTTCGATCTGTTGATTCACCGCATAAAAATCTAGCGCTGCATATTTTTGATCAATCGCCTGCTCAGCCTGCTGAATTGATATATTTTGCGCATATAAAGCCATATTAAAATGAGCAAAACAAAATACACCTAATAGGCATTTTGATATTATTTTCATTTGATCTAATCTGTATTTTTATATTGATCAACATTATAAAGCATCATCAATATGACGCTTTATAATGTAATGACAATATCAACCAATGCGACGTTTTAAACCCGTCATTTGGAGTACACGAGTTGAAATTTCTTCAATCGACATTTCCGAGACATTTAAGTATTTAATCCCTTCAGAGATATAAATCCCTTCAATTGCGCGAAGCTCCATTTGACACTGGCTGAAGCTTGCATAACGGCTATTGGCTTTACGTTCAGAGCGAATAGCAACAAGACGTTCAGCATCAATCATCAAACCAAAAAGCTTCTGTTTGTGCGCGCGAAGTACCGCAGGTAAACGGTTGTCATCCAAGTCTTCTTCAGTCAATGGATAGTTTGCAACACGAATACCAAACTGTAATGACAAATAAATTGACGTCGGTGTTTTACCCGAACGTGACACCCCAATCAGAATCAGATCGGCCTTGTCATAGTGGCGTGTACGTGCACCGTCATCGTTATCTAAAGCAAAATGCACCGCATCAATACGTGCTTTATAAGACTCCGAATCGGTCACTGCATGGGTCTGTCCGACTAAAGTTGTAGGCGGTGTTCCCAACTCTTCAGACAATTTACTAATAAGCCCTTCAAATACATCAAGATTTATAGCATTTGCAGTATTAATAATGTCACGCACGTACGGGTCGACTAAAGTGTCAAAAACCAGTGGCTTTTGCCCGTCTTGTTGCGCCCTTAAATTGATCTCAGCAACCACATTTGTAGCAGCTTCTTCAGAGCTAATATAAGGAATAATATGAATGTCAAAGTCAACATTTGGAAACTGCGCCAATAGCGAGTGCCCAAGGGTTTCAGCGGTAATTGCAGTACCATCTGATACAAAAAAAACACTCCGCTTAAATTGTTTACTTCCTGACATTAAAATTCTCCTCAAAAATTTGTCTTAGTGCTATATAATCTTTATAGTAAACCGATCTTACATGACTGTCGCTTAGTAAAATCAAAAAGCTAAGTAGATTTGTTATAATCTGATGCCAAGATAGTGATTAAATACTGCAAAAGTGGAGTAACAACTTTGGAAGCGCGCGTAATTGGTCTAGAAAAATTAGGGAAACACGACGTTGAACTTGTAGGTGGGAAAAACTCATCTTTAGGTGAAATGATCAGCCACCTATCAAATGCAGGTGTATCTGTACCAGGTGGCTTTGCTACTACAGCTCAAGCATATCGTGAATTTCTCGAGCAAAGTGGCCTAAACGCTAAAATCAATGCAGAGTTAAAAGTCCTCAATGTTGATGATGTAAATGCTCTTGCTGAAACAGGCGCGAAAATTCGCCAATGGATTGTAGATACTCCACTTACGGCAGAACTCGAACAAGAAGTTCGTAAAGCATTTGCAGAGCTTTCAAACGGCAACCCAGACATCGCGGTTGCCGTTCGTTCTTCTGCGACAGCAGAAGATTTACCAGATGCTTCTTTTGCAGGCCAACAAGAAACCTTCTTAAACATTCGCGGTATCGACAACGTATTGATCGCGATCAAAGAAGTATTTGCATCACTGTATAACGACCGTGCAATTTCTTACCGCGTACACCAAAACTTTGCGCATGATGTTGTGGCTTTATCTGCTGGTATTCAGCGTATGGTCCGCTCTGAAACTGGTGCAGCGGGTGTAATGTTTACACTCGACACTGAATCAGGTTTCCGTGACGTAGTCTTCATCACTGCATCTTATGGTTTGGGTGAAATGGTTGTTCAAGGTGCAGTAAACCCTGACGAATTCTACCTCTCTAAACCCCTTTTAAATGCAGGCAAGCACGCTGTCCTCCGTCGTAATCTGGGTTCTAAACACCAAAAAATGATTTATGGCGAAGAAGCTTCTGCAGGTAAATCAGTTGTTGTGGTTGATGTTGAAAAACAAGAGCGTCAACAATTCGCATTAAACGACCACGAACTACAAGAACTTGCAAAACAAGCGCTGATCATTGAAAACCATTATGGTTCTCCAATGGACATCGAGTGGGCAAAAGATGGCGATGACGGTCAAATTTATATCGTTCAAGCGCGCCCTGAAACAGTGAAGAGCCGTGAAAACGTCGGCACCATGGAACGCTACCTTTTAAAACAAAAAGGCACTGTGATTTGTGAAGGTCGTTCAATCGGTCAACGTATCGGTTCTGGTAAAGTCCGTATTGTTACGTCTATTAAAGAAATGGACAAAGTACAAGACGGTGACGTGCTTGTATCTGACATGACTGACCCAGACTGGGAACCAGTAATGAAGCGTGCCGCTGCAATTGTCACTAACCGTGGTGGTCGTACTTGTCACGCAGCGATTATTGCGCGTGAATTGGGTGTTCCAGCAATCGTCGGTTGTGGTAATGCAACTGAAGTTCTAGTAGACGGCCAAGATGTAACTGTTTCATGTGCTGAAGGTGATACAGGTTTCATCTACGAAGGTTCTTTAGATTTCGAGATTCAAACCAACTCAATCGAATCTATGCCAGAGCTTCCGTTCAAAGTAATGATGAACGTCGGTAACCCTGACCGCGCATTTGACTTTGCACAAATTCCAAATGAAGGGATTGGCCTTGCACGTCTTGAGTTCATCATTAACCGTATGATCGGTGTCCACCCTAAAGCATTGTTGAACATTGACAGCTTGCCACGTGAAACACGTGCTGCGGTCATGGCACGTACTGCGGGTTATGCATCTCCAATCGAATTCTATGTTGAAAAACTGGTTGAAGGTATTTCTACCCTTGCTGCAGCATTTGCAGACAAACCTGTGATCGTTCGTATGTCTGACTTTAAGTCAAATGAATACGCAAACTTGATCGGTGGTAAGTTATACGAGCCTGAAGAAGAAAACCCAATGTTGGGCTTCCGTGGTGCAAGCCGTTATGTGTCTGACAACTTCCGTGACTGCTTCGAATTAGAATGCCGCGCGTTGAAAAAAGCACGTGACGAAATGGGCTTAACCAATATTCAAATCATGATTCCTTTCGTACGTACTGTACATGAAGCAAAACGTGTAATTGAATTATTGGCGTTAAACGGCCTGAAACGTGGTGAAAATGGTCTGAAAGTGATCATGATGTGTGAGTTACCAACAAACGCATTATTGGCTGAACAGTTCCTTGAACACTTCGATGGCTTCTCTATCGGTTCAAACGACTTAACCCAGTTAACGCTTGGTCTAGACCGTGACTCTGGTATTGTATCTCACCTATTTGATGAGCGTGATCCAGCAGTAAAAGCACTTCTTTCTATGGCAATTCATGCATGCCGTAAAGCAGGTAAATATGTGGGTATCTGTGGTCAAGGCCCATCAGATCACCCAGATCTTGCGCAATGGCTTATGGAACAAGGTATCGAATCTGTATCACTTAACCCTGACTCAGTATTAGACACTTGGTTCTTCCTTGCAGAAGAAAAAGTTCAAAAAGCTTAACTTTTTGATCCTAAAAAAAAGACCCTTTTGTGGGTCTTTTTTTATATCCACTCTTTCAACGTATCCGCATTGAAACAAACTTTTTTATACAAAAACTTAGACTAAGTCTGGCATTCATGCATCAACATCTTGATTGAGAAGAAATCGCATTACGATAAAGCTAGAAGAAGCAGCATAATCCTTGCTACACTGTCCTGCATTTTGTGTAGTTTTGGTTAATTTCAGCTTGAAATTCTCTAGACTATCCGCATGTTTTACCATAGATTTTTTATTTGTTTTTAATCTGAAAACAAATACATTTATTATTTGAATATCCCAACTTATATTTTGAGATTAAGTTTATATGCAGATTTACTTGGCACGAAATAATCAACAAGCCGGTCCATATACCTTAGAGCAGTTGAATCAGATGCTCGCAAGCCAACAAGTTTTATTGACGGATTTAGTTTGGCATCAGGGTATGCCTGAATGGAAAGCTTTAGGTGAACTCACCCAAGGAAAACTGGCGTATGAACCTGTAGGTTATCAACCTCAGCCCCCTATTCCTGAGCCAATGCATACGCCAAATCAATTTTCACAGCCAAACCGCAAAGTGGCGAAAGTTGCTCAACCTGAACTGGCATCAATAGGCACACGCGTCTTAGCCAAAGTCATTGATTTACTTCTTTGGCTCCCTGCCGCTGCGATTCCCTCGTTCTTTTTACAAGCAGATAAATTTGGTGAACTCACTGAAATTCAGCAAAAAATGCAAGCGGCTACTACAGCAACACAGGCCAGTGAACTGCAAGCACAACTGTTCAGTTTGATTCCAACTGAAGCATGGACCACCATGGGCATTTACCTGCTGATTATGCTCGGTATTCAGGCCTTTTTCTTAGCAAAAAATGGTCAAAGTATTGGTAAAAAAATCACCAAAATTAAAATTGTAGACGTTGAAACCAACGAAAAAGTCAGCCTTTTGCGTGTATTCACATTGCGCAGTGTTGTCTTTATTGTGCTCAATATGCTGTTCATGCCGTTTATTACCATCGCCGATCACGTCTTTGGTTTAACTGCAAAGCGTCAAACTTTGCACGATAAGCTGGCAAAAACCAAGGTCATTAAGCAGTAATTTGACCATATTTAAGCTGAGGTTTGGCGCACCTCAGTTTTCTGCAGTTTATTGATATTCAAAATAAATCCATAAATAAATTATAAAATTCCGAGTGAAAAAATCGGTTTTTATAACAGTCATTTAAAGCATCTTTACGTATAGCTTAGTTTGTCGATATGAGGCATAATGCCCTACAACGTAGCGGTGTCTTATGATTGAGAAGTGTTTTTAGACTTAAAAAGAAACTTTTCAATCATGCGACACTTTAATCGCTATCCCAATTTTATTAGGGAATGGGACTCTTCACCGAGGTTGTAAAATGAGACAAACGATTTTAGCTGTATTGTCTTTATCTGCGATCGCCGCGCTCTTAACTGGGTGTGGTGGTGATATGGTACTTCTAAACTCAAAAGGTCCAGTTGCACAAGGTCAATCTGACTTAATGATGACTGCGATCTATTTAATGCTATTGGTGGTTATTCCATCAGTCGTAATGGCATTATGGTTTGGTTGGAAATATCGCGCGTCGAATAAAGATGCAGACTATAAACCTACATGGGCACACTCTACTGCAATTGAAATTGTAGTTTGGGGTATTCCTGTCATTATTATTGGTATTCTGGCTTGGTTAACTTGGTGGGGTTCACACAAGTATGACCCTTACCGCCCGCTCGAATCTGATAAAGCACCTGTAAATATTCAAGTCATTGCAGAACAGTTTAAATGGATCTTCATTTACCCTGATCTTAACATTGCGACGGTTAACGAAATTCGTTTCCCTGAAAAAACTCCAGTTGCACTTAAAATTACCTCTAACTTCACGATGAACTCTTTCTTCATCCCTGCGTTAGGTGGTCAAATTTATGCAATGGCAGGCATGCAAACGCACTTGAATTTGTTAGCAGATGGAACTAGCCCAGCTGAAGGCTACCGCGGTTTCTCTTCAAACTATTCAGGCTACGGCTTCTCGCAAATGCGCTTCCGTGCTCACTCTGTAACTGACGCTCAATTCGCTGAATGGGTTGCTGCAGTTAAAGCAGGTAACGGTACAAGCATTAATCCTAAAGCTGTACAAAAAACAATTTTAGATCAAGCTGAATTTGAGTCTTTACGTGACGGTAACCGTGGTAAACACCAAATTGAAGTTTTGATTTCAAAAGCAAAAACTCCTGAAGAGAAGGCTGCTGCTGAGGCAATGAAGCCTTATCCAACTAAGCCACACCCTGTGACTTACTACTCTTCTGTAGAGGAAGGCTTGTTTAAGTCAGTCATCAGCAAATATATGAGCAACTATCACGGTGCTGATCACTCAGCGACTGCGGGTGCTCACGGGGCTGCTTCATCTGAAGCACATGCCGCTGTTGAACCTGCTTCATCAGTTGTAGGGGAATAAGACATGAGCTTCTTAGGTAAGTTAGGTCCGGACGTTATTCCGCACGATCCAATTGTACTGGTCACAGTTGCAATGATGATCTTAGGTGGTATCGCAGTTGTTGCTGGTATTACCTACTTTAAAAAATGGGGCTACTTGTGGAACGAATGGTTCACATCAGTCGACCATAAAAAAATTGGTATCATGTATCTTTTCGTATCGATCATCATGCTTTTGCGTGGTTTCGCCGATGCGATTATGATGCGTCTTCAACTGTTCCTTGCAAAAGGTGGCGGTGAAGGTTATTTACACCCAGAACACTACGATCAGATCTTCACCGCACACGGTGTAATCATGATCTTCTTCGTAGCAATGGGTCTAGTTGTTGGCTTAATGAACATCTCTGTACCACTTCAAATTGGTGCACGTGACGTTGCCTTCCCATTATTAAACTCTCTAAGCTTCTGGTTATTTGCTGGTGCTGCAGGCTTAATGATGGCATCTCTTGCAATTGGTGAATTCGCTGCAACAGGTTGGATGGCTTATCCTCCTCTTTCAGGTATCGAATACTCTCCAGGCGTGGGTGTGGACTACTATATCTGGGCACTTCAGATTTCAGGTTTAGGTACGCTATTAACGGGTGTTAACTTCTTCGTTACCATCATTAAAATGCGCGCGCCTGGTATGTCACTTATGGACATGCCGATCTTTACTTGGACATCTTTGTGTACAGCTGTATTGATCATTGCGTCATTCCCAGTGTTAACAGCAACAATTGCGATGTTAACGCTTGACCGTTACTTCGGTTTCCACTTCTTTACAAATGACATGGGTGGTAGCCCAATGTTGTATGTAAACTTGATTTGGACATGGGGTCACCCAGAAGTTTACATCTTAGTATTACCAGCATTTGGTATTTACTCTGAAGTTGTATCAACGTTCTCTCGTAAAACGTTGTTCGGTTACAAATCAATGGTGTATGCAACAATTGCGATCACAGTACTTGCGTTCGTAGTATGGCTTCACCACTTCTTCACCATGGGTGCTGGTGCGAACGTGAATGCGTTCTTCGGTATCATGACCATGGTTATTGCGATTCCTACAGGTGTGAAAATCTTCTCTTGGTTATTCACGATGTATAAGGGTCGTATCACCTTCACTACTCCTATGTTATGGACGCTTGGCTTCCTTGTAACATTCGGTATTGGCGGTTTAACTGGTGTATTAATGGCGGTTCCACCTGCGGACTTCCTTGTACACAACTCATTGTTCTTGATTGCTCACTTCCATAACGTAATTATCGGTGGTGTGGTGTTTGGTATGTTTGCCGGCATCATTTTCTACTGGCCGAAAATGTTTGGTTGGAAGCTCAATGAAGCATGGGGTAAAGCTGCGTTCTGGTTCTGGTTCTTCGGTTTCTACTTTGCATTCATGCCACTTTATATCCTTGGTTTCATGGGTATGACTCGTCGTTTGAATACATATGACAACCCTGAATGGGATCCGTACATTGCTATTGCATTCTTCGGTTCTGTGTTAGTCGCGATTGGTATTGCATGTTTCGTTATGCAGATTGTTGTTGGTTACTTACAACGCAACGACAACCTCGACCTTACAGGCGATCCATGGGATGGTCGTACACTTGAATGGGCGACTTCGTCTCCTGCTCCGTTCTACAACTTTGCTCATCTTCCAACAATCAATGGTATTGATACGTTCTGGAATGACAAAGAGAATGGCGTAGCGTATGCGAAACCTACTTCATACGAAGACATTCATATGCCAACGAATCGTGCTGCTGGTGTTGTGATTGCCATGTTCATTACTGTTATGGGCTTTGGTTTAATCTGGCATATCTGGTGGTTAGTTGTTGTGATGTTCATCGCTGCTATTATCAGCTTCATCGCGTCTTCGTTTACGAAGAAAGTGGACTACTATGTTCCTGCTGCTGAAGTTGAGCGTATTGAAAATGAACGTTACGCGATTCTTGAAAAACATTTGAAGAAGGACTAAGACAATGGCTGACGTACTTCATCACGAAAACCACGGACACGATGAGCATCATCACCACGATGATACTGACATCACCGTCTTTGGTTTTTGGACTTATTTGATGAGTGACTTGATTCTATTCGGTACACTCTTCATTGCATTCGCTGTTTTAAGTAGCCATGTGCCTATGGGCACACCAAGTGCAAAAGAATTATTCGGTGAGTCTTTAGGTTTCGTTTTAACTGAAACTTTCGCTCTCTTGATCTCTTCTGTAACTTTTGGTTTTGCGGTTCTTGCTGCATACAAAAAGAACGTCAACCAAGTTTTAACTTGGTTAGCGATCACTTGGTTATTCGGTGCTTCATTCATCGGCATGGAACTATATGAGTTTAATCACTTAGTTCATGCTGGCCACGGTCCAAGCGTAAGTGCGTTTTTATCGTCGTTCTTTACTTTAGTAGGTACGCACGGTATTCACGTAACTTCAGGTTTGGTATGGATGATCATTTTGATGATTCAGATCAAGAAAAATGGTTTGACTCTTCCAAACACTCGTCGTCTTGCTTGCCTAAGCTTGTTCTGGCACTTCCTTGACATCGTTTGGATCTGTGTATTCAGCGTAGTTTACTTGATGGGAGTTCTATAATGAGTCACGATCATAACTCAGCTGGTGCTTCACACGGTAACACCAAGCAATACACGATCGGCTTTATCCTTTCAGTTATCCTGACCGTAATTCCATTCGGTATGGTAATGGCTGGTGGTTTTGGTCGCGGTATTGTTATGGCGGTTATCGCAATTACAGCGGTTGCTCAGGTTCTAGTTCAATTAGTTTACTTCTTGCACATGAACTCATCTTCAGAGCAACGTTGGAACGTGATTGCATTTATCTATACAGTACTTTGTATTGCTGTACTTCTAGTCGGCTCTGTATGGATTATGAACTACTTACACTACAACATGATGATCTAAACTGATCGTCATGTTGAAAAAGTATTTATTCCTGACTAAACCAGGAATTCTCTTTGGTAACTTCGTTACCACTCTGGGCGGCTTCTTTTTAGCCGCTCAGGGGTCTGTAGATTTCCTCCTCCTTCTCATCACCCTACTCGGTACAACACTGGTTGTTGCTTCTGGCTGTGTCGTCAATAACGTCATTGATCAAGATATTGATCAAAAGATGGAACGGACGATGAACCGTGCATTAGTTAAAAAAACCATCAGTCCTTCCGTTGCTTTGGCATTTTCTGCTGCGCTTGGAATATTAGGTTTCGCCCTACTCTGGTTCTTTGTTAATGCTTATGCCTTTGGCTTTGCTGTACTTGGTTTTGTGGTTTATGTGATTTTTTATAGTCTATGGAGCAAACGCACATCCATTCACCAAACCGTGATTGGAAGTATTTCTGGTGCTAGTCCACCAGTGATCGGCTATACAGCTGTGACCAATGAATTTGATGTTGCCGCATTGTTGCTTTTCTTAGCATATGCACTTTGGCAAATGCCTCATTCATGGGGAATTGCGGTATACCGCTTTGACGACTATAAAAATGCAGGCATTCCAATTTTACCTGTAGCACGTTCAATTTTCCGCACGAAAGTTGAAAGCTTGATTTATGTCTTGCTGTTTGCTGCGGTGTTAAATGGTTTGTATTGTTTTGGCTATACCAATATGTTTTTTCTTATCACCTTTAACGCACTCTGTGCTTATTGGGTATATTTATCAATCATTGGTTTTAAAGCTGAAAATGATCAGGTTTGGGCAAAACGCTATTTCTTATATTCAGTGATTTTAATTACTGCATTAAGTTTTAGTTTTAGTTTTAGCTATGTCTCACCTGCTCCACATTTGCCGCTGTTTTAAAAAGATAGAGTTCTCTCTATCTTTTTTTTATTTCAACTTATTCAATATTTAAGTCTAGTCTTTAAATTGTTACCATAGCAGACACAACAATAACTCATGCTCTGCAATGAAAATGCCATCACAATTTTTTAAAAAATCTATTTTTATTAGTCTATTCCCTATCACTCTTGCTTATAGCACGCACAGTTTTTCTGGTTTTGATGTTACTTGCTACCCATCGACCAACATTCAAACCAATGCCTATACAGCCTGTGACAATTTGCCTGCGCTCACGCCCGCCAATGACAATCAAACCAATATGCTCCTACTCCTGAGCGACATGGGCTTGGCCAAATTGAATTTTAATCAGCCAAATAGTCCGCTTTGGGAAACTGAATATAGCAACGTACCATTTGCGGCTAAAACATTGTTTGAAAGCGCAACCAATAAACGACCGAATGCCCGATTAAAACCAAACAATCAAAAGACTCCTTACCAAGAACATTGCAGTAGTCTAGACAATGGTGCGGATCAATTTACCCAGCAGGTGAAAGCCGACAAAAATCTCAGCAAAGCGGAAAAAGATTTACTGATTCAAGAAAGACAAAATATCTCGGCCTGTGACCGTGATCTTGCCCTCATCCAAGTCAATCCGAACTGGTCTATACAAGCACGTCAGTATGCGTCTTATTTAAATGCAACCATTGCCTTTTATAATAGTAACTTTTCCACAGCTACTAAAATTTACTCAGTATTAACTACGGTTGATCAGTCTTGGATCAAAGAAACATCGCAATATATGTTGATCCGTAGCAGCCTCAATGAAAGCTATCAGTCGGGTATCGGTGAATATGGTGATTTAAAAATCGATAAAGTAAATCAGACTTTACTCAAAAATACCTATGAGCATATCACTACCTACTTCAAACGCTTCCCTGAGGGAAAATATGCGGCAAGCGCACGCGGTTTACTACGTCGTTGTTATTGGCTGAGTGGAAATACCGAACTCCTGACCAACGAACTCGCATGGCAAATCAATCATCCTGATTCCAAATACTATAATTTAGAGCTCGATAATCTAGCCTTTGAAATGGATCGCCATGTTTTTCAAAGCCGCTCATTCAATGCAAAAAATCTAAAAGATCCCTTCTTTCTGACCATTTCAGATTTAATGCAAATGCGTCAGGCAACATCAGCAGAAGATAAAGTCTTAAGCTGGTCTGAACTCAACAACCAAAAAACACTATTTAAGAGTCAGCCAGAACTGTTCCAATACCTACAAGCCAATCACTTATTCTTTGTGCAGAACAAACCAGCCGAAGCTTTAAAATATTTGCCAGAACATTCCTCTAATTCAATCGATAGTTACCTTCAACTCAGTCAAATCTTGTTAAAAGGTCGTATTCTAGAGAAACTCGGACAAACTCAAAATGCGCAGCAATACTGGGAAGGTTGGATGAGTCAATCAAAATCCATTGAACAGCGTGGCTTATTTGAACTGATGCTATATCCACATTATACCCAACAGCAAAATGCCAGCGCCTTTATCGGTTCAGATGCTAAAATCAAACAAGCTTCATTGCAAAAAAGCTTTATTGAAAATGAAGCCAATGAAAAAAGCTTAATGCAAATTGTACAGAGCAAAGCATCAAATACAGATCAAAAAAATTTAGCTTTATATAAAACTTTGCAAAAATCATTGGTGCATCAGAACTTTAAACTGTTTAATCAAGCCTTTGTACTGCTACCACAAGATGTCGCGAAGTATAAATATGACTCAGAAACATATAAAAATTATAAAAACCAACCGCCTTTCAGTGATTTCATTTGGGTAGGAACAAAAATCACGCCACAGATTCAATGCCCCGATTTATTCAGCCTGACTCAAAAACTTGAAAATTCACCTCAAGATTTAAAGCTCCGACTTTGTTTGGGCGAATATGCACGCTCGACTCAAGGCTACAACATAAGCTATGTCACCGCTTTAGAAAAAGAAACTTCCAGCTTCCAAGGTGCAATTTTTGCCCGTGGTCAAGTGTATAAGGACATCATCAAATCCAGTTCTGTACCTGATTTAAAAGCGTATGCGCTTTATCGCTCAATCATGTGTTATTCACCAAGCGGGATGAATGACTGTCAGGATGCAGAAGTTGAAAAATCCACCCGTAAACAATGGTTCGACCACATTAAACGCGACTATCCAAGTACCTCTTGGGCACAATCTTTAAAGTATTACTGGTAAGACGTATATGTTAAAGCAGATTTTTTCAGTTGTTATGACGCTGATCTGTATGCTGAGCATCATGGCTTGTCAGCCGAGTCAGTCAGCTTCAACATCTGGTCAGGTAAATGCCGAAGACTATGATGCATTTTGGATTTGGGGCAATATTTCATCTGCCCCTTACCTAAAAGTGGCTAAAGAACTTTATATTTTACAAGGTGAAATCCGTTTAGATTCCCAAACACATCACTCTAAGCTCATACCGCAAGGCGTAAGCGTCTTAACAATTCCTCAGCAAAAGGTGTGGCTGGTTTTTCGTAATTATCATTTAGACTGGCAAGGCCAAGAGCTTACACAAATTTTAAAACGCGTTCAGCAATGGGAAAATGCAGGGAATCATATTCAAGGCATACAAATTGATTTCGATGCCAAAACCAAACACATTCACCAATATGCCCTATTCTTAAGTCAATTAAGAAAACAATTGCCGCAGCACTATCAACTCAGTATCACGGGTTTAATGGACTGGACCAATGTGACAAACCAAGAGACTTTAAACCTCCTGAATAACACCATCGATGAGTTGGTCATTCAAACCTATCAAGGTTCAACCACCATACCCAACTATGCAGCTTATCTAAAAAAAGTTTCAGCACTAAAACTGCCTTATAAAATTGGCATTGTTCAATACGGTGAGTGGCATAGACCGCCAAAGCTTGAAAATGATACAAACTTTAAAGGCTATGTTGTCTTCCTTTTACGCTCAAAACCTCAAAATAATTAGGGCTTTTTAAGAGAAGTTCTTGAATTTGGCGAGCAAAGTCTCTAAAATTCCCCCTTCGCATCTAATGCGACACAACCTAGGTTGTGACTCCTTGCTTCTAACAACTTTTTTGTTAGGGGCTGTTTAAACCGTAAGGAGCTGACAATGCGTCATTACGAAATCGTACTTTTAGTACACCCTGATCAAAGCGATCAAGTCGTTGGTATGGTAGAACGCTACCTAACTCACATCAAAGAAGCTGAAGGTCAAATTCACCGTCTTGAAGACTGGGGCCGTCGTCAATTGGCTTACCCAATCAACAAGATCCACAAAGCTCACTACATTCTTATGAATGTTGAGTGTGGTCAAACTACTCTTGATGAGTTAGAAGAATTGTTCCGTTACAACGATGCAATTATTCGTAGCCTTATCATCCGTCGTGAGAACGCTATCACTGAAGAGTCACTATTGGCTAAGAGTGCTGAAGAAAAACGTGCGCGTAAAGCTCAACGTGAAGAAGCACAACAAGCTCAAGACTCTGCTGAAGCATAAGGAGAACATCAATGGCACGTTTTTACCGTCGTCGCAAGTTCTGCCGCTTTACAGCTGAGAACGTTACGTACATCGACTACAAAGATATCGACACTTTAAAACAGTACATCACTGAAAACGGCAAGATTGTTCCTAGCCGTATTACAGGTACTAAAGCTCGTTACCAACGTCAATTAGCGCTTGCTATTAAACAAGCTCGCTACTTGTCTTTGATCCCTTACACTGACAATCATAAGTGAGGTTGAGCTGTGGATATTATCTTATTACAACGCATTAAAAACCTTGGTAAATTAGGCGATAAAGTTTCAGTTAAAGCTGGTTACGGCCGCAACTACCTTATCCCTCAAGGTCAAGCAGTAGCAGCTACTGAAGCTAACACTGCTGCTTTTGAAGCTCGTCGCGCTGAACTTGAGAAAGCTGAAGCTGATGTTTTAGCTGCTGCTCAAGCACGTGCTAGCCAATTAGACGAAGTTAACATCGTAATCACTGCGAAAGCTGGTGACGAAGGTAAACTATTCGGTTCTATCGGTACTCGTGATATCGCTGACGCGTTAACAAATGCTGGTCTTGAAGTTGACCGTGCAGAAGTTCGTTTACCGAACGGTGCACTTCGTCACACTGGCGAATTCAACATCGCAATCCAATTGCACCATGATGTTGTTGCTGAAGTTCTCGTTACTATCGTATCTGAGTAATTTCTTGCAAAAAAAAGAGCATGCTTTTGCATGCTCTTTTTTTATCTCTATGAAAAAGTAGTTTCTTCGCTCAGCTTAAAACTTCATCAGCCTGCCCCGCAAAATGCCAAATTTGAATATTATGGGTTTTATCCATAAGCCTTGAATTCAGCACACAGCAGCTGCATTTTTTGATAAAGTGCATAGAGTTAAATGACTGTATTTTTTCCCAAATTTACAGTGAAATTTATCTTAAGTTATCCCTCTTACTGTATTAAAAATCAGGGCGTTATATGTCACAGGCGAATGCCACTGCTCAAAAGAGCTCATCGAAACAAGACAATAAACCGAATGAGTCAGGGCAACTGAAAGAATTCCGTACACCTCCGCATAACTTAGCATTGGAACAAGCCGTACTTGCCGCTTTAATGACGGTTGCTGAATCCTTTGAACAAGTTGGCGATGTACTGACTGAAAATGACTTTTATGCGACGCGCCATAAATATATTTTTCGCGCGATTGCACAACTCTCCAAAGACAGCTCACCCTATGATGCGGTTTTAGTGCATGACTGGCTCACCACACAAAACCTACTCGATGCGGTTGGTGGTGAAGAGTACCTGATGCAATTGATGGCAGACTCCCCGTCTAGTTTCTATAACATGGAAACTTATGCCACCAAGATCAAAGAATTTTCGACTTTGCGCAGCATGATCAAGGTTAGCTCTGAAATTTTACAAAATGCCTATGACACCAAAGGTCGTAACGTCAGTGAAATTTTAGATTTGGCCGAAACCAATATTTTCTCTTTGGCAGAACAACACAATAACAACGCCAAAGCTCAAGGGCCTAAAGCCATCAATACAGTTGTGGCCGATGTCTTTGATAAGCTGAATGAGCTGTCGCAAATGGAAGGCAGCATTACAGGCTTAACCACAGGCTTTCTTGAACTCGACAATAAAACCTCGGGCATGCAAGCAGGTGATTTGATTATTGTTGCAGCGCGTCCATCGATGGGTAAAACCACTTTTGCCATGAATTTAGTGGAAAGCGTGCTGTTTAATAATGACTTACCTGCCTTGGTTTACTCCATGGAGATGCCAGCCGACTCCATCGCCATGCGTTTAATTTCATCTTACGGGAAAGTCCATCAGGGACATTTACGTTCAGGTAAACTCGATGGCGATGAATGGTCAAAAGTGACGGGCACCATTTTGCAACTGCAAGAGAAAAAGCTCTATATCGATGACTCCTCTGCTCTTCCGCCTACAGAAGTTCGTGCTCGCGCACGTCGTATTGCCAAACAGCACGATGGTAAACTCGGCTGCATCATGGTCGATTATTTACAGCTGATGAAAGTGCCAGGCATGGGTGATAACCGTGTAGGTGAGATTTCAGAAATTTCACGAAGCTTAAAAGCTCTTGCCAAAGAAATGATGTGCCCTGTAATTGCACTATCGCAGCTTAACCGTTCCCTCGAGAACCGCCCAAACAAACGTCCCGTGATGTCAGACTTACGTGAATCCGGTGCGATCGAGCAGGACGCCGACTTGATCATGTTTATTTACCGTGACGAAGTCTATAACAAAGAATCCAAAGAAGCGGGCACTGCCGAAATTATTATTGGTAAACAACGTAATGGCCCTATTGGTACCGTTCGACTTGCTTTTGAAGGCCAATACACCCGCTTTAGTAACTTATCCCCTGAGTTTTATGCTCAGTACGATGATGAGGAAT
>OERJ01000048.1_pt1 | contig 38821 bp, 42 predicted proteins | sample 1539991 | NCBI WGS metagenome assembly OERJ01 (sample SAMEA3891247, study PRJEB23780) | metagenome | biome: terrestrial biome; feature: animal house; material: water of meat washing | place: Italy | collected 2015-05-12
TCGTCGTCACTGGCCTTGGCGACGGCCTTTTCCAGCAACACCTGCGCATCCTCGTTGCAGGCAGTAGCCAGACGATGGCGCAGCTTGCTCAGGGTTTCCTCAAGGGAATAGGGGTTAGGTAATCGCATCGCTCATTTCTCTTTTGGAACGGACTAATGGCGCAGCTGATGCAGCAGCGCATCAATAGCCTCGATACTATCGGCCTGGGTGAGCGGGGAGCCGTTAGGCAGGTGAGCCACGATGGCGGGCTCGGCCTGCATCTCGACGTTGTCAGCAAGCCAGCAACGCAATTCGAGGATGATATCGAGGGCGGTGAGGTGGGTTTTGTCTGGAGTAAGGCTCATAGCTGACCTCTTTCGGCCAGGGATACCATGCCCTCAGCGCCAACTACCAGATGGTCGAGCAGTCGCACATCCACCAGCGCCAAGGCCTCTTTGAGGGCTTGGGTAAAGACCCGGTCAGATTGACTGGGTTCCGGGTCACCGCTGGGGTGATTGTGCACCGCGATGATGGCCCCACTGTTGAGCAGTATGGCCCGCTTGACCACTTCCCGTGGGTAGATACTGGCGCTGTCCAAGGTGCCGCGAAACAGCTCCTCAAAGGCCAGTACACGATGTTGGGAGTCGAGGAACAGTGCACCAAACACTTCGTGCTCCCGGTCCTGCAGCAGGGTCTGCAGCCGCTCAGCGGCCTCTGTGGTACTGGTGATGGCGGAGCCTTTGGCAAGACGCTTGCGAGCAATCTGATTGGCGATACGCAACAGGTCTTGCTCGGTCACGGGTTCGGTGACGACATAGGTGCCGGGGCATTCCCCGGCTTTCAGCTTGTGGTAACGCATAGTGGAATTCTCCAAATAAACAAAACCCCGGCACGCATGAAGCATGTCGGGGTTAAAGGTAGAGCGGTTGTTGGTTCACTTTGAGGGTAGTTCAGTTGGCCTTGGTGGCGGCGTCTGCTCCTGCTCCGGCTGTAGGGGCACGCTTCACCGGCATCAGCGCTCCGGGGACCAGTACGTTGAGCGGGATAGCGAGTGCAATACTCAGCCGTTCCGCTAGTTCATAGGCGGGACCAATGGTGTCGTAGTCAGCTACCCAGGTCGCCAGGGCAAGACCGCTGGCCTCCATCGCTCGCAGGTAGACGCTGTAGCCCTGAACCGCCAGGCTACTGCCGCGCACCACTTGCGTCTCCCCCTCTCGATTAATCGCCTCCAGCTCAACGGCTATCGGTTGTTTGGGCATCTTGAGCCTCCTCATGGGGTAAGGGGTCACTCTCTACGCAATAACCGTGATGAATGCAGGTACGCTGCAGGTCGCTCAGAAAGCTCCCCAGTACACGGGGCTGCTCTGAGAGCGGGACGGGGCCAGCCTGACAGCGCCAGAAACAGCGATGAGTGGGGTTCACGCAGATTTCATCGACAGGCTGACTCATGGTGCGCCAGTCCTCGGCATTGGTGAGGGAGAGCAGTTGCCACTGCACCCCAGACCAGCGCAGGTGCAGCGTAACGGTGCGGGCATGGGGGCTATCAGGAGTGATGTGTAGTAACCAGCGCTGGCCACGGTGGCGCGGTTGTATCTTGGCCTTGGCGGCGACCAGTCCCAGCCACTGGCGCGAGGTGTGGGAGAGCGGCAGTTCGTTAGTCATCACACACCTCCTACTCCCCGCTGACCGTGACGGTGAAATACCCCAACTGGGCGTAGCTAATGAAATTGCTCTGCCACAGGGCGAACAGTTCCCGCGCTTCCACGCAGGGCAGTGGTCCCCAGCCCTGCAGATAGTGCTCGTCGCAAGAGAGGTTGAAGTCGAGCTCCTTGCAGAGCTCGGCATCCTGGCCCAGTCCCTGATAACTGAAGTCGGTGATGTAATCGAAGACCCAGCCGTGCAATCCCCGAATAAGCCGCAGCTCTACCGGATGGACGCCACCCGTCTCGGCACTGTAGCCGGGGCTGCGAAAGTTGAAGGTCAGGGTCGAGAGGTCGGTGAGGTCGCGCTGTTGTTCCCGCACGACTTTGCGCAGTAAGTCAGGCAGCTCGGGGGAAATCGGCAGGGCCATCCCTGCCAAGTGAAATGGCATGGTCATCATGGTGTGTCCTTTTGGTATCGAATGTGAGAACCGTTAATCCCTGAACCAGCGCCAAGCGCGGTAGAGGCCGTAGGTGGCAGCCAAGGGTGCCGCCAGCGAGGTGGCCGAGCTACTCAGCAACGTACCGACTGCAGCGGTCACCACAGTCGTTGCTGATGGATTCAGTGCCGTGCTGGTGGCCATGCTAGGCAGGGCCGCAAGGGTAGGCTGCCGAGCCACAGAGTGAAGCACCTGATGTGCGATACACCCCGTGGCAATCAGCTGGTTAATCTGCTTGCTGTAGTGAAAGCCCTCGATACACCAGAGCACGAAGTGCTCGCAGTTGTTAAAGAGCGTGCTGTAGTGCGCCTCTCCAAGACGGGAGTAAGCACGGTCGATACTCTCCTCCCGGTTGAAAGCTCGTGCACTATGGTGCTGGATGCGATAGCCCCGCCCTTGGCTAAACTCGGCAAGGGTGGCGATAGCTATCTGACCGGAATGTATACCGGCACTGACCCCCTGGTAGTGGATGACCAGATGGTCCCCCAGATAGAGACCGTGGTGCTGGTAACCGGTGCGGGGGGAAACGAGGTGGTCCCCTGATTGCGGTAATGACATGAACCGTTCCTTAAATAAAATGCGGCATAAAACAGAGGGCACCCGAAGGTGCCCTGATGGTGGTGAATGTGTGGAGGCTGGTGGTCAGGACTGCTTGCGCAGCGTCAAGCTGCTGGCATCCCATACCCAGCGCTGACGAGGATTGCCGGGCAGGTCGAGGGTGAAACCGTTGGGTTCGCGGGTCAGCTTGCCTTCATCGCTGCAGGTACCAAAGGGCTGTGAAAGCATGGTCAGTACCCCCGTCTGGGCGACAGCCAACTGGTAGAGCACCGGGCATGCCACACCGCCACTGTGCAGCTCAAACAAGACCGCCTGACCGTTGACGAGCGGCAATCGGTGCGTGAGCTTGATGGCGTCATATTCATCGGTGCGCAGCAGCACCTCACCCCCATGCCGGATCTCGATGCTGTCATCGTCATTTTTCACGATGGTAAATGAGGTGGTACTTGATGCAGCTGACGCAGATGCAAAGGAGGGCTCGAAGTAACGACTGCCATCTGAATAGGTGAGCATAAAACCGTTCAGGGCAACCGGCTGGCTGACACTGGGGATGAGCCTTGGCTCATCTTCATCCAGCGGCATCAGCATGATGCGCTCCCCTTTCGAGGTCTCTATCCAAAACTGCATGCTGGCGAAATTGAGGGTGCCCTCAACGTTGGCCGGTACCCGTTTAGTGACCGTTGGCACAGTGAACTGGGGCGCAGCCCAGGTCGGTAAGGCAAACAACGACAACCATGTGCACCACAGTGCCAGTTTGATTTTTTCTGTCATGTCACTCTCCAGACGACTTATTCAATGGTGTAAGAGGCATTGCCCAGATTGGTGAAGAGGGTCACCTCCCTCAATCGGCACGGCTCGGTCATGACCAGCCGCCAGCTTTCGGTGTAATTGAGCTTGAGTGGGAAATGGGTCCCCCCAAGCTGACCACCGATGTCATTGCGCAGCATCACCCGGCAGTCAGAGGGGGCTATACAATTTCCTTGGTGAAAGCGAGGCTCGTCACATTTTGAGAGAGCGCAGCGCCCCTTCTTTGGCGGCTAACATTTTGATGAATTCAGGGGCCCACTTCCTTCCCGTAACAATATCAATAATCGTCCTGTCGCTCATCTTAGGTACGTTATAAATGAGCTTGATGATAAGGCCACCCAAGCTATTGCCATTTATAGTTGTAAGCGTTTTCCAAAGTCCCATATTACCAACCTTCATGATTCAATTTTGACCATTAACATGTGCATCCGATAATCAACTATCTCTGCAAATCAACCAGTAAAGTAATCCGGCTAAAATCGGGTCAATTATAAGTCCGAGAATGAACCAGCCCCAGAATGAGCGTCCGTTACCAGCCGCAACAAATCCCAGTAATAAAGCAAGTCCAACCCAGATCAGGACTAATGGCATGAGGAGTCTCCTGTAATGTGTAAATGGCAAAAGAAAGCCGGGCCGATAAGGCGAATCTATCGGGTAGGCGAGACATTCGAGTAATGTCAGTGGGAGTGCTGGATCGATAACCAGACTCAGTCAACAAAGTGGCCAGAGGTGAGATCGTGTCGAACTCCTTTCGATGTTGGGGTGACTACTTCACTAAATTAGATCTAATGAGGTGATCCTCACCCCAAAGAGTCCTTAATGTCAATGAGTCCATGGCCAACCATACAGGTTGACTGGAGGACTTATGACAGACATCAACTTTGACGATCTAGCCAAAAGCGTCGGTAAAGCGATTGGACGGCAACGCCAACAAGCGGGACTGACCCAGGATCAAGTCGCAGAGCACCTGGATATCGGGATGGAAGCGGTCTCTCGGATGGAGCGGGGAAAAGTGGTGCCTACCGTGGTGCGGTTGGCAGAGCTCGCCCAGCTGTTTGAGTGTGAGCTTGCAGACTTCCTGCGTGAGACCAGCAACCGCCCCACCGAACAAGGCATTGTGCTCAGCCAACAGTTGGCTAAGCTCGATACAGAGGACAGAGCGCTGGTGCTGGAGGTGGTAGATAAGCTGGTGGCACGATTGGCGCCTTAACAGCTCGCAGTGCGCATCTGTGACTGACTGACACCCGATGCCAGGGTCAATAACTTGGGAGGCCGTAATGGCGCTCCCAAGCAGCTTCACAGCGATATCTGTTTACTCTCCCTTGATAATATCTATCTGAGTTCCTTTTCAATCAGACCGACAGAACAATAACCTAGGTCTGCCAAGGCGAGGTTGGCGTGATGGTCTCTCCATACGCCCGAAGGTCCGACGACCAGCTGGCAATACCGCCAATATTTGCGTATCCAGCTTGGTCAGATAACTCAGCGCATTAATCAGGTTTATGCGCTTGGTTGTATCGCTGTAGTGGACCATCCCAATACCATCAGTTCCCCATTCCCGATATTCCTCCCGCCTGACCTGACAATTGAAATAGCTCCCGTTATTGTCGGACATATCTTCCCATCCCTCTCCCAGCGCTATACCCAGCGAGATATCTCGTTGGTGAACTGCCCCATTAAAAATGAACGTAATGTGGGTATGGAAACGTCTATCAACACCGAACTCCAGTTTCCAGATATAGCCTAACAGAGCGGGATATTTGTTCTGTACTCGACGAAGGTAACAATTCCGATCTTCCGTCACGAGGTCTAACGTGAGCTGGTCGTAGTAGTCTTCGTGATAGCCGATATCCAATCGGATGACTAATAGCTTGGCATGCTGGTCGAATAGGCTATTAACATACGTCGCTATACTGCGCTGATTGCGGCTCTCAACGCGTTCAAGGTTCTTGAGGCACTTACGGTGCGCCTTACTCTTGAACTCTCTTAGAAACGCATACAGCGCGTTATTGATATCCCTGGCTAATTCGTCACCGACATCACTATCGAGATATCGCTCATGGATGAGATGCAATCCATAAACCTCTCGCATATGCGTTAGGAATAGCGATACCGTTGGATGCGCTGACGATACCTCCTCATGACAATAAAAATAATCACACACAGTATCCAATACATTAAAGAGTTTGGTTGATAGCCTACGGTCAACGCAAGTGATGTATGACTTACCTGGGGCTGAATAAACAGCCCTGACAATCGGGAATGTCATATGCTGGAGCTTATCGGTAAGTGTAAGGATATCTAATAGCTTAATTGAATTAAACATGATGGCCTCGCTTAGGCAGGAGTAACCCTACGCTGTGTGATAGACACACGCGCATATAGGGGCGATTAGTGGAGTGGTATTGGCTAACTATGCTGGTGGTAGCATGACCACCACATGGGAGTGGTGTAATGGTACGCGATAGTGGTAATGGTTATTGGTTGTTTATGGGTGGCTGTACATAGCGTAGGAATAGTATTGAATAGAAGTGATATTAAATAATAAATATACCTAAACGTGATACGCCTGCCTCACCTACGAAAATACCAAAAAACATATATAAGAAGGAATGGTTATTTCCCTAATCCATTATCCTATCAAGGCATGACTTATAACACTGGAAGTTATGGAGCTCACTAGGGATGGAAAAGAACATTCAAGACTGGCTTCTACCAATAAGCCAGCTGTCAACATCGTGCTCAAACCAGCCAATAGAGGACTGACCTATCTTGAAGGGTTTGGGGAATGTCTCGTCATAACGAGGAGATTTGGGGTTAAGCCAGTCATAGATAGTAGACCTGGCCATGCCAATCTTGTTGGTGAGGTCCTTAATGCGCAGGACTTTGATGGTGTTGTTCATGGTGTGTACTCCTGATGATGTAGTGGGTTGTTTCATCAGAAGAGCGGGCCAGTGAAAAAAAAGATGGTCGTTCAGCGAGCTGAGTGGTCATGATGCCAAATACAAGTATGTGCCTTCATATTGGTAACTTTCTATGGTTTGGAATGGTCACCCTCTCGGTGCACATAGGTAGCGATAGCCGGAGTGGTAGCCATAGGTAGGAGCATGCACATAGCCCATGGAGAATGAGTGAAAATTCAGATGAGCTTCGCTTTGCCATGCAAAGTGACTTCCCATGTTAAGTGTGATCATGGTTATGTACCATGATTTGTAGCTAAGTGTGCGAATCGGACATCTAGAAGTCCGCCATTTTACTTCTTTGCATTTTTATCGTGATATTCAGCCGGAGTTATGGTTATTTGATAGACAAGTAATTCATCATCATAGCTAGTGACGTAAAAGGAGAATACTCATGACTGACGAAATTGATGTGATAGCAAAAGAAGAAAGGAGGAAGGTAGATAAGGGAGAAACAGAAGAAATAATTAAAAAGTTTTCAATTTATGAGTATAGCGATTCCCTACTGAAAGCAGCTCAAAGAAATAGAACTTATGCCCATATTGCAGCTACGATAAGTAGAGGTCTTATGCTCAAAACATCTGAAATTGATGACTATAGACTTCATTTTATAAAATCTTTTGGGGTGAATCGGCGCCATTACCTGAAAAGAAGTCGGATTGTTTCGGGTGACGCTGATTTCTTTGAACGAATTTTTATGTTGCTTAGATATATTGGGACTATTCGAAAATACAGTTACTACCATTTACCTATGATTGGTCGGCGGATTTTTGAAATAAGTAATTTGGAAGATGAGCAGAGTGTTAGCAAGGCATTCGAATTAATAAAAGATAGAATGGTAAGTCAAAAGGATTTATTGCCTGTGCATAGTGCGGCACAGAAGAAAGAGATTAGAAAGATACTTAGAAAGCTAATTTTTTCAAATATTAATGCATTTATTTCAAATGAAGACTTTGGGAGGCGTTTCAATGTGCATCCTGCAGTGCCATACTTTATTAAAGCTATAAAGTTTCATAGACTGTCAATTGATGGTGATATTGATTTCAATGAATATTACTCAGATGATGTTATTGGTGGGTTGGTAAGCTTTCTTAACGTTGTCTTTGACTCGAACAGCTATAAAGAAAGTGTAAGGGTGAGAGTGTTTAATGTTGAGCAAAATATTAAATCCATATTTGGCTACGTAAAAGAAAAAGAGGAAGGGAAAGCTCGTTATGTGGTCAGGTTTAGCTTGGGTTTCAAACAAAAAATAGAGAATATGTATGCTAAAGATGATGACATCCATATTGAGTCAAGCAATGTAGCTACACAGCCTGAAACAAAAGGCTTGGATAAGGAACCATTGAAAATTGCTTCCCAAACCGAAGGCTTCAAAGATAAGCTAGAAGAGTTAGTAGAAGGACGGCGCAAGCTTTTCATAAACTGCTCGAGAAATCGATTGTTTAGGCATGTAGATGGATATATTTGGAAGTTGGACTATTGCTCTATCAGAGGATACTACATGCATGTTTTTTTGTTTTTAGGTCGAGGCTGGGAGCATAAACTTGACATAAGAGAGACGATGGGGCAACTCTGGAAAAGCACTATCATAAAGGACGGTAAAGGGGATGTTTTTGCTTATCCTGGAGATAGGTATGAGTTTAATTTAATGGATGGTGACAATAGTTGCCATGCTTTATATGAAGAGTTAGAGGCTCTATTTAGGCAGGATATTTTAGCCCATGTAGACACAACCCGTTCAAATGGTAAAAAAGCACGTTCTTTTGGCAAGGGATCGCAACACAAGCCAGTAAGGAATAGATCTAAATATAAATTTTCGCAACAGCCTAAGGATTAAGATAAATCCACAAAATTGAGCCGTGGATTACTCACGCCAGCTAAAAAAACAAAATTCGCAACTTTTTGCGTTATACTTTCATGGCTTGAGCGAAGTATTGCTCGAATCTGTGCTTTCTGACATGCCAGAGGCGATAAGGGCGAGTATGCCAAGTGGCAAAGGGTCTATCAGGATCACCGGCAGCAGACCACCTGACAGGCAAGGCTAATGGCCAGGGAAGGCGCCGCATCAGCTTTGTGCTCATCAGGTGGCTGCGTAGCATAACGGAGCAGACAACAAGATGGCACTAGCTGTACAGGCTGGGTAAAAATACATGGAGGGTAAACCCGGTGTACCCTCCATAGGCACAGTCTACAAATCACTGAAGAAAGTGCTGTGCTCCCCTACCCCACTTGTAGATGCACAATATTGTCTGGCGGTTGTTCTGATGGGTTTAAAATCCCTCCCCACAACTCCAACGCCATTTTTTGTTCCGGTAACCGAACCGTATGAACATAGTGAGCCATTACACCAGGTAGAGCATGGCCTAAAATTTGTTCCACGACATGAGGGGCAATCCCAGCCTCGTTTAGGCGGGTCGCCAAGCTCCTTCGCAGATCGTGCCATGTCCAGGGGGTGCTATGCCCGATCCGTTTCCAAATCCCCCTTCCCCACTGACTTACCGCTTCTGGTCGCTTGAGTTCCCCTAGCAAGTATGGGGATGACTGTGCGGCGGCGGCTTTCAGCAAGGCGTCTATCGTCGGCCGAATAAAATCAGGTATTGGTCTCACGATTTTATTACCTGTTTTTGAGTTAGACGCAGGTACTGTCCATGTACCTTCGACTAGATTCCATTCTTCGGGTGCTGATAGCCGAGCTTCTTGAGTTCTTGCACCGAACGACAATAGAATCTTGGCCAAATTTCCGTAGTAGCAATATGGACCTAGCTTCTCAGCCCAATCCCATAGTGTTCGCAGTTCTTCTAGCGTCAGAACCCTATCTCGCTTACTTGCTTTTTGCCCAACATCAGCGACGGTCAAGTCATCCAATGCATTACTCACTGCAAACTGTCTGACACGGCAAAACTTCAGAGCATGCTTACAGTTTTGAAAACAATACCCACTAGCCACAGGTGCTACCTTCGAGTATTCGTCAAAGACGCTCAACCAGTGACGAGTATCACAATCTGACAAAGGAAGATCTCCGATACGGGGATAGACCCACTTAGCAAATTGCTGGCGATGCTTCTCACTGTTCGACCTTTTCTTATCGGCGTGATGGCAGAGCCAATACTCGAGTGCATCTTTAACCGTGACAGGCTTAAGCCTTTCATCTTTCCCGATCCTAGTCATCAAGGCGGGATCATTGCCCTCTTCCAACCAAGCTCGACATTGCGCCGCCTTTTTCCTTGCCTCGGAAAGCGACAGCCCCCCCTCTTGGCCGGTATAGGATCCCAGAGTCAGGTTTTTTGCCTTGCCTACAATTCGATAACGGTACACGAAGCTGACTTTTCCGCTATTCCTCCACAGAACAGATAGCCCATCTCTGTCTGCAACCTTTCTGGGTGTATCATCATCGTGACCACGCAGCATTGCTTTGAGTTTTGAATCTGAGATTGCCATTTTGAACCCACACTTGAACCCACACTTGTCTTATATCCCCTAAGATGACTTTAGACAACCATGGAAATTTAGACGATATAAATCAACAATATAGATGCAACCTATAGACATAACCAAACAGCATTAGACACGCAGTGTGATAATACGGCATGAACTGATTGCTGGCCGCGAGCCGCGACGGCGGTTCAAGGCAGATGCGAAAGGCGCCAGGTAGCAATACCTGGCGCCTTTCCTTTATGCTCTCCCCTCCATTTCACCATGACGACCCCGATGAACCGCACTCCCCTGCTGCTGATGGTACTGGTCACCCTGCTGGCCGCCGCTGGCTGGCTCTTCTCGAAAGAGGCGATCCGCGAACTGCCCCCTGCCGCCTTTATCGGCAGCCGCTTTCTGCTGGCCGCGCTGCTGTTGCTCCCCTTGGCTTGGTTGCGTGAACCGCCGCCGACTCGCGCCCAACTGGTGCGCGCCGCCGGTTGCGGCACATTGCTCGGTGCCAGCCTGCTGCTGTGGGTCACCGCCATCAGCCAGAGCGATGCGCTGGGCAGCGGCGCCTTTATCATGAGCGTCGCCACCCTGATGGCCCCGCTGGCCGCCTGGGGAGCCTTTCGGGCCAAGCCCGGCCGCCACTACTGGCTCACCCTGCCCATCGCCATCGCCGGTTTGCTGCTGCTCTCCAGCAGTACCCACTGGGGCGTGTCGCTCTCGCTGTTCTGGTTTCTGGCGGCGGCCACCACCCTCGGCATCCAGCTCGCCGTCCATCGCCACTTTGCCCAATCCATTGCCCCCACCTGGCTCACCTGCATCCAGCTGGCGATGACCGGCCTGCTCGGCACCCTGCTCTCCCTGCTGACCGAACAGTGGCCCGAGGCTGGAGTCAGCCACGGCATCTGGGGCTGGTTTGCGGCGAGCGTCTTGATCGCCACCACATTGCGCTACTGGCTGCTCACCCATGCATTGAGCAAGATGACCACCGCCCACGCCGCCCTGATGATGCTGCTGGAACCGGTCTGGACTCTGCTGCTGAGCACCCTCTTCTACAACGAACCCCTCGGCGGCGCCAAACTGGCCGGTGCCGGACTGGTGCTCGGCGCCCTGGTGCTCTACCAGCTCCCCCTGCTGCTGCGCAGTGCCAGGCTAAAGCCCACCACCTGAGTACCGATAGCGGGTACCACTGACATCACTGACTACGTACAAAGACAAACGGGCCTGCGACTGCAGACCCGTTTTTATTGCTGGCTATCCATCCCTTGGCGCTGACAGAGGCGCATCGTCATAAGAGAAACTCAGAGGCGGGAGGCGAAATAGAGATTCACCAGCTTGATAAAGTTGCGCTTGCGTTTGTATTCGGTCGCCAGCGCCCCGAGCTGCTGGCTAAAGCTCTCCTGCAGCGCCTTGTCATCCCCAAGCGATTGCTCCCGCTTGCGCAGCGCCGCCGCAGCTTGCTCATAGCCATCGTTCTGACCTGTCGCCACATAGCTGGCGGCAACCCGAAAGGTATAACTGATGGCCAGCAGCGGATTGTCCGGGGCGATCTTGTCCGCCAGGGTAAGCATCAGCTCCGGGCTTATCTTGTGGATGGCCACCCAGTTGCAGGCATCCAGCACCCGCTCCTGATCGAGATAGAAGCGCACCAGCGCATCCTGATGAGAGGATAAATTGAACGGCTGACTGACCGCGGCCTGATCCTTGAAACACTGCTCGGCCCAGGGCAGCAGGGTTTCGTCCTGCCACTCCAACTGTTGTTGCAACTGGCGCAGCCGCTTGAACCCGTCAAAATGAGGCATCCGCTCGAACCCGGCCCGGGCCAGACGCCATGCCCGCCCCTTCTCGCCAAGGGCGATAGAGAGCCGGATCTCGACCTCATCGCACTCACTCTTTTCATGGGGTGATACCGCCAGCTTGCGCGCCTTGGCGAGCCAATACTCCCCCTCCAGCGGCTCATCATGATCGCAGCAGATGCTGCAGAGCCGGAGCCAATCCCGTGGCATGGTGGCAATACTGGCCAGCAAGGTCAGCTCGCGCCGCCAGTCACCGGCCGCGCGGGCCGCATCCAGCAAGGGGAGGGTATAGCGTTGCAGATCCCAGTCATACTCATCGCCCGGCACTCGTTCCGCCCGCAAGCTGGCGAGCTTCTGCTCGCAGCGCGCCAGAAGGGCCGGACTGTGCATGATATCGCCAAACGCCTCCTCTGCGGGGAAGATATCCTGCGGTTGCTCGATGAGGTGAGTAAAGAGCCAGTCGATCTTGTCACTCTCTGGCCATGGCAAGCGAGCAAAAAGCGCAGGGAGGCGTTCGCAGAGCGCAAACTCCAGCTCGCAGCGATCGCCATTGGAGTCATCAACCTGTAACAGCACGGTATTGAGCCGGTCCAGCGCGTAACAGGTCAGCTGCCACTGCTGCTCGAGCGGGAGGGTATCGATCCCCTCCCAGATCTCTTCAAACAACGCTTCGGCCTCGCTGAAGTAGTCGCTCACCGCCCGCCACTCCCACACATCCCGCTTGGGCAGCGCCCTGTTGATCATGCTTTTCAGTTTGGCCGGCGAGAGCGGCTGCTCACTCAGTTCCACTTTCCTCAACCAATAATCCCAGCGTTTCGGGTCGCGGCGGATCTCATCGATCAGCACATCGAGCAGCGCCGGTTGCGCTTGCCGCTCGAAATAGCCGCGCAATCTGGCCCGCGCATCGGGCACCAGTGCCACCGCGCCCTCCTCACCGTCCAAGCCGCTGAGCTGCATATTGAAGGCCAGCGCAGTAGCGACTCCATGTTTGCAGAGCGTCTGATAGTCGGCAGCGGGGCAGTTGCAGTGACTCACCATCGTACGCCCGCACTCCAGTCTGACCCGATAGAGATGACTGCCCTGTACCCGGGCGGTGATGGTCTCACCATCCTGAGCGAGCTGCTGTACCGCCCCCTGACTGGCCAGTTTCACCCCCTTGGCAAAGCTGGCGTCGCCGCTTTGCGCCTTGAGTTCGGCAATATCGATCAGTTCAGCAGAATGTGAGGTGCTGCGGGCCAAAGGGGCTCTCCTTCTCCGGTGTGTCTATGGTCAGATGGCGCCATACATGTGATGGCAGGGTTTATCGAAAGCAGATCGCATCAAAGCTCGGTGTCTCATCCCATATGGCGTGCTGATACTCGTCCCAGCGCTCGGCCAGATAAGGCTTGAGGGTTTGCAGGATGGTGATGGACGCGAGCTGCGCATGCAACTGTTTGATATCGCACTGCAGGCAGATAGTACCGATGATCCTCTAACGCGAGATCGGTCTTCTTCTTCGCTCTCTGTTTGAACTTGTGCAAGGCGTCTTCCAGGTCACCATATCACCTGATTGCTGGCAATCTGTTAACGGTATTTAACCCTTGGTATCCACAGGGTTAAAGGGCATACCCCATGAAAAAATGCCATATGGCCAGCTTGATGGAGGTCACATTCCTCCCCCGCGACCCTCCCTATCATGCCCCCATCATCGGTCTGGACAATCCTGACGATGGCCACACATGGGAATAACAAGAGAAAAAACTATGCAGCAAACCAGCCCCCTCAAGACGGTCACGGTCAGCATATTGGCAACCGCCATGCTGATCTTTGTGGCCCAGTACCTGATAGGCAAGCAGGAGATCAAGATCGGCATCGCCATCATCCCGATCCTGCCGATGCTCTTTGCCGTCATCATCGGCATGATTGTCTCCGCCAAACCGGTCAAGGATCGCATCCCCGGCTGGAAGCAGCTCTTCACCGAAAAAGAAGAGGGCTTCTGCGGCAAGATGGTGGGCTTCAGCCTGCTGATCCTGGGTACCCAGTACGCGGGGATGATCATCCCCAACCTGAAGATGATCCTGAGCGTCGGCGTGCCGCTGTTCCTGCAGGAGATTGGCAACCTGCTGCCGATCCTGATCGCCATTCCGCTGGCGGTGAAGTTCGGCTTTGGCCGTCGCGCCATCGGGGCCTGCTCCTCCATCAGCCGTGAGCCGTCGGTCGCGGTCATTCAGGGCAAGTTCGGCACCGGCTCCCAGGAGTACATCGGCGTGCTGGCCATCTACCTGTGCGGCTCCGTCATCGGCACCCTCTGGTTCAGCGTGCTGGGCAGTATCGCCCCGCTCACCGGTCTGCACCCGCTGGCGCTGGCCGCCGGTTCCGGCGTGGGCTCAGGCTCCATGCTGAGTGCCGCCTCCGGCGCCCTGATCAACGGTCTCGACGAAGCGCTGGCTCAGCAGGTGCTGAGTATCGCGGCAGCCTCGAACCTGCTCTCGTCTGCCCTCGGCGCCCTCTCCCTCACCTATCTGGGTCTGCCGCTCGCTGAAAAAATCTATGCCCTGACTGCCAAAGGAGAGAAAGCATGAAAAGCATCGTAATGGATATGCGGTTCGTCTTTCTGGCGATCCTGCTGGCCATGTTTACCCAGACCCTGACCACCGGCACCCCGCTCTGGCTGATGGGTGACAGCTTCATCGCCATGTCACTGGTGGTGTTCGCTTCGCTGATTGCCAAGCGCTACCTGCCCTCCTCCCTGCCGGCGTTTGCCTATGCCACCATCATCGGCATTCTCATCTGCCTGCCGGAGACCCCGGTGCGCGGCCTCTTTATCGACGCCGTTGCCAAGATCTCCTTCCTCTCCTGCTGCGTACCGCTGCTGGCCTTTGCCGGTCTCTCGGTGGGCGGTCAGCTGGAAGAGCTGAAGAAGATGTCCTGGAAAGTGATCCTGATCTTCATGATCGTCTCCACCTGCTGCTTCTTCGGCGCCTCGCTGGTGGCCCAGCTCGGCTTCTCCATTCAAGGGATCATCTGATGAACAACATCCACATTGAACCGGCCCTGCTGGCCCTGCGCGACTTCAGTCAGGAAGTGCGCCACCACCTGCACACCATTCCGGAAGCCTCCGGCGTCGAGTTCAAGACCTCGGCCTACTGCCGCGAGCTGATGGCAGGCTTTGGCTATCGCCTCACCGACTACCCGGGCTTCACCGGTTTCCACGGCGATCTGGTGGTTGACCCGGTACTGCCGACCATCGCCTTCCGTGCCGACATGGATGGCCTCGAGATGCACGACATGAGCGACGTTGCGTTCAAGTCGACCCACGAGGGAATGGCTCACAACTGTGGTCACGACTCCCATATGGCGATCGCCCTGACCGCCGCCAAGTTTCTGGCCGCCAACCGCGATCGCCTGCAGTACAACGTCCGCTTTATCTTCCAGATGGCGGAAGAGGATATGCGGGTGCCGGGCGCCGAGAAGATGGTCGAACTGGGCTGCATGAAGGGGGTGGACGAGGTCTATGCCCTCCATAACGACGGCGCCATGGAGACCGGCACCATCAAGTTCAACAACGGCGTCATGTCCTCCTGGGGCTCCGCCTGGACGCTGGATGTGCACGGCATCTCCGCCCACGGATCCACTCCCCACAAGGGGCTGGATGCCATCCGCGAAGCGGTGCGGATCATCGAGGATATGGACTACATCGTCGCCAAGCGCACCAGTCCGTTCAGCCCGGCGGTGTTTGGCTGCGGCATGATCAACGGCGGCACCATCCCCAACGCCATCGCCGACCATGTGCAGGCGCGCGGCACCATCCGTGCCATGGATGCCGAGACCGACCAGATCCTGAAGAACAGCTTCAAGGAGATCGTGGCCCAGAGCGAACTGCGCGGCTTCAAGACCAAGATGGTCTATGCCGGGTATCCGGCGGTCGAGAACCACGCCGATGCCTGCGCCCGTCTGCTGCAAGCGGCCGCCGATGTATTGCCCTCTGAGGGGATCAACGCTCAGGGTCAGCCGATGACCGGCAGCGAAGATTTCAGCTACATGGTCAACGCCTGCCGTGGCCGCAAGGGGGCCATGTTCTTCCTCGGCAGCGGCTGTCAGGCCAAGGGGATCTGCAACTACCTGCATGCGAATCCCTACTACCTCGATGACGACTGCCTGCTGGTCGGAGCCCAGATCTTTATCAATCTGGCGACCCGCAGCGCTTAATCCCGCATACCGATAAAACCAGAAGAGAGGCCAAGGCCTCTCTTTTTTTGTCTCTGTATTTTTGCTCTGTGTACGACAAACAACCCGCGGCTAGAGCCACGGCAACTCCGCCATATTGGCGGCGGGCGGCTGGTTGATAAGGTGCAGCTGCACCGTCTCCCGGCTGATATGGGGGGCGTAGAGGTGGATAAAGTCGTACATGTAGTCGCGCAGATGGGCATGCTTGCGCAGGCAGATATGGGTGGCGCTCGAGGCGATCAGGTGGTCGATGTTGAGGCTCACCAGATCCTCCCTATCCCCCTCGTCAAAGGCTACGCTTGCAATCACCCCGACCCCCATCCCGAGCCGGACGTAGTGCTTGATCACGTCGGTGTCGGTGGCGGTCAGCACGGTTTTCGGCGAGAGGCCGTGGCGGCTGAAGGCCTTGTCCATCTTGGAGCGGCCGGTAAAGCCGAACACATAGGTGATGAGGGGATAGCGGGCCAGATCCGCCATCGACAGCGGCTGGCAGTCGATCAGCGGATGACCGTGGGGCACCACCACGCTGCGCCCCCAGCGATAACAGGGGACGGCGGCCAGCTCGTCGAACAGATACATGGACTCGGTGGCGATCGCCATATCCACATCGCCGCTTTGCACCATCTGGGCCAGTTGGGCAGGCGCCCCCTGATGGAGCTGGATCGCCACATCGGGATAACGACGGCTGAACTCGGTGATCACCGCTGGCAGCTTGTAGCGCGCCTGGGTGTGGGTGGTGGCGATACGCAGCACCCCGCTGGTGGCCAGCTGCTCCCCGAGCGACAGCTGGTTGATCTGCTCCACCTGCGCCACCACCCCCTTGGCCAACTCCATCACCTGCTCGCCTGCGCTGGTCAAGCCGACCAGATTCTTCCCCTTGCGGGTAAAGAGGGCGAGCCCCAGCTCATCTTCCAGCATCTTCATCTGCTTGCTGAGGGTGGGCTGGGAGGTGTAGAGCTTCTCCGCCGTCGCCGAGATGTTGAAGTTGTTCTTCACGATCTCGGTAAAGTTCTTGAGCCGGGCGATGTTCATCTGGGCAAGGGATCTCGCTGCTGCGGCCAGTGGGGCTGGCCTGAAAAAGAGAGAGCGGGGCTGGCCCCGCAGCTGACTGCCGACCATACCACAGCGCGGCGCACGATAATCTGCCCCAGGTCAGAAAGCGGCGAGCTAGTCGCTGGCGAGCTTGATCCCGAGCCCGACAAACAGGGTGCCGATGCCCCGGTTGAGCCAGCGACCGAGACGCTGTGACAACCGTACCTTGTGGCTGGCATAGACGGTGGTAAAGACCAGCAGGTGACACCAGATGATGCCGCCCAGATTGAAGATGCAGCCGAGCAGGATAAAGGCGAGCGCCTTGTCGGGGGCATCCGGTGCGATGAACTGGGGCACGAAGGCGAGGAAAAAGAGCGCCACCTTGGGGTTGAGCACATTGGTCAGCACCCCTTGCCGGTAAATCTGGCCATAGGAGAGTGCAGGCAGAGTGGCCCCTCTCTCCATTGATCCTGTTGCCTGCTGGCGCAGCAGGGAGAACCCCAGATAGATGAGGTAGATGGCGCCAGCCAGCTTGATAAGGGCAAACAGCTCGGCCGAGGCACTGAGCAGGGCCGACAGACCGAGGGCCGCCGCCAACACATGCACCATGACACCGGTGCCGATGCCAAGGGTCGCGACCGAACCGGCACGCCACCCTTGCGAACCGCTGCGCAGCATGACCAGCAGGGAGTCGGGCCCCGGCATGATATTGAGCAGCAGCCCCGAAACCATAAACAGTGCCAGATCATGAATACCGAACATCACCCCTCCCCTCGTAAAGCAAAACCAAACAAAGAGGGCTCCGCAGAGCCCTCTTTCCTTTCACTCTGCGGCAGCTGACGCATCATCAGCTGTCCCGCCAGCCATCAGGGCCGCAGCGCCTTGTCCGCCCGCGAGATACCGCAGACGCCGGAGCGCACCACTTCGATGATCTCGTTGGTCTGGGCGGCAGTCTTGATAAAGGCATCCAGCTTCTCGCTGGTGCCCACCAGCTGTACCGTGTACTGCTCGGGGGTGACGTCGACGATCTGGCCACGGAAGATATCCGCCAGCCGTTTCAGCTCGTCACGGGCTCCACCGGCGGCGCGCGCCTTGACCAGCGCGATCTCCCGCTCGATATGCTCCCCTTCACTCAGGTCGCACACCTTGAGCACATCCACCAGCTTGTGCAGCTGCTTCTGGATCTGCTCCAGCACCCGCTCGTCACCCATGGTGACTATGGTCATGCGCGACAGGGTGGGATCCTCGGTCGGCGCCACCGTCAGGGTCTCGATGTTGTAGCCGCGCTGGGAGAAGAGACCCACCACGCGGCTCAGGGCGCCGGATTCGTTCTCCAGCAGTACTGAAATGATGTGTCTCATCAGGTTCTCTCCGTCTTGCTCAGCCACATCTCATCCATGGCACCAAACTTGATCTGCATCGGATAGACGTGCTCATCCGGGTCGACCGAGATATCCATGAACACCAGCCGATCCTTCATGGCGAAGGCCTTCTCCATGGCGCTCTCCAGCTCGGCCGGATCGCTCACCGCGATACCGACGTGGCCGTAGGCTTCCGCCAGTTTGACGAAGTCCGGCAGGGACTCCATGTAGGAGTGGCTGTGACGGCCGCCGTAGAACATCTTCTGCCACTGCTTGACCATGCCCAGCGCACGGTTGTTGATGGAGATGATCTTGATGGGCACCCCGTACTGCATGCAGGTGGAGAGCTCCTGAATGTTCATCTGCACCGAGCCGTCGCCGGTGACGCAGCAGACCACCGCATCCGGGTTGGCAAACTGGGCCCCCATGGCGGCCGGAATGCCGAAGCCCATGGTGCCGAGGCCCCCTGAGTTGATCCACTGGCGCGGTTTGGCAAACGGGTAGTAGAGGGCAGCAAACATCTGGTGCTGGCCCACGTCGGAGGCAACGAACGCCTGACCCTGAGTCACCTTGTAGAGGGTCTCGATCACCTGTTGCGGCTTGATCTGGGTAGCCGACTTTTCGTAGGCCAGACAGTGACGGGAGCGCCACTGGTTGATCTGGCTCCACCAGTCCGCCAGCGCCTCCTTGTCGTTATCGAAGCCACACTCGCGGATCACTTCCAGCATCTGCTCCAGCACGGTTTCCACCGAGCCGACGATGGGCACATGGGCCTGCACCGTCTTGGAGATGGAGGTGGGGTCGATATCGATATGAACCACGGTCGCATTGGGGCAGAACTTGGCCACGTTGTTGGTGACGCGGTCATCGAAGCGGGCACCCACGGCGAAGATGAGATCCGCGTTGTGCATGGTCTTGTTGGCTTCGAAGGTGCCGTGCATCCCCAGCATGCCGATAAATTGCGGATGGACACCGGAGAAAGCCCCCAGCCCCATCAGGGTGGTGGTCACCGGCAGGTTCAGCAGCTCCGCCAGTTTGGTCACCAGATGGTCCGCATTGGCGTTGATGGCGCCACCGCCCACGTACATCACCGGGCGCTGGGCTTCTACCAGCAGCTTGGCTGCCCGCTTGATCTGCCCTTTATGGCCAGACTTGGTCGGGTTGTAGGAGCGCAGGGAGACCGTCTCGGGATACTGGTAGGGGAATTTTTCTTTCGGGTTCTGCACATCTTTGGGCAGATCCACCACCACCGGCCCCGGGCGGCCGCTGGCGGCAATGTAGTAGGCCTTCTTGATGGCCTCGGGAATATCGCTCGCCTTCTTGCACAGGAAGCTGTGCTTCACCACCGGGCGGGAGATACCGATCATGTCGGTCTCCTGGAACGCATCCTCACCGATCATGCTGGTCGGCACCTGGCCGGAGAGGATCACCAGCGGAATGGAATCCATATAGGCGGTGGCAATACCGGTAATGCAGTTGGTCGCTCCCGGGCCTGACGTTACCAGCACAGTCCCCACCTTGCCGGTGGAACGGGCGTAACCGTCAGCCATGTGAACCGCGGCTTGCTCGTGCCGCACCAAGACATGCTCCATCTTGCCGTTTTCGAAGAGAGCGTCATAGATGTCGAGCACTGAGCCACCAGGGTAGCCGAAGACGTGCTCAACTCCCTGATCTTCCAGCGCTCTAACCACCATCTGGGCGCCTGATAACATCTCCATGATAAAGCCCTCCAGGCTTTGCTCCGTTTAGCGAATCCCGCCGACGATGCCGTGCTTCCCGGCACGGCCCGATCCGTTTCTTGTTGTTATCTGAATGCAGATCGGCCCAATTCAGCCCCGTCGACAGTAGAAAAAAAGGATTTTTCCGTCATTCACCCGAAAATAGGGTGAAAAACCAACTTAACCCGCTTCATAACGCTTGTCCACGGCTTTATCTGACCAGAACAGTCATACATTTCAACCGGCTATTAACATTCAATGACTTGCCGCAGCGACCATGAGACAAAAGGGAAGGAAGTCGGGGAATGGCCAGCGGATCATTCCGCAGAGGGGAAAAACAGCCACAAAAAAGCCCACCGCTCAGCGGTGGGCTTGATGCCGAATGATGACTCAGTTCTCCTGATCCGGCTCCGCCAACCAGATCTGCTGATCCGGATCGGTCTCTTCACTGACCGAGATGCTGACACCCATATCGAGCAACTCGTGCAGGGTGAGATTGTCAGCCAGGTTCATGACTTCGCCGTTTTCATTGGTAAAGCGCATTTGCTCCGTCCTCTCCTTGGTGGGATCGCCTTTCAGTCTAGTCAACAACGCTCACTTGCGATAACCAGCAACTGGATAAACAGTCGCCCCCATCCAGCTCGCTCAGGCGATCACTCACCTCCTCCGGAAACAGGGTGCGCGCCCAGAGCCGCCGTGACAGAGAGGCCACGCTCTCGTCAGCGCCCGCCGCCAGCCAGCGGGCCAGCTCCCCCGCTACATCGGGGTAACAGACTGCCCCCGGCGAGGCGCTGTCGAGCCAGGTACGCACCAGATTGGCATCGAGCACATCCATCAGGGTCGCCAGCCCCATCATCTCGAGCGTCTTGCCATTGGTCAGCTGCTCGAACTGGCCGCCGAGGGGTTTGACCAGCAGCTTCTTGCCGAGGGTGAGCGCCTCGGAAGCCAGCTCGAAACCCGCGTTGGAGATGACGCCGCGACAACCGGCCAGCACGGCGATAAACCCGTGCCGCGATGGCGGTTCGAAGCGCAGGTTGCGCCATTGGCTCGGGGTGCGAATGGCGGGGTGAAAGCAGACGAAGCGCTGCTGACCAAAGCGCGACAACAGGGCGGCGATCGCCTCGGTCTGCTCGAACGGCAGATAGACCAGGATCTCGCCGTTATCCGGCGCAGCGGCGATGGGGTCGATCACCGGCGGCAGCAAGGGGTGACCGAAGTGAAACCAGTGCAGCCCGAGCGGCTGATCCACAGGAGCAAAGTGGCGCATCAGCTGGCGGCTGACCCCATCCTCCCCCCAGCGCGGGATGGGCCAGTTGAAGCTGGCCTGATGGCTGACGGTGAGGCTCGGCTTGCCATAGCGGCGGGCGGCGTGGGCGGTCAGCGGCTCAAAATCGCTCACCACCAGATCGTATTCGCTGCAATCGAGAGCCCGCAGATCCCGCCAGAAGGTGAGCGGCGAGGCGGCTTGCAGGGTGCGCCACGGAGAAACTCGCCCCTCGTGACTGACAAAAGTGAGGCCGGGAAAGGCGCGGTAGGCGCCAAACTCCTCCATGTCGAAGTAGCGGTCGGCGGGGCGGCCGCTGAAGAGATAATCCACCTCGACCCCTGCCGTGCGCAGCGCCCGCGCCAGGGTGCGACTGCGACTGATATGACCGTTGCCGGTGCCTTGCACCCCAAACAGTATCCTCATGAGTGGCTCCAGCCGAGCGCCAGCACGGCGCAACCGCCACCCAGCAGGGCACCGGCAACCAGATCGCTCAGGTAGTGTACCCCGAGCAGCAACCGGGATGCCCCCACCAGCGCCGCCCAGCCAAACAGCAGGGGCGCCCAGAGCGGAAAGCCGGTGGCCAGTATGGTGGCCATCAGAAAAGCGGCGGCGGTGTGGCCGGAGGGGAGGCTGTAGCGATCGGAAGGAGTGATAAAGACCGGCAAGCCGACCGGCCGTTGCCGTTTCAGGCTGTTTTTCAGCAGCAGATAGAGGGGCAGTTCGATGGCGAAGGCGAGCAGCGCCAGTCGCACCAGCTCCCGCTCTGCCTCCCCCTGCCACCAGAGCAGGGCGGCCAGCACGGCGTAAAGCGGGCCATCACCGGTGCGGGAAATGAGACGACTCACCCTCGCCTGCTGCCGGTTGTAGCCGTGAAGCAGGCAGACCCGGCACACCTGCAGGTCCCATTGCTGGATCTTGTTCATATCCCCTCCTTCCCTGAATTCTGCTTGCAGAGTAAGAAAGCGGGATGACGTTACGTTGAACAAGGGATAACAGATTTATGAAAAAAGGGCCGAATGGCCCTTTTTAATCTCGATGTTGCGGCAAAATCAGTGGCTGCCGCGCAGACCGGTCTCCATCAGACGGCAGTTGTGGTCCGCCAGACGGGCCATGAAGTGCTCATCCACTTTCAGGCCAAACACCTGCTCGTAGAGATCTTTCATCACGAACGGCTGCCACATCATGCTGAGGAAGGAGATCTTCAGCATGTCGGGATCCAGGTTGTCACCCAGCTCGCCGTTGGACTTCATGGTTTCCAGCAGGGCATCGAACTGCGGCAGCTGACGTTCCAGCAGGCGGTTCAGCACAAAATCCCGGCCCGGGCTCTTCTCGGTCGACAATGCGCTGGAGATGGCAGAGGTCAGCTCGCTGTTGGGCGCCATCACCTGATAGTAGGTGTTGAGCAGCTCGTTGAGGCTGTGATTGCTGTGTTCATCTTGCCAGGCATGGTCGAGGGGCTCGGCGACATCGCCCAGCACCGCTTTGTAAAGACCCTCTTTACTGCCGAAGTAGTAGTGGATCATTGCCAGATTGGAGCCAGCAAGCTCCGCGATTTCGCGTGTAGTCACCTTGCTATAGGGAGTATTGAGAAAACGCTCACGGGCGGCAGCAAGCAACTTGTCACGAATGTCAGAACGTCCGACCGGACGACCAGGTCTACGTTTTTCCATTTAACACCTCAGATAATTCAGCCAATGCTGATAAGTCGATCTGGTTGTGCAGAGAATAGAGCACAGCAGGAATGACCAGATAATCGGTCATGGGCCGAATATGGGACAAGGAAATTTGCAATCCTTTACAATCCGATTAAATACGTCAGCAGATTGCCCCTGACCTTCCGTGTTGACACAGCATAAAAATCTCGATATTGGTAAAAGCGTTATCGACTGGAAGGAATAACAACGTCATGCGTATCGCCACCCCGCTACTACTAATCTCCCTAATCGCGTTAACTCGCGCGGGATCCTTGTAGCCGGGCTAAGGCATAGCCGGAATTTACAAAAACCCGTGCACCCTGCACGGGTTTTTTTATGCCGCCGCAGGATGCACGTTACCGAACTTAGGAAGAGGGAAGTCACATGTCAGATCGGGTCATCATATTCGACACCACCTTGCGTGATGGTGAGCAGGCCCTGGCGGCCAGTTTGACAGTCAAGGAGAAGCTGCAGATCGCCCAGGCACTGGAGCGGCTCGGTGTCGACGTCATGGAGGTGGGCTTCCCGGTCTCCTCTCCCGGCGATTTTCAATCGGTGCAGACCATCGCCCGCCACATCAAAAACAGCCGGGTCTGCGCCCTCGCCCGCGCCCTGCCCAAGGATATCGACGCCGCCGGCGAAGCCTTGCGGGTCGCCGAGGCGTTTCGCATCCACACCTTTATCTCCACCTCCTCCATCCATGTGGAGAGCAAGCTGAAAAAGAGCTTCGAGGATGTGCTGGAGATGGGGGTCGGCGCCATCAAGCACGCCCTGCGCTACACCGATGATGTGGAGTTCTCCTGCGAGGATGCGGGCCGCACGCCGATCGATAATCTCTGCCGCATGGTGGAGGCCGCCATCAAGGCTGGCGCCCGCACCATCAATATCCCGGATACCGTGGGCTACACGGTACCGACCGAGTTCTCCGGCATCATCCACACCCTGTTCAACCGGGTACCCAACATCGACAAGGCCATCATCTCGGTCCACTGCCACGACGATCTGGGGCTCTCGGTGGCCAACTCCATCGGCGCGGTGCAGATGGGGGCCCGCCAGATCGAGTGCACCATCAACGGCATCGGCGAACGGGCGGGCAACTGCTCGCTGGAAGAGGTGGCGATGATCCTCAAAACCCGCGCCGACCTGCTCGGGGTGCAAACCAATATCCGCCACAACGAAATTCATCGCACCAGCACGCTGGTCAGCCAGCTCTGCAACATGCCGGTGCAGCCCAACAAGGCGATCGTCGGGGCCAACGCCTTCTCCCACAGCTCCGGCATCCATCAGGATGGGGTGCTCAAGGCGAAAAATACCTACGAAATCATCACTCCCGAGAGCATCGGCCTGACCCAGAACAACCTCAACATGACCTCCCGCTCCGGCCGCCACGTCATCAAGCACCGGATGGAGTCCATGGGGTATGCCGAGAGCAGCTACGACCTCGACCACCTCTACGGCAAGTTCCTGACCCTGGCCGACAAGAAGGGGCAGGTGTTCGACTACGACCTCGAAGCGCTGGCCTTCTTCAGCCAGATCCACGAAGAGCCGGAGCACTTCAAGCTGGAGTACCTCGGGGTGCAGAGCGGCAGCTCGGTACTGGCCACCGCCTCGGTCAAATTGAAGGTGGGACAGGATCTGATCTGCGAAGCGGCCACCGGCAATGGCCCGGTGGATGCGGTCTACCAGTGCATCAACCGCATCACCGGCTATGAGATCCGCATCGACAAATATGCCCTCAAGAGCAAGGGCGAAGGGGAAGATGCCCTCGGTCAGGTCGATATCGTCGCCGAGTACAAGGGGCGCAAATTCCACGGCATGGGACTGGCCACCGACATCATCGAATCCTCGGCCCACGCCCTGCTCCATGTGATCAACAGCATCTGGCGCGCCGATCAGGTGGCCGAGCAGATGGAACGCAATAACAGCATCAAATCAGAAACCGTCTGAACAGGGCTCGGAACCAAACAGACGGAATGGAATGACAGCATCAAATCGGAAACCGTCTGAGCAGGACTCGCAGCCACACAGACGGCATGGAATGACAACATCAGGACGGGGAACGTCTGAACCGGCAACCGCGCGCAGCGTCGGGGAAACCGGACAGAGGGATCTCAAAGACAATATCAGGATGGAGAGTGTATGAGCAGTTATCGGATCGCAGTATTGCCGGGTGACGGCATTGGCCCGGAAGTGATGGCCGAGGCCGTCAAGGTGCTGGAGAAGGTGCAGGCCAGGTTCGGCCTCGCCTTCGAGTATGATCGCCATGACGTGGGCGGCATCGCCATCGACAACCACGGCACCCCGCTGCCGCAAAGCACCATCAAAGGTTGTGAAGCGGCCGATGCCGTGCTGTTTGGCTCGGTAGGCGGCCCGAAATGGGAACATCTGCCCCCCAACGATCAGCCGGAACGTGGCGCCCTGCTGCCCCTGCGCGCCCACTTCAAGCTGTTCTGCAACCTGCGTCCGGCCCGCATCTACACCGGTCTGGAGCAGTTCTCCCCGCTGCGCGCCGATATCTCCGATCGCGGTTTTGACATCGCCTGCGTGCGCGAGCTGACCGGTGGCATCTACTTCGGCCAGCCCAAGGGGCGCGAGGGAGAAGGGGCGAACGAGAAGGCGTTCGACACCGAGGTGTACCATCGCTTCGAGATTGAGCGCATCGCCAAGATTGCCTTTGAGTCGGCTCGTGTGCGCCGTGGCAAGGTCACCTCCATCGACAAGGCCAACGTGCTCGCCTCCTCCATTCTGTGGCGCGAGGTGGTGACGCAAGTCGCCAAGTCCTATCCGGACGTAACCCTCAACCATATGTATATCGACAACGCCACCATGCAGCTCATCAAGGATCCGTCCCAGTTCGACGTGCTGCTCTGCTCCAACCTGTTCGGTGACATCCTCTCCGACGAGTGCGCCATGATCACCGGCTCCATGGGGCTGCTCCCCTCCGCCAGCCTCAACGAATCGGGTTTCGGCCTGTTCGAACCGGCCGGTGGTTCGGCCCCGGATATCGCCGGCAAAGGGATTGCCAACCCCATCGCCCAGATCCTCTCCGCCGCCCTGATGCTGCGCTACAGCCTGGGCCAGGAAGCCGCAGCTCAAGCCATCGAGCAGGCCGTGGCCCAGACCCTGGCCGAGGGTTACTTCACCGCCGACCTGCATCAGGCCAGCGCCCGCCATCCGGTGCAGAGCACGTCCGAGATGGGTAGCCAGATCGCCGCCCGGATCTGAGCCGCATAACAGAGAACAAGGAAGAGAGAAGCAATGGCCAAGACCCTCTATCAGAAAGTATTCGACGCCCACGTGGTACGGGAAGTGGAAGGGGAGACCCCCCTCATCTACATCGACCGCCATCTGGTGCATGAAGTGACCAGCCCGCAGGCATTCGACGGCCTGCGCGCCATGAACCGCCAGCTGCGCCGCCCGGACCTGACCTGGGCCACCATGGATCACAACGTCTCCACCACCACCAAGGACATCGCCGCCTCCGGCGAGATGGCCCGCATCCAGATGGAGACGCTGGCCGACAACTGCAAGGAGTTCGGGGTTCGCCTCTACGATCTCAACCACAAATATCAGGGGATCGTCCATGTGATGGGCCCCGAGCTCGGCATTACCCTGCCCGGCACCACCATCGTCTGCGGTGACTCCCACACCGCCACCCACGGCGCCTTCGGCTCGCTGGCGTTCGGCATCGGCACTTCCGAAGTGGAACATGTGATGGCCACCCAGACCCTGAAACAGGGCCGCGCCAAGACCATGCGCATTTCGGTCAACGGCAAGCTGGCCGAGGGCATCAGTGCCAAGGACGTGGTGCTGGCCATCATAGGCCGGGTCGGCCATGCCGGTGGTACCGGCTACGTGGTGGAGTTCGCTGGCGAGGCCATTGCGAGCCTCTCCATGGAAGGGCGGATGACGGTGTGCAACATGGCCATCGAGCTGGGCGCCAAGGCCGGCATGATCGCCCCCGACCAGACCACCATCGACTACATCCGTGGCAAGGAGTTTGCCCCCAAGGGCGAGGCGCTGGAGCAGGCCATCGCCTACTGGCAGAGCCTCAAGAGCGATGAAGGTGCCCACTTCGATGCCGAAGTGGTGCTGGACGCCGCCGATATCGCCCCGCAGGTCACCTGGGGTACCAACCCGGGGCAGGTGATTGCCGTTAATGAACCCATTCCGGCGCCGGAATCCTTCAGCGATCTGATGGAGCAGCAGTCAGCCCGCAAGGCGCTCGCCTACATGGACTTGCAACCGGGTCAGAAGCTCTCCGACGTTGCCATCGACAAGGTGTTTATCGGGTCGTGCACCAACAGCCGCATCGAGGATCTGCGCGCCGCCGCCGCCATCGCCCGCGGTCGCAAGGTGGCCGCTGGCGTGCAGGCGCTGGTGGTGCCGGGCTCCGAGCAGGTGAAGGCGCAGGCCGAAGCCGAGGGTCTGGACAAGATCTTCATCGAGGCCGGTTTTGAGTGGCGCCTGCCCGGCTGCTCCATGTGTCTGGCCATGAACAACGACCGGCTGCAACCGGGAGAGCGCTGCGCCTCCACCAGCAACCGCAACTTCGAAGGGCGTCAGGGCCGCGCCGGCCGCACCCATCTGGTGAGCCCGGCCATGGCCGCCGCTGCCGCCGTCACCGGCCGCTTCGCCGACATTCGCGCACTGTAAGAGGACATTTCGATGACAGGATTCAAACAGCATAAAGGGATCGTCGTCCCCCTCGACAGCGCCAACGTCGACACCGACGCCATCATTCCCAAACAGTTTTTGCAAAAAGTAAACCGCATCGGTTTTGGCAAGCACCTGTTCCACGACTGGCGCTTTCTGGACGATGCCGGCCAGCAGCCCAACCCCGAGTTTGTACTGAACCAGCCGCAATTCGCCGGTGCCAGCATCCTGTTGGCCCGCGAGAACTTCGGCTGCGGGTCGAGTCGCGAGCACGCCCCCTGGGCGCTGGCCGACTACGGCTTCAAGACCATCATAGCCCCGAGCTTTGCCGACATTTTCTACGGCAACGCCATCAACAATGGCATGGTGCCGGTGCGCCTGAAGGAGGAGGAGGTCGACGCCCTGTTCCAGCTGGTCGCCGCCAAGCCGGGCATCGAGATCGAGGTGGATCTGGAAGCCAATCAGGTGCGCGCAGGTAGCCTCAGCTTCGGTTTCGAAATAGATGAGTTCCGCCGTTACTGCCTGCTCAACGGCTTGGATGCCATCGGTCTGACCCTGCAGCACGAGGCCGCCATCAGCGCCTTTGAGGCGAAGCAGCCGAGCTGGATTTAACGCGCCAGTTGCAAAAAAACGAGTAGAATCAACAGGGAGCTTCGGCTCCCTGTTTTACTGTCCGCGACGCTTCCCACTTTGGGCCACCGGAACTGGCCCGTGCCACAGGAAAGGATGATGAAGAGACCGACGGCAATTCCTCTGCTCTGTGCCCTGCTGCTTGCCCTGCCTGCGGGGGCCAGCCAAACCAGCTTCAACAACAGCCTCGGCCAGATCAGCGTCGGCTGGCAGGATAGCGAAGGCAAACCCCAACAGCTCACCTACCGGCTCGAACAGGGCAAGTTGCCGCCTCTTATCGCCTATCGCCCGGCCAGAATGCAGGAGGAGGTGTTGCAGGTGTTGCTGCGGGAGGTGCGCCAGAACTACCCCGAGGTGCAGTTCACCCTCGCCCGTCCCTCGCTGGAGCTGCATCTGAAAAGCCGCAATCAGGACAAGGCGCGCGAGGCGATGGCCTTTCTGCAGTCCAAGCGGAGCAAAGAGGAGCAGGCGTGGCTGACCAAACACTACTTCCAGTACTTCAACACCCCGGACGGGCAGCTGGCGGTGAAGCAGGATCATGTGCGCATCGCGCTGGAGAGTCGCAGCGGGCTGGCTCCGCTGGCGGATCAACTCAAGCAGCAGGGCAGCACCGAAACGGAAGCGCGCCAGAAGACCGTGGCCCATATGCTCACCTTTATCCAGAGCATCCCCTATCAGCAGCTCGACAGCCTGAATGGAAGACAGGGCAAGGGCTTTCTCCCGCCCCGTCAGGTGCTGGAGCAGAACCGGGGGGACTGCGACAGCAAGGTAACCCTGATGGCCGCCATGCTGGCCCAGCTCTTTCCCGAGCTGAAACAGGCCATGGTGTTCGTCCCCGGCCATGCCCTGCTGGCCGTTGACCTGCCCGCCAAGCCGGGGGATGTGACCCTCAACTGGCAGGGGCAGAACTACCTGCTGCTCGAACCTACCGGTCCCGCCACCTTGCCTGCGGGCCAAATAGCATCGACCAGCAAAACGCTGGTCGATAGCAAGCAGTTGAGTGTGCAGCCGGTTCAGGAGAAAGGCTAATCCCCTCCCTCTGCCGATGGGGAGAGAGGATTAACCCTGAGGCAGAAACTCTACCGCCAGCAGCAACCCGCTCTCCTCCTCCAGCACCCGGATAATACGGGCATGGGCTTCAAAGGGAGGCAACAGGTTGTTGTTGGTGGCAAGACTGATCCGGATGGGCTGATTGATGTCGAGCTGGTGTTCAGAGACCGCAATCCCCATGCCGTTGGCACTGAGATCCCGGCAGATCCCCTCCAGCACCAGCTGCTGCTGATAGACGGTGACCGGAGCATTGATGACCATGCGCGCAAAGGCACGCCTTTCCTTGGTATTGGTAAGCACGCGAACATCCTCTGTTGGGTGGGCGTCATCTCATGGGTATTGCACAATTGTGCTGGTCTACCCAAAAGAACGTTAATACAATGCGGTTCGTTTCTCAAACGGGGTGCGGTTTACCGCTGAGATTATACCCGTGTACCTGATCCAGATAATGCTGGCGGAGGAATTTGAGGCATGGCGCTCATTTTTTGCGCCCTCACCCGCTGGCACCTCGTTATTAACAAGTAATAGGGAGTGCCACCCATGAAGACCCTGCTGCTGGTCACCACCGGCCTGCTGTCGGCCAATGTGTTCGCCGCCGACACCCTCACCGTCTACACCTACAGCTCCTTCACTGCCGAGTGGGGTCCGGGGCCCAAGATCAAACAGGCCTTCGAGAAAGAGTGCGACTGCACCCTCAATCTGGTTCCCCTCGAAGATGGGGTCGCCATCCTCAACCGGCTGCGGCTGGAGGGCAACCACAGCAAGGCCGATCTGGTGCTGGGGCTCGACGATGCCCTCATCAGCGAAGCCAAGCAGAGCGGCCTGTTCGCCCCCCATCCCGCCAAGCTGGATGGCATCAAGGTGCCGGGTGGCTGGCAGGATGACACCTTCGTCCCCTACGACTACGGCTACTTCGCCTTCGTCTATGACAAAGACAAACTCAAGCAGCCGCCCAAGAGCCTGAAAGAGCTGGTGGAGCGTCCCGACCTCAAGGTGATCTATCAGGATCCCCGCACCTCCACCCCGGGGCAGGGGCTGATGCTGTGGATGAAGTCTGTCTACGGCGACAAGGCGCCTGCCGCCTGGGCCGAGCTTGCCAAAAAGACGGTCACCGTCACCAAGGGGTGGTCAGAGGCCTATGGCATGTTCCTCGATGGCGAAGCGGACATGGTGCTCTCCTACACCACCTCTCCGGCCTATCACCTGATTGCCGAGAACAAGCCCCAGTATCAGGCTGCCGCCTTCGAGGAGGGTCACTACCGTCAGGTAGAAGTGGCCGCCAAGCTGAAGAGCGCCAAACAGGAGAAGCTGGCTGACCAGTTCCTGCAATTTATGGTGAGCCCCGCCTTCCAGCAGGAAATCCCGACCGGCAACTGGATGTATCCGGTTATCGACACGCCGCTGCCCAAGGGCTTCGAGCAGATGATCACCGTAGCCAAGCCGCTCGCCTTCAGCAGCGATGAGGTGGCCGCCAATCGCAAAGGGTGGATCCGCGAGTGGCTGCAAGCCGTCACCCAGTGAGCCGTTATCTGAAACCACAGGCTCGTCCCCTCTGGTGGTTGCCGGGCAGTGCAGCCACCCTGTTGATCCTGCTGTTATCCCTCGGGCCGCTCGCGGCCCTGCTGTGGCAGGCCGGTTCGCTGGCACCCCGCACCCTGCTCGCAGATCCTTATCTGCGTCATGTGCTGGGCTTCAGTCTGGGGCAGGCACTGCTCTCCACCCTGCTCAGTCTCGGGCTGGCCATTCCGGTGGCCCGCGCGCTGGCGCGGCGCCGTTTCATTGGCCGAACCCTGCTGATCAAGCTATTTGGTCTCTCGCTGGTACTGCCGGTCATCATCGCCATCTTCGGCATAGTAGCGGTACACGGTAAGCAAGGGTGGCTACCGCAACTGTTGCGCTCACTGGGGCTGGATCCCGGCAATTATCTCTACGGCCTGTTCGGTATCCTGCTGGCCCACGTCTTCTTCAATATGCCGCTGGCGGCACGCCTGATGTTGCAGAGCATAGAGAGCATCCCCGAATCGAGCTGGCGCCTTGCCAGCCAGCTCGGCATGCGCTCATCCCATATCTTCCGGCTGCTGGAGTGGCCGCTTATTCGCGGCATATTGCCGGGGCTGGCCAGCCTCATCTTTATGCTCTGCTTCACCAGCTTCACCACCGTACTGGCACTGGGGGGCGGGCCGAAATCGACCACCCTGGAGGTGGCCGTCTATCAGGCGCTGCGCTTTGACTTCGATCTCGCCACCGCGGGCGGACTGGCGCTGGTGCAGCTCATCCTGACCGCCGCCCTGCTCGCCCTGCAGCACAAGCTGCAGAGCACCCCGGCCAGCAGGGTGACCCCCCGTCGCCCCTGCCTGCGGCCGGATCGCCATCAGCCGGGCACGGCCGTGGTGGATCTGCTCTCGCTCGGTATCGGGCTCGCCATCTTTCTGCCACCGCTGCTGGCTATCGTGGTGGCCGGCCTCCACCCCGGCCTGCTGACGGCGCTCACCTCCAGCAAGCTGTGGCAGGCGAGCGGCCAGTCGCTGCTGATTGCGCTGGCGGCAGGCACCCTGGCGACCCTGCTCGGCAGCGGCCTGCTGCTCACCAGCCGTCACCTCAAGGTGCGCACCCGCCAGCGGCGGGCTGCCGCCCTGTGGGAGGCCAGCGGCTCGATGATCCTGATGATCCCGGCGGTGGTGCTCTCCACCGGTCTCTTCATCCTGTTTATGCCCTTTGCCGACGTGTTCGCCCTCGGCCCCTGGCTGGTGGTGCTGGTCAACGCCCTGATGGCGCTACCCTACGTGCTGCGCACCCTCTCCGCCCCCATGCAGCTGGTGGTGCGCCAATACGACCGGCTGGCGGATAGCCTGGGGGTACGCGGCCTGCATCGCCTGCGACTGGTGGAGTGGCCGCTGCTGCGCCGCCCGCTGGCACTGGCGATGGCGCTGTCGATGATCCTCTCGCTGGGGGATCTCGGCGCCATCGCCATGTTTGGCAGTCAGGAGCTCACCACCCTGCCCTGGCTGCTCTACCAGCAGCTTGGCAGCTATCGATTGACCGAGGCAGCCGCCACCGCCCTGCTGCTGCTGACACTCTGTTTCTCCCTGTTCTGGCTGGTGGAACGGGGGCTTGGAGGAAAACATGCTGAACATTGATACGCTGGTGACCAGCTACCCCGACTGGCGCGTCAGCTTCAGCGCGACCCTGCCCAAGGGGGAGATCACCGCGCTGATAGGCCCAAGCGGCGCGGGCAAGTCGACCCTGCTCGGGATGATCGCCGGCTTCGTGCCGGTGGAATCAGGCCGCCTCAGTTTCGATGGTGAAGATCTGCTGCCGCTGGGCCCGGCCGAGCGACCAGTCACCACCCTGTTTCAGGATCACAACCTGTTCCTCCACCTGTCGGTGTTCGACAATATCGCCATCGGCTTGCACCCGGGTCTGCGCCTGAGTGCCGCCCAGCGGGCACAGGTGATCGATGCAGCCGCACGGGTTGGTCTTGGCGAGATGCTAAGCCGCCTGCCTGAACAGCTCTCCGGCGGCCAGCAGCAGCGGGTCGGGCTGGCTCGCGCGCTGGTGCGCGGCAAACCGCTGCTGCTGCTGGATGAGCCCTTCTCTGCCCTCGATCCCGCCCTGCGCCGGGAGATGCTGGCGGAAGTGGCGAGGCTAGCCTGCGAACAGGGCATTACCGTACTGATGGTCTCCCACAATCCGGAAGATGCCCAGCTGATTGCCGATCAGGTGCTGTTTGTCGACGAGGGCCGCATCGCCCTGCAAGGCAAGCCGGATATTCTGCAAAACAGCGACCACCCGGGGCTGCTGCGCTACCTTGGCCAATAGCCCTTGGGAGTAAAGACTGCGCCATGATCAAAAAGGGAGGCCGATTGGCCTCCCTTTGTATCTGGAAATATTCATTTAAATCAGAGGTTTTCCTCGGCGAACGAAGCCAGTCGGCTGCGCACCACGCCATTGAGGAAGATGTTGGCACTGCCGTCAAAATCCTTGAAACGCTCGACGATGTAGGTGAGACCCGAGGTCACCGGGCTCAGGTAGTTGGAGTCGATCTGGGCCAGGTTACCGGAGCAGACGATCTTGGTACCCTCGCCGCAGCGGGTGATGATGGTCTTGATCTGGGACGCGGTCAGGTTCTGGCACTCATCCAGCAGCACGAAGGTGTTCTGGATGCTGCGCCCGCGCATGAAGTTGACCGATTTGAACTGGATGTTGGCCTTCTCCATGATGTAGCTGAGCGAGCCGCTCATGTTCTCGTCCTGCTTGTGCAGCACCTCCAGGGTGTCGGTCACCGCCGCCAACCAGGGCATCATCTTCTCCTCTTCGGTGCCGGGCAGGAAGCCGATGCTCTCGGCAATTTCCGGGGTATTCCGGGTGACGATCACCTTCTCGTAAATGCCCTTCTCAATCACCAACTCCAGCGCAGCAGCCATGGCCAGCAAGGTCTTGCCGCAACCGGCCGGGCCGGTCAGGATCACCAGATCGATGTGCGGATCGAGCAGGGCATCCAGCGCCATCCCCTGATAGACGTTCTTGGGATGCACACCCCACGCCTTGCGGGACATCAGCCGCTCGCGGCCCAGATCCTTGATGCGGATCTTGTTGCCATCGTGGCTGAGTACCCGGGCGGCGAAGAAATTCTCCTCATCCACCAGATACTGGTTTACGTGAACCCCTTCCAGCAGATTGGCATCGATCACATGGATGGTGTCGCGGCCATGGGTCTCGCTCTCGCACTCGCCAACCCGCTCCCAAAAGCTGCCGGGCACAACCTGAAAGCCTTTAGCCAGCAGGCGGATATCGTCGATCAGCTGGTCGCTACGGTAATCTTCAACGTGAGCAAGCCCGGCCCCCTTGGCCTTGAGGCGCATGTTGATGTCTTTGGTGACCAGCACCACCTGACGCTTCAACTCATGCTTTTGCAGATAGAGGGCCGCGTTGATGATGCGGTTGTCGGCCTCCTTGTCGGTAAAGACCTCGGCATCCTGCGGCAGATGGTGATCGCTGAAGATGCAGATATTGCCGCTCGCTTCGCCAGCCAGCGGAACGCCCTGGGTGATCTGATCCGGGGTTGCATCGCGGAACACATCTTCCAGCGCACGAATGGCCACCCGCGCGTCGCGGCTGACATCCTTGTTGCGATCCTTGATGTTATCGAGCTCTTCCAGCACCGTCATGGGGATGAGCACGTCGTGCTCTTTGAAGGAGTAGATAGCGAGGGGTTCGTGAAGCAGAACGTTGGTATCCAGGATAAACAGCTTTCGGTCCGTATTGTCCATAAGCATCCTCCTTGGCACTGAAGGGCCACGTGTGTGAATCTCAGATGTCATTGAAACCACACGGCCGTGACAGTTTTATTACCCTCAACGCTACGCCCGATTTTACTATCGCGCAACAAATCACTTGGCCGCCTGATTTGATTGCGCATAAAAACAGCAATAAAAAGACCGGCACTGTGGCCGGTCTTTTTTCTATCGTTCAACTACTTGGGCATGTCTGTCAGCCGCACTTGGAGTCGCCGCAGTTGAGGCAGGTCATGCAGCCATCCTTCAGCACCAGCGCCTTGGTGTGGCACTTGTAGCAGAGCGCGGCATTGGCCGGGAAACCACTGCCAGCCTGCTGCTCTTCGGCCTCCTGAGCGGCTTTCAACTCGGCCTGCTTCTCGGCCAGAAATGCCTGCTGATGCTCGTCCAACCCCGGCGCCTTGAGCATGCCGATCTCGGTGAGATGGCTCTCGATCACGTTGCCAATTTCGGCGATCAGCGACGGCACATACTTGCCCTTGTTCCAGTAGCCGCCCTTGGGATCAAACACCGAGCGCAGCTCCTCCACCAGGAAGGTGACATCCCCACCCTTGCGGAATACCGCCGAGATGATGCGGGTCAGCGCCACGATCCACTGGTAGTGCTCCAGGCTCTTGGAGTTGATGAAGATCTCGAACGGACGGCGGGTTTCGTGCACCGTGCCCTCGTTGAGAATGATGTCGTTGATGGTGATGAACAGCGAGTGCTCGGAGACATGCTCCGGCGTCTTCAGCTTGTAGGTGGTGCCCATCAGCCGCTCCGGGCGCAGCACGGTTTCGTGCATGTGCACCACGTCATCCTGCGCAGAGAGATCTTCTTGCGGCTCATCCTTGGTACGCACCTTGTAGGCGACGATTTTCTTGTCGATCTTCTTGACCATAATGTCGTTCTCAGAATTTACCGTAATAGCCTTCTTTCAAGGCGTCGTAGAGGTTGGCGGCCGTATGCAGCTCGCCATCGTATTCGATCTCTTCGTTCCCCTTGACGGAGATGACGGAGCCATCCTCCAGGGTGAAATCGTACAGGGTGTTCTCCAGATCCTTCTCCTTCACCAGCACGCCCTGGAAGGCCTCCGGATTGAAGCGGAAGGTGGTGCAGCCCTTGAGGCCGGAGTCCGAGGCATACATGTAGATGTCCTTGAACTGCTCGAACGGGAAATCGGTCGGCACGTTGGCAGTCTTGGAGATGGAGGAGTCAATCCAGCGCTGGGCCGCCGCCTGAATGTCCACATGCTGCGCCGGGCTGATGTCATCGGCAGTAATGAAATAGTCCGGCAGACGGCTCGCCTCATCATCGGCATAGGGCATGGCGGCCGGATTCACCAGCTCGCGATAGGCCAGCAGCTCGAAGGAGTAGACATCCACGCTCTCCTTGCTCTTCTTGCCCGGCTTGATGACGTTGCGGCTGTAGTGGTGGGCAAAGCTCGGCTCGATGCCGTTGCTGGCGTTGTTGGCCAGAGACAGCGAGATGGTGCCGGTCGGCGCGATACTACTGTGATGGGTGAAACGCCCACCCACTTCGGCCAGCTCGGCGACCAGCGCAGGATCCACTTCGGCAACCTGCTGCATATAGCGGCTATAGCGCGCATGCAGCACCTTGCCCTTCACCTTGTCACCCACCTTGATGCCATCAGCCGCCATTTCCGGGCGCAGACGCAGCATCTTGCCAGTCACTTCAAACTCCTGCTCCATGATGGGGGCTGGGCCCTTCTCCTTGGCAAGACGCAGGGACTCCTGCCAGCCGGTCATCGCCAGCTCCTGGGATACCTGCTCGGTAAAGGCTACGGATGCCGCAGAGCCGTACTTGATCTGCAGCATGGTGAGGGTCGAACCAAGACCCAGGAAACCCATGCCATGCCGGCGCTTGGCTGTGATCTCCTCGCGCTGTTTGGCCAGTGGCAGTTGGTTGATCTCCACCACGTTGTCGAGCATGCGAGTAAAGATGGCCACCACCTTGCGAAACGCCTGCCAATCGAATGCCGCGTTTTCAGTAAAAGGGTCGCGCACAAACTTGGTCAGATTGACCGAGCCCAGCAGACAGGCACCGTAGGGCGGCAACGGCTGCTCACCACAGGGGTTGGTCGCGCGGATCTCTTCACAGAACCAGTTGTTGTTCATCTGGTTGACCTTGTCGATCAGGATGAAGCCGGGCTCTGCATAGTCATAGGTGGAGGTCATGATGACATTCCACAGCTTGCGGGCTGGCATGGTCTTGTAGACCTTGCAGGCGACCTGCCCCAACTCGTTGAATACAACCCCTTCCTTGTTGGGCCAGTCGGCCCATAGCACCTGAGCGGGATCGTCCAGCGCAATGCCATCCTGCTCCACCTCTTTGGCGGTGTAGGGGAAGATCAGCGACCAGGGGGCATCCTCTTTCACCGCCTTGACGAAATCTTCGGTGATGAGCAGAGAGAGGTTGAACTGACGCAGGCGGCCATCTTCACGCTTGGCCTGAATAAACTCGATCACATCGGGATGGCGGATATCCATGGTGCCCATCTGGGCGCCGCGACGGCCACCGGCTGACGAGACGGTGAAACACATCTTGTCATAGATATCCATAAAGGAGAGCGGGCCGGAAGTGTAGGCACCGGCACCGGAGACAAAGGCACCGCGCGGGCGCAGGGTCGAGAAGTCATAGCCGATACCGCAACCGGCTTTCAGGGTCAGACCGGCCTCGTGCACCTTGCCGAGGATATCGTCCATCGAATCTTCGATGGTGCCGGAAACAGTACAGTTGATGGTTGAAGTGGCAGGCTTGTGCTCAAACGCCCCGGCGTTGGAGGTGATGCGGCCCGCCGGAATGGCCCCATTGCGCAGCGCCCACAGGAACGGCTCATACCAGGCCTCAGGTTCCAGCTCCTGCTCTGCCAACGCACGGGCTACCCGCTGGTAAGTCTCATCGATAGAGCTGTCGATGGGAGTGCCATCCTTGCTCTTGAGGCGATACTTGCTATCCCAGATCTCGAGGGACGTTTCCTGCATGGGGATAAGGCGGGAGCCAAGCTCACTCTCCAGCACCGGGTTCGATTTAGCCATTTTCAATCAACCTTATGTGAATGCATCAACATCATGACAACAGCAGAAAACACAACTAATGGTGCCATCTAAAATTAATGGCACAACATATAGTACACCTGATGCCATGAGGGCGCCGATTCTAACCTAAAAAAATGCCCCGGCCAGCAGATTTCTGGGCCAGGGCACTTAACTGATTAATTTGCTGAGAGATTTAACACTCAGAGATAGATCAGGGCTTCTTGACGTAAACGGTCGGCGTTTCACCCGCCATATTCAGATAGAACTCGTAGACGCCATCGGCATCCGGTGAGAACTTCATGTCCTCATACTTGGAGCAGGGGTTGACCGGCACCGCCTCACCACCCAACACGGCAACACCATCACTCGGGCTCTTGTAGCCAAAGTTGGTACCGCAGCTCCAGCCTGAATCAGCAAACTTGAACTTGTAGGGGGCCCACTCTTTCTTGAGGGTGCCTTTGGCCATATAGAGCTTGTCGGCCACCTTGACTACCTTGCTTTCATCAGTCGCCATCCAGTCGTTCATCTCCCCGCGCAGGTAGATGGACTTGCCACCGAAGTCGCTGTTGTCTGCCCCCGCCTGCTCTGCACCACCATTGGATGCGCAACCGCCTAATACCAGGGTTCCCGCCGCCAGCATCATCGTTACTGTTCTTTTGAACATGGGTCTATTCCTTAAATTATTGTGATTCCTTGGTCCATCCATGTGGACTGAAGAATTAAACCAGAGCAGGCATCACAAGAAAGGTAGAGGCATCACATTCTGTGCTTTTTATATCCAACACATTGAACTAGTGAGGAAATATCGAACAGAAAAGAGGCCTTTTTGGGGCTTTAGAAGGGTAATCAATGAATGACAAGAAGGGGAAAGTCTAATAATCCGGTGACGTGCTGAATTGCAGGCAATAAAAAACCCCGCTCGATGAGCGGGGTTTCTTGTATTGGGTGCCTGGCAGTGTCCTACTCTCGCATGGCGAATGCCACACTACCATCGGCGCTACCGCGTTTCACTTCTGAGTTCGGCATGGGATCAGGTGGTTCCACGGCGCTATGGCCGCCAGGCAAATTCTTAATCTAGAAAGCTGACGTGAATAACGATGTTGCTAGATGCTTGTCGCTATCACTGAATTTGAGTAGTTCGTTCATTCGCTACAAGGCCCAGAACACTTCTTGGGTGTTGTATGGTTAAGCCTCACGGGTAATTAGTATGGGTTA
>OERJ01000051.1_pt1 | contig 37276 bp, 29 predicted proteins | sample 1539991 | NCBI WGS metagenome assembly OERJ01 (sample SAMEA3891247, study PRJEB23780) | metagenome | biome: terrestrial biome; feature: animal house; material: water of meat washing | place: Italy | collected 2015-05-12
TTGAACCGATTTACCCCATCCAGTGCGGCGAGCGGCCGCGAGCAGCAGGTCTTTACCGTCACCCGCCTCAACAGCGCCGTGCGCATGATCCTGGAGCAGGATCTGGGGCTGGTGTGGCTGACCGGCGAGCTCTCCAATCTGGCGATGCCAAGCTCCGGCCACTGGTACTTCTCCCTCAAGGACATGTCGGCGCAGGTGCGCTGCGCCATGTTCAAGGGCAACAACCGGCGGGTGGCGTTTCGCCCGCAGGATGGCATGCAGGTGCTGGTGCAGGCGCGGGTCTCCCTCTATGAGCCGCGCGGCGACTACCAGCTGATCATCGAGTCGATGCAGCCGGCGGGCGACGGCGTATTGGCCCTGCGTTTTGAAGAGCTCAAGCGCCGCCTCGGCGCCGAGGGGCTGTTTGACGAAAGCCGCAAGCGGCCGCTGCCCCGTGAACCGCGGGCGGTGGGCCTTATCACCTCCGCCACCGGCGCGGCTTTGCACGATATGCTCACCGTGCTCAAACGGCGTGCGCCGGATCTGCCGGTCTTTATCTACCCGACTCAGGTGCAGGGGAGCGCCGCCATCAGCCAGATCGTCGCGGCGATCGCCAAAGCGAACCAGCGCGCCGAGGTGGATGTGCTGATCGTCGGGCGCGGCGGCGGGTCGCTTGAAGATCTCTGGTGCTTTAACGAAGAGGCGGTGGCGCGCGCCATTGCCCACTCCGCCATACCTGTGGTGAGCGCGGTGGGCCACGAGGTGGATGTCACCATCAGCGACTTTGCCGCCGACTTGCGCGCCCCTACCCCGTCGGCCGCCGCCGAGCTGGTGGCGCCGGATCAGAGCGCCCGTGCCCAGCGTCTCGTTCACCTCAAGCAGCGACTGCTGCAGGCGATGAGCCGCCAGCAGACCGCCGCCCGCCACGATTTCATCCTGCTGCAAAAGCGGCTCGACCATCAGGACCCGAAACGGCGGCTGGAGCAACAATCCCAGCGCCTCGACGAGCTTTCCACCCGTTTGCAACAGCTATTGCGCCAGCGGCTGCATCAGGGTGAGCGGCGCCTCACCAACCTTGAGCTGCGCCTGCAGGGCAAGAGTCCGGAGCGCCTCTTGGCAGCTGGCAAGCGCCGCCACCAGCTGGCCGAGGAGCGGCTTCATGCCCTGATTGCCAAGCGGCAAGACCTTGCCAGTCACCGCCTCGCCATGCTCACCGCCCGCCTCGACGGGGTGAGCCCGCTCGCCACTCTGGGGCGCGGCTACTCCATCACCCGCACTGCGCGTGGCGAAGTCATCAGCCGCGCCGATCAGGTCAACAGTGGCGATCAGCTCATCACCACCCTGGCGCAAGGGAGCCTGCAGGTACGGGTCGAGGAAGTTATCAAAGACTCAGCGCAGTAGATCGGCTGCATCAAACCACCAGCCAATCTGCTATTCAGCCCGGCAATCAGCCAAAAACAAAGGCCACCACCGCAAACACGGTGGTGGCCTTTTTTATCTCGGGTGCTGTCGCCTGCTCACCCCTTGGCGCGGCGGGCGACCAGGGTGAACTTGTAATCATCGCTCTTGAAGAAGTTGCGACTGAACTCGAACACGGTGCCATCTTGCAAGAAGCCACGGGAGACCTTCTCGATAATGGGCTTGGCAGGATCGATACCGAGCGCCTCCACCACCTGCGCCGAGGGGAGCACCGGAATGATCTCCTGCTCGCTGCGGTCGATCACCAGCTGCTTCACCTCTTCGATGTAGTGGTACTTGGAGCCCTGCATCACCGCATAGCTGAGATCGGGGAAGAGAGCGAGCGGCATCCAGGTCTCCTCCAGCGTTACCGCGATCTGGCGAATAAAGCGCACCCGCTTGACGTAGTAGACCAGCGCCCCTTCCAGCAGATTGAGCCGCTCGGCCAGCTCGCTGCTCGCCTTGATCACCTCGAAGGCGAGAATGTCGCTGTGGGTCTCGGCCGCCGGATCGGTCACCTTCTCGTAGAGGCTGGTGAGCTGATAGATGTCGTAGTTCACCTTCTCCTGCCGCACGTAGCTGCCGCTGCCCTGAATGCTCTCGATGACGTTGAGTTCGGTCAGCTGCTTGAGGGCCTGACGCACCGTCACCCGGCTCACCCCGAACTGCTCGCGCAGCTCGGCTTCGGTGGGCAGGGCATCGCCGGGGGCCAGCTCCCCTTGCGCAATCCACTGCTGGATGGTGTCGGCTATCTGGCGATACATGGGTTTTTTCGACACGAAAGGCCACCTCGTCGGCTCTGCGCCATGATAAATGGAAGAGGCGCCATTCTACCCCAGTTGCCCGGCAGACAAAACGGCTCGGCCTCATTTGACCTAACAAATCACCTTGAACAAACAATACAAAAACAATACAAATAACGAATTGTATGATACCACTCACAAAAATCAGTCGGCCGGTTTGTTAGCATCGCTGTCACTTTCACCATGACGGCTTGCTGGCAAGCCAACCTGACAGAGGATCATCATGAATCTGACCAGTCTTACCGGCCCCCATCTCATCACGTTGCAAACCCGGTTTGCCGATCGGGATGCGGCCATTCATGCCCTGGCTGATCGGCTCGATCAGGCCGGCAAGCTGCACGACAAGGCCGCCTTTCTGGCCGCGGTCATGGCCCGCGAGGCGCAGGGCCCCACCGCCCTTGGCGAAGGGCTGGCGGTGCCACACGGCAAGTGCGATGCGGTGCGTGAAGCAGCCTTTGCCGTCGCTACCCTGAGCGAGGAGCTGGGCTGGGAGGGGATCGACGGCCCCGAGCCGGTCAACCTGATCTTCATGCTGGCGATCCCGACCGATCAGGCGGGCTCCACCCATATGCAGCTGCTCACCACCCTCACCACCGCCCTGGTGGATGACGATACCCGCGAGGCGGTGCTGGCGGCCCAGAGTGCCGAGCAGCTGATGGCGCTGCTCGATGGTGAAGGGGATAGCGGCAAGCAACCAGCAAAAGAAGACAACTTAGATACAAATCAACCCACTGTGGTCTGTGTCACCGCCTGCCCGGCGGGGATCGCCCACACCTATATGGCTGCCGAGTATCTGGAAAAAGCGGGGCGCAAGCTGGGCATTCGGGTACTGGTCGAAAAGCAGGGTGCCAACGGCATCGAGGATCGCCTGCCGCAAGAAGCGCTCGATGCTGCGGTGGCCTGCATCTTCGCCGCCGAGGTGGCCATCAAGGAGCAGGAGCGTTTTGCTGGCATCCCCCGGATCGAGACGCCGGTGGCCGAGCCCATCCGCCATGCCGAGCGGATCCTGAATGAGGCGCTGGAAGCGGCCAAGGCCGGGCGCACCGCCCCGACGCCCAACCCCAGCCAGAGCGACGCGCCGACCGGCAAGAAGGTGAGCCTCAAGACCGAGCTCAAGCAGGCGCTGCTGAGCGGTATCTCCTTTGCCGTGCCGCTGATCGTGGCAGGCGGTACCGTGCTCGCCGTCTCTGTGCTGCTGGCCCAGATCTTCGGCCTGCAACATCTGTTTGATACCGAGAACTCCTGGCTCTGGATGTACCGCAAGCTGGGCGGTGGCATGCTGGGCACCCTGATGGTGCCGGTGCTGGCGGCCTATACCGCCTATTCGCTGGCAGACAAACCGGCGCTGGGCCCGGGCTTTGCGGCGGGACTGGCCGCCAACATGATTGGCTCCGGTTTTCTCGGCGGCGTGGTCGGTGGTCTTATCGCCGGTTACCTGATGCGCTGGGTCAAGCAGCATGTGCGCCTTAGCCCCAACTTCAACGGCTTTCTCACCTTTTACCTCTATCCGGTGATCGGCACCCTGGTGGCGGGCAGCCTGATGCTGTTTGTCATCGGCCAGCCGGTGGCCTGGCTCAACAACAGCCTCACCGAGTGGCTCAACGGCCTCTCCGGCACCAATGCGCTGGTACTGGGCGCCCTGCTCGGCTTTATGTGCTCGTTTGACTTGGGTGGCCCGGTCAACAAGGCGGCCTACGCCTTCTGCCTCGGCGCCATGGCCAACGGGGTCTACGGCCCCTACGCCATCTTCGGCGCGGTCAAGATGGTCTCGGCCTTTACCGTCACCTTCTCCACCCTGCTGGCGCCGCGCCTGTTCCAGACCTTCGAGATCGAGACCGGCAAGTCCACCTGGCTGCTGGGGCTGGCAGGGATCACCGAGGGCGCCATTCCGATGGCCATCGAAGATCCGATCCGGGTGATCGGCTCCTTCCTCGCAGGCTCGGTGGTCACCGGCGCCATGGTGGGTGCCATGGGGATTGGTCTCTCCACCCCGGGGGCCGGCATCTTCTCCCTGTTCCTGCTCCACGATGGCGGCCACGGCGCCCTGATGGCGGCCGCCGTCTGGCTCGGTGCGGCGCTGGTGGGCACCCTTATCTCCACTGTGGTGCTGATCGGCTGGCGCCGTCACGCCATGCAGCGCGGCACCTATCAGGTGGTCGCCGCAGAGTAAGGCTCATCTTCACCACCACTTTTTCAACAGACTATTTTTCCGCACGGCAGGCAAGGGCCGCCGTGCGTCAGCAAAGGATCATTGTCATGACAGTTTCACGAGTTCACATCACGCCGCACATGCACTGGGATCGGGAGTGGTACTTCACCACCGAGGAGTCCCGCATCCTGCTGGTCAACAACATGGCGGAGATCCTGGCGCGTCTTGAATCCGACCCCGACTACAAGTTCTATGTGCTGGACGGCCAGACCGCGGTGCTGGAGGATTACTTCGCCATCCAGCCCGAGAACAAGGCCCGGGTGAAGGCGCTGGTGGAAGCGGGCAAGCTCATCATCGGCCCCTGGTACACCCAGACCGACACCATGCAGGTGAGCGGCGAGTCCATCCTGCGCAACCTGCTCTACGGGATGCGCGATTGCCTGAGCCTTGGCGAGCCGATGAAGATCGGTTACCTGCCCGACTCGTTCGGCATGTCCTCCCAGTTGCCCCACATCTTCAACGGCTTCGGGATCGATCGGGCCATGTTCTGGCGCGGCTGCTCCGAGCGCCACGGCACCGACAAGACCGAGTTCCTCTGGCAGAGCAACGATGGCAGCGAGGTGACCGCCCAGGTACTGCCGCTCGGCTACGCCATCGGCAAGTACCTGCCGGAAGATGAAGCGGGCCTGCGCAAGCGGCTCGAATCCTACTTCGAGGTGCTGGAGAAGGCCTCGGTGACCAAGGATATCCTGCTGCCCAACGGCCACGACCAGATGCCGCTGCAACAGAACATCTTCGCCATCATCGACAAGCTGCGGGAGATCTACCCCCAGCGTGAATTCCACATGAGCCGCTTCGAGCAGGTCTTCGAGCGCATCGAGGCGTGCCGCGACCAGCTGGCCACCCTCAAAGGGGAGTTCAACGACGGCAAATACATGCGGGTACACCGCACCATCTCCTCCACCCGGATGGACATCAAGCTGGCCCACGCCGCCATCGAGAACAAGATCGTCAACATCCTCGAGCCGCTGGCGAGCATCGCCTGGGCGCTCGGCTTCGAGTACCACCACGGGCTTTTGGAGAAGATGTGGAAGGAGATCATGAAGAACCACGCCCATGACAGCATCGGCTGCTGCTGCAGCGACAAGGTGCATCAGGAGGTGATGACCCGCTTCATTCTGGCCGACGACATGGCCGAGAACCTGATCCGCTTCTACATGCGCAAGATTGTCGACAACATGCCGGTGGCGCTGTGCGAAGACGGCGTGCAGGTGGCCGACAAGCTCTGCCTGTTCAACCTGATGCCCTTCCCCCGTCAGGAGGTGATCAACACCAGCATCCGCATTCGCGCCCAATCCTTTGCCCTGCGCGATGAAGCGGGCCAGCCGGTCCCCTACTTCATCCGCGCCAGACGCGAGATTGACCCGGGTCTGGTGGACAGACAGATCGTGCACTACGGCAACTACGACCCCTTTATGGAGTACGACATCCAGCTCTGCCATCCGCTGCCGGCCATGGGCTACTGCACTCTCCATATCGAGGGCAATCAGCCGGGACTGGAGCAGCCGGTGACGGCCAGCGGCGAGCTGCTGGAGAACGATTTTTACCGCATCGCCCTCAATGACAACGGCACCCTGCAGATCCTGGACAAGCTGCGCGGCACCACCTTTGATCAGGTGCTCACGCTGGAAGAGGGCTCCGATGATGGCGACGAGTATGACTACTCGCCATCGCGGGACGAGTGGCTGCGCTACTCCACCGAGTTTGCGGTGACCCGCGAGGTCACCCATCAGGCGTGGCAGAGCATCGCTACGCTCAAACTGCGTATGGCCTTGCCTGCCAACCTCGCCGAGCGGGCCAACCGCCAGTGCAGCGGCCACCTTGATGTCATCTGCCGCATCACCCTGGCGCATCAGAGCCCACGCATCGACATCGAGCTGGAGCTCGACAATCAGGCCGATGATCACCGGGTGCGGGTGCTGATCCCCACCCCCTTCCCGAGCGACACCGTGGTCTCTGACAACCAGTTTGGCTGCATCACCCGCCCCACCCGCGACAGCGCCATGGCGAACTGGGAGGCAGAAGGGTGGAAAGAGGCCCCCATTCCGGTCTGGCAGCTGATGAACTTCGTCGCCCTGCAAGATGGCAAGCAGGGGCTGGCGGTGCTGAGCGATGGTCTGCGCGAGTTTGAAGTGATCGGCGAGCAGTGCGACACCCTGGCACTCACCCTGCTGCGCGGGGTCGGCGTACTCGGTAAAGAGGAGCTGCTGCTGCGCCCGGGTCGCCCCTCCGGCATCAAGCTGCCCACCCCGGACTCCCAGGTGCGCGGCAAGCTCAGCTGCCGTTTCAGCCTGCTGGCGTTTGCCGGCGATCACATCAGCGCCAACGTGATGCAGGCGGCGCGCAGCTACCTCACCCCGGTGCGCTGCTACAACAAGATCCCGTTCGATGCCATGAAGCTCAACAAGGCGAGCTTCACCACCCCGCTCCACTTCAGTCTGCTCTCCATGGATCCCTCCGGTCCGGTGCTGAGCGCCCTGAAAAAGGCAGAGGATGAAGAGGCGCTGGTGATCCGGGTCTACAACCCGAGCGAGCAGGCTGTGCTGAAGGGTGGCAAAGTGAGCTGCGAACACGCCCTGAGCGACTGGCAAGCGGTGCGGATGGACGAACAGCCCCTGCCCCTTGAACTGGCCGCTGGCGAGTTTGGCGAGCTGGCGCCGTGCCACTCCCGCAGCGTGCGCTTTCGGGTGGCTCGCGGCTAACCGCCGGTAACACCCACAGGTAGCAACAGGCGGGGAAGAGTCATCCCCTCCCCGCCTGTTTATCCCTTCAAGCTGGCCTGCCCCGCTTGATAAAGGCATAAAAAAATCCCCGCCGATTGGCGGGGATTTTTTATTGGGTTCTGCTTCATCCCGCGAGCGGGAGAGCGCGCTTAGCTGGCCTTGCGCAGGATCTGCTCAAGGTAGTCGGCGAAGCGGTGACCGTGATGCTCCAGCAGTTTCGGGAACATGGAGATGGAGGTCATGCCCGGGAAGGTGTTGATTTCATTCAGCAGGATCTCCCCCTCCTCGGTCAGGAAGAAGTCGATGCGCGAGAGATGGGTCAGTTTCAGCTGACGGAACGCCTTGAGGGCATACTCGTGGATCGCATCGGCCTGCGCCTGGGTCAGCCCCTCGGCACGCAGTGCCGTCTCGGTATGGCTGGCGCTGCTGTACTTCTCTTCATAGGTGTAGAACTTGTCCTGCGGCACGCAGATCTCGCCCGGATAAGTCGCCACCAGCTCGTCACCGTACTGGTAAACCGCCACTTCCAGCTCGCGCGGCTTGACCGCTTTCTCGATCAGTACCTGCTCGGAGTAACCGAAAGCATCGGCAATGCCTTTCACCAGATCCGCTTCGTTGCTGGCGGAGTAGCAGCCAACGGAAGAGCCCTGGGAGGCCGCCTTGATAAAGACCTTGCCCCACTTGGCCAGCGCGGCTTTGGCCTCGGCCAGCGCCGCCTCATTTTGCTCGGTCAGGAACAGGTATGGGGTGTTGGGAATGCCGATGGCGGAGAGCCACAGCTTGGTGCTGATCTTGTTGAAGCAGATCTTGCTCGCCTCGGCATCGCAACCGAGATAAGGCAATCCGGCCAGTTCGAGGAAGGATTGCAGATCGCCGGTCTCACCCGGGTAGCCGTGGATGCAGGGCACCACGTAATCCACCGGACGGGCCACGCTGTCAAACGAAAGCAGCTTGTCGAGCCCCAGCTTGCACTCGCGGCCATCGGCACTGAGCCAGCGATCGGCGAACATCTCGACGCGGGTCACTTCGACACCGGGCAGAAGGCCCAGTTGTTGCTCGAGGAAATTGGCGCTGCGCAGAGAAACTTCGTGCTCGGAGCCACCGCCGCCGCACAGCAGCAAGACATGCATGTTCTTCATTAGATGTGATCCCTTGGGAAAAGCGGCCTCGTCATGACCATTTGATAAGCCAACCACCATAAAAACCGGACGAAGCCAGATACGAACATAAGTGCGCGCCAGTGTAGCAAGGGAGATCAACCCTTGTCAGCTGATGGGAGACCCATGACCCCACTTCTTGCAGTGAAAAGTCTCCCCTGTGTCAAAATCGGGACACATTGCCCCTCAGCGCGGGGGATCGACCCTTCCCATGCCGTTGCCATTGACCCGAAACCAGCCGGCAATGCTGTAGCGCTCGCGATTGGCAGGCAGCACCTCGTGGGGAAACTCCTCGGAGAGAAACATGACCAGCCGCCCCCCCTTGGGGCTGACATCCATCAGAAACTGCTCCTTGTCGTCATACATGCGCAGCACTCCACCCGCTTCGGGCAGCCAGTCGTTGTTGAGGTAAAACACGGTGGTAAGACGGCGGTTGGAGCGACCGGCAAAGGCATCCCGATGGGTGGCGTAAAAATCCCCGCTGCGATAGCGGGCGAAGTGGGCCTCGTAGTCGAACAATCCCAGCATCAGCATCCGGTTGGCGGCAAGACGCAGGGACTCCATCCGGGCGAGGTAGTCGGCCACCGGCGCACCGAGGGAGGGCTCCAGCCAGTGGATCTGGTCACGGCGAATATCGGGATTGCCCTGGTGCAGGGCGTCACGGCCGATCCCGGCCGGTTGCCATTCGCTTGGCAAACAGGCTTTGAGGGCATCCACCTCGGCGGCGGTCAAAAAATCATCCACTATCACCCATCCCCGGGTGTAAATGGCATCCATGGCAGCTTGATAGTCCAAGATTGGCTCACAATGAGTGGAAAGAGGGCGCTTTGTAGCGACTTACCGGCAAAGTCACAAACCGGTTTGCTTCTCTTGAGAAGTCCCAACATCAATACGCGAGTTGCTGCCCGCCTCCCCGCATTTTTGTCGCCAGTTGTGATCCCGCCCTGCCAAAGAGCGTATTGGCTGTCGAAACTGTGATGGCCCTTGCAATCGGGACGAGGAGGCGCCGCGGCCTCCTTGCGGTGCCAAGAGCCAGCCGATACCGTAGCCGCATCGCCATGTTGCTGTTCATCCGGCGCTTGTCTCTGTCACCGACCGAACTACTCACGGCACAACCCGCGCATCACCCACGAAAGGATCTTCTCATGCCTCTGCCCGATCTCACTTTGCAACGACTGGATGGTACCCCCTACCCGCTGACTCAACTGGCGGGCAAGGTGGTGCTGGTGGTCAATGTGGCCAGTCGCTGCGGCTTTACTCCCCAATATGAAGGGCTGGAAACGCTCTATCGGGAGCTCGGCCCCAAGGGGCTGGTGATTTTGGGCTTCCCCTGCAACCAGTTTGGCAATCAGGAGCCGGGGGATGCGGACGAGATCGCCCGCTTCTGCTCCCTCGACTATCCGGTCACCTTCCCCATCATGGCCAAGTGCGATGTCAACGGTGAGCATGCCCACCCCTTCTACCAGTGGCTCAAGCAACAGAAACCGGGCTTTCTTGGGCTGGAAAACGTCAAATGGAACTTCACCAAGTTCCTGATCGACCAGGAGGGTAATGTGGTGGACCGCTTCGCCCCCCAGGCCAAACCGGAGAACCTGGCCGAGCAGATCCGCGAGATGCTCTGATGCTCCCGCACCGTTTTACGCCACTGCGTTGAACGATTGTATGGCGGCCGGTGCGACAGCTACTGCGCAGCGGCCGCTCTTTTGCTATATTACGGCCCCACTATCTTTTCCATATCGTGGCTGGCCCCAACACGCTGGCTGCCCGTTGAGCCAAAGGCTCATCTCAGGAGTTTCTCTCGAACATGTCATTCAACGAACTGGGTCTGTCTCCGCATATTCTGCGGGCCGTCAAGGAGCTGGGTTACGAACAGCCAACCCCCATCCAGCAGCAAGCGATTCCGGCCATTCTGGCCGGTCAGGATGTGCTCGGCGGCGCTCAGACAGGCACAGGCAAAACGGCCGGTTTCACCCTGCCGATGTTGCAGCGTCTGCTGGCCAACCACGGTCGTGGCCGTCGTCAGGTGCGCGCACTGGTACTGACCCCGACCCGCGAACTGGCGGCCCAGGTGGGCGAGAGCATCATCAAGTATGCCCACCACCTGCCGTTCAAGACTCTGATCGCCTATGGCGGTGTCAGCATCAAGCCCAATCTGGACGCCATCAAGCTGGGGGTGGACATTCTGGTCGCCACCCCGGGCCGTCTGCTGGATCTGCTGACCCAGGGCGCCCTGACCCTGAGCCAGCTGGAAGTGCTGGTGCTGGATGAAGCGGATCGCATGCTCGACATGGGCTTTATCGTCGACATCCGCCGCATCATGAAGGCGCTGCCTGCAGAGCGGCAAACCCTGCTCTTCTCTGCCACCTTCTCAAACGACATCAAGGCGCTGGCGGATGATCTGCTGAACGACCCCACCCTGATCGAGGTGGACCCCAGCAATACTGCCGCCGAGCAGGTGACCCAGCGCATCATTCAGGTGGATCGGGAACGCCGCCGCGAGCTGCTCTCCCACATGATTGGCCGTGGCAACTGGCAGCGGGTGCTGGTGTTTGTTCGCACCAAGCAGATCGCCGACCGCCTCGCCCAGCAGATGCAAAAAGATGGTCTCAATACCGTGGCGATCCACGGTGACAAGAGCCAGGGTGCCCGCAACCGGGCGCTGGCCGATTTTCGCAGTGGCGAGGTGCGGGTGCTGGTAGCGACCGATATCGCCGCCCGCGGTCTGGACATCGATCAACTGCCCTACGTGATCAACTTTGAACTGCCCCAGATGGCGGAGGATTACATCCACCGTATCGGCCGTACCGGCCGCGCCGGTCGTGGCGGCGAGGCCATCTCGCTGGTCAGCCAGGACGAGCTGGGTCAGCTCAAGGCGATCGAAGCCCTGATCGGCCAATCCCTGACCGTGGAGATCCTGGAAGGGTATGAGCCAAGCGGCAAGCCGAGTCGCCAGACTCTGCCGGGCAGCAAGCCGGTGCAGAACCCGCCTCGGGCTCGCGGTCATGCCAACGCCAAGAGCAGCAATGCCAAGGGCAAGCCAGCCGCGGGCAAGGGCAAAGCCAAGGGTGACGCCAGCAAAAATCCCGCCCAGTCTCCTCAAAACAAGTCCCGCAAGCGGGAAGTGGTGGGCGAGGATATCGGCTTTGCGCCAATGCGCCGCTTGCCCAAAGCAATGCGCGACAGCTATCAGGAGAGCAGCGACGAGTAAGCTCGCGCGACGCTAACTGCCAAGCCAAAAGAGGGAGCCTGCAAGGCTCCCTCTTTCGTTATGGATCGCACGGAGTCGTGCAAGTGCTCCGTGCAAATGCTCCGCTCGGGCTCAAACCAGCGAATGGCGTACCGCGGCAGTACCATGGCTGGGCGGCGCTGAACCATCGAGCGGATTGAGCTGCAAGAACTCGAACAAGCCAGCCTGCATATTGACGTTCCAGAAGCGTCCGGCGAGGGTGAGTTGCAACCGTGCATTCTCGATCTCGGCCAGCCCGTGCTGCTGCCAGGCGGCAAAAAGCGGCATCAGATGGGTCAGCAAAGGCGTTGGCAGACGATCCAGCGCCAGCACGCCACTGTCGAGGGCGCCACGCAGCAGACCGTCCATCCTTGCATTGGGATTGCGTCCCATCACCATCCCGGGCGCCCGCTTGCCACTGGCCAGCGCGTCATGCCAGGGGGCCAGATCCCGTCCATACATCAAGCCGTGGCCAAGAATGCTGCCCCCAGCACCGGCGCCAAAGGGGAGGATCTCCGCACCGCGCTTGGCCATCTGGTTATAACGACTCTGCTCGGCCGGGCTGCGCCGCCAGTGACTGCAAGAGAGACGCTCCCAGCCGTGGGCTTCCAGTTGCGCCCCGCCATAGGCATACATGGCCGCCCGCTGCTGGCCATCGGCGAGCCAATCCAGGGTGCCCTTCTCCTGCGCCCGCTCCAGATTGGTGCCCTGCATGGCGATGAGCTGGTAGAGATCGACCCCGTGTACACCGCTCGCCATCACATCGCGGATATCCTGCTGCCACACGGCATCATCCTGACCGGGCAGACCAAAGATGAGATCCGCCACGATCACAGCCGCATCATCCCGGGTCAGCTCACCCAGACGGGTCAGCAGCGTCTCCCTGTCATCGAAACGGGCCGCCTGCTGACGCACCCGGGTATCAAAGCTCTGCACCCCGAAGGAGAAGCGGTTGAAGCCCCCCGCCAGCGCCACCTGCCATTTCTCATCATCAAAGCCGTTGAGGCGTCCCTCCAGCGTCACCTCGGCATCGGCCGCCAGCGGAAAACGGCGGATCACGGCGGCCAGCATGGCCAACTCGTCGGCGCTCATGTCGGTCGGCGTACCGCCCCCCACATAGACGGCTGAAAACGGCATGCTCTGCGCCAGCGGGGTGTCAGCCGCCTGCGCAAGGGAGGCGCAGAGCGCGTTGACGTAGCGGTTGATCCGCGCCGGATTGGCGCCATTTTCAAAGAAATTGCAGAAGCTGCAGCGCTTGCGGCAAAACGGAATATGGATGTAGAGGGCGCGCTCCTCAGCTTCACTCTCTCGCTGCCACCAGCTCTGCCAGCCAGCCTCATCCAGCGGGAAGGGGCGCATCCCTCCCCGACTGGCGTGAGCCGAGGTCTTGGCGCTAAAAGCAAACTTGAGGGGATCCGGCGTGGCAATACCGGTCATGGAAGGGGTCAGATTCATGATGGTCACTATTATCAGCAAATAATGACAATGATAACGATTATCGTTACTGGCAATTTGTTCTGGATCAACCCGAGGAGCAGCCCCCCTCCCGAAAGGCATTTTGGCAACCTGCATTACCGATCTGCTTAACAGATTATTTACTCAAGAGTGGTTATCGTGTGCCGATAGAGAACCATCTCCCGCCGTTTCTTCGTCTACGATCAAGATGATACGGGATCACATAACAACACCAAGCGCATGGAACTTGCCCAAAATGCATAACCTCTCCTTGAACTGGAAAATATTCCTCCCTCTTGCGCTGGTCATCAGCACCACCTTTGGCCTCTGCTTCGAACTCTCCGCCTGGCTGCAACGGGATCTCGCCATCCGGCTGGCAGAGGAGAAAGTTGAGAGCATGGCCAACACCTATATGGATCAGGTGAACGTGCTGATGATGACAGGTGGCATGGCCAACCGGCAGATAGTGCAGACCAAACTCAAGAGTGAAGCGGGCATCGTTGAGGCCCGTCTGGTGCGCGCACCAGCAGTAAGCAACCTGTTTGGCCCGGGTCACCCGGATCAGAAAGCGCAGGATCCCCTCGATGAGCGTGCCATCAATCAGGGCGAAGCCATTCTGGAGCAGCAGGGCAACCGGCTCACCCTGATCAAACCGTTCAAAGCCTACAAGGAGTATCGCGGCACCCAGTGCCTCACCTGTCACCAGGTCAATGAAGGAACCGTGATGGGGGCAGTGCGGATCAGTTATGACCTCAGCCACACCTTCGGCGAGATCCGCCACAACAACCTGATCCTGAGCGGCAGCCTGGCCGCCGTCTTCAGCCTCGGCTTCGGCTTGCTCTGGTGGGTATTGCAACGCTACGTGAAACACCCTCTGCGCCAGCTGCAGCTCACCATGATCCGGATGGCCAAAGAGCGCGACCTCGCCCTCCCCCTGGTCAATCACAGCCGGGATGAACTGGGCCAGATGACCCGCGCCGTCAATGACATGGTGCAGGGATTCCGCCACAGCCTGCAGGAGGTGGAAGGGGCAACCCACCAGCTCTATCAGGAGTCGAACCAGATCCGTCAGGTGGCGACCCAGACCGAAAACTCGGCCCGTCAGCAAGAGGGGATGACCACCCAGGTCGCCGCCGCCGTCAGCGAGCTGGCCGCCAGCTCTCATGAAGTGCGCGAACATGCCCGCCACAGCGCCGAGCTCTCCGCCCTCACCAATCAGGATGCCGCCGACACCAGCCGCCTCGCCCAGCACTCCATCACCGACATGGGCGAGATGTCGGCAGAGATCGATCGGGTGGATCAGGTGATCCAGCAACTCGACAGCCGCTGTCTTGCGGTTGACGGTGTGCTCGAGGTGATCAAGGGGATTGCCGATCAGACCAACCTGCTGGCCCTCAACGCTGCGATTGAAGCGGCCCGGGCAGGTGAGCAAGGCCGTGGCTTTGCGGTGGTGGCCGATGAAGTGCGGGCCCTCTCCAACCGCAGCCGCGCCGCCAGCGAAGAGATCTCCCAGATGATCGCCGCCCTGCAAAATGAGGCCCAGAGCGCAGTTACGGTGATCGGGGATGCAAAAAGCAAAGCCGATGAGAGCATCAGCAAGACCGAAGCGACCCTGGCAGCCATGCAGAACATCATCGAGCGCATCGCCCGCATCAACGACCTCAACGCCCAGATGGCCCAGTCGGCCGAAGAGCAGGACAGGGTCTGCCATGAGGTAGACAGCTCGGTGAGCGATATTCGCAACACCTCCAACGACACCCTGGGTCAGGCGCACGCCGCCAACCTCGCCAGCATCCAGCTGGTGGAGCAGTGTCAGAAACTGGAGGCGCTGCTGAAAACCTACCGCTGGTAATCCACTTCACATATGAAAAAGCGCGACCCGAGGGTCGCGCTTTTGCTTTATGGATTCGATTTGGCCGAATGGCATCGTTGCTGTTCCAGCGGCGCGTTGACGATTAACAGCGCCGCCAAGATAGCTTTAACGGGCGTTACGGGTTGCGACGGCATCCGCCAGATTGCGCAGCAGCACTTCGGTATCGGCCCAACCGATGCAGGCATCGGTGATGCTCTGGCCGACGGTGAGTTCACACCCTTCCACCAGATCCTGACGGCCTTCTACCAGATGGCTCTCCACCATCACACCAAACACCGCCTTGCTGCCGGCACGCAGCTGACCGGCTACGTCTTCTGCCACCACCATCTGGTTCTTGAACTGCTTGCTGCTGTTGGCATGACTAAAGTCGATCATCACCTTCTGCGGCAGACCGGCCTTCTCCAGCCCCTTCACAACTTCGCTGACATGGGCCGCGCTGTAGTTCGGCTCACGACCACCACGCAGAATGATGTGACAGTCCGGGTTGCCGCGGGTCGCCACGATGGCGGAGTGACCGTATTTGGTGACCGACAGGAAGTGGTGCGGCGCACTGGCAGCGCCAATGGCATCGATGGCAACCTTGATGGTGCCGTCAGTGCCGTTCTTGAAGCCCACCGGACAGGAGAGACCGGAGGCCAGCTCGCGGTGTACCTGGGATTCGGTGGTACGGGCACCGATCGCGCCCCAGCTCATCAGATCCGCCACATATTGCGGGGTGATCATGTCGAGGAACTCGGAGGCAGTCGGCAGCCCCATGTCGTTGAGATCCAGCAACAGCTTGCGACCAATGCGCAGACCGTCGTTGATCTTGCAGCTATTGTCGAGGTACGGATCGTTGATCAGCCCCTTCCAGCCCACTGTGGTGCGCGGTTTTTCGAAGTAGACCCGCATCACGATCTCCAGCTGACCTTTCAGCTCGTCGCGCAACGCCTTGAGGCGCTTGCCATACTCCAGCGCGGCAACCGGATCATGGATGGAGCAAGGACCAATCACCACCAGCAGACGATCATCTTCGCCGGCCAGGATATTGTGAATGGCCTGACGGGATTCAAAAACGGTGGACGAGGCCACCTCGGTAGCCGGAAACTTCTCAAGCACCGCAACCGGGGGTAATAACTCTTTGATTTCACTGATACGAACGTCGTCGGTTTGATGCTGCATGACAAGGCTTCCTGCTAGATGACTGCGATTAGGAAATCTCAACATAGCCCGCGACAGCGCATGTGTAAATAGGAAATTACAGCAATCACAAAACTATTTTATATGGCAATCTTGCAAGTTATTGAAATGATGCTAAGCGAAATGACGATGCTGGTGAGGAAGGCAAAAAGGCCCGCTCAGCGCGGGCCCGAAGCGTCGGTGATGACGGGTTTGTCAGTGATCAGCCACGCTGGCTGATACTGGCCAGCTTGTCGAAGTAATCCGGGAAGGTCTTCGAGGTGCACTTGGGATCATTGATGGTGACCGGGGTATCCGACAGCGCCACCAGCGAGAAGCACATGGCGATACGGTGATCGTTGTAGGTATCGATCTCGGCATGCTTGAGCTGGGTCGGCGGGGTCACGGTGATAAAGTCATGCCCCTCCTCCACTTCGACGCCCAGCTTGCGCAGCTCGGTCGCCATGGCGTGCAGACGATCGGTCTCCTTCACCCGCCAGTTGTAGATATTGCGAATGGAGGTCGGCCCCTCGGCAAACAGCGCGGCAACGGCGATGGTCATGGCCGCATCGGGAATATGGTTCATGTCCATATCCACTCCGTGCAGCGGCGCCTGCTCCGCCTCGATGAAATCATCGCCCCAGGTGATGCGCGCGCCCATCTTCTCCAGCACGTCGGCGAAGTGGATATCACCCTGAATGCTGTGCTTGCCGATACCGGTGACCCGCACCTTGCCCTTGATGGCGCCCGCCGCGAGGAAGTAGGAGGCGCTGGAGGCATCCCCTTCCACCAGAAAGTCACCCGGGCTGATGTAGGTCTGGTTGCCCTTGATGTAGAACAGCTTGTAGTTGTCGTGCTCGATGACCACCCCGAACTGCTTCATGATGTGCAGGGTGATGTCGATGTAGGGCTTGGAGACCAGCTCCCCCTTGATGTGGATCCGGGTATCACCGGCCGCCATCGGCGCCGCCATCAAAAACGCGGTCAGGAACTGGCTGGAGACGGAGCCATCGACGTGCACATCGCCGCCCCACAGCCCCTTGGCATCCACCACCAGCGGCGGATAACCATCGTGTTTCAGGTACTGGATATGGGCACCCGCTTCACGCAGGGCATCCACCAGATGGCCGATGGGACGCTCTTCCATGCGCGGCTCGCCGCCCAGGGTATATTCACCTGAGCCGAGGCATAGCGCGGCGCAGAGCGGTCGCATGGCAGTACCGGCGTTGCCGAGGAACAGATTGACCGGCTCTTTCACCGCAAAGCTGCGACCCAGACCCTGCACGGTACACTCGGTCTTGTCGGCGGAGAGCTTGTACTTGACCCCGAGCTGGGTCAGCGCAGCCAGCATATGACGAATGTCATCGCTGTCGAGCAGGTTGGTCAGACGGGTGGTGCCACGAGCCAGCGCCGCCAGCAGCAGCGCACGGTTAGAGACACTCTTGGAGCCGGGCAGATTGACCTCACCGGCCACACGAGAAATGGGTTCCAAACGCAACGAATTCATAGACTTCCTGTGCTATCTCAAAAATAAACGCCTGTCCGGACGTTAACAGCCTGCGTCCCGCTCGGCAAGGGCACTTTCAGGGGAAATCGCACGGCAAACGCCAGCGCGCTGGTTCTGTTGAAAAAAAGACGCCGGGGTATCCCCGGCGTCTTGAATCACTGCAATAGCTGGAAGCGGCTCACGAGTTGTCACGAGAGGCCGCCAGCAAACACATAGGGGCACTGTTCTCAGCCGTTGCGCTTGGCAAAGCCATCCATAAAGCTCACCAGGGCCTTCACTCCCTCCAGCGGCATGGCGTTGTAGATGCTGGCGCGCATGCCACCGACGATGCGGTGCCCTTTGAGGGCCAGCAGGCCAGCGGCTTCCGATTCGGCCAGGAACTGCTTGTCCAGCTCGGCATTTTTCAGCTGGAACGGGATGTTCATCCGCGAACGGCAGCTGACATCCACCTGATTGCCATAGAAGCTCGACTGATCGAGATAGTCATAGAGGAAGTCGGCCTTCTCCTTGTTGCGCGCTTCCATCGCCTCGAGGCCACCCTGTTCTTTCAGCCACTCGAACACCAGACCGGCCAGATACCAGGCGTAGGTGGGCGGCGTGTTGAACATGGAGTCGTTCTTGGCAGTGAGCTTGTAGTCAAAAATCGAGGGGACATCGGCTCTCGCCTGATCCAGCAGATCATCGCGCACGATGGCGATGGCAAGCCCGGACGGCCCGATATTTTTCTGGGCACCGGCATAGATGATGCCAAAGCGGCTCACGTCGAGAGGACGGGAGAGAATGGTGGAGGAGAGATCCGCCACCAGCGGCACCTCGCCGGTGGCCGGGATGTCGAACATCTCGATGCCGTCAATGGTTTCGTTCGGGCAGTAGTGAACATAGGCCGCATCGGCGCGAAACGCCGGGGTCGGCAGCAGGTGGGAGATCCCCTGCTCGTTCTTGGCAACCCCCTGGAAGGTCTGGATATCGCCATACTTTTTGGCTTCATCCACCGCGCTCTGGGACCAGACACCGGTCAGCAGGAAGTCCGCCTTCTTGTTGGCCCCGCCCAGCAGGTTCATGGGCACGGCGGAGAACTGACCGCGGCCGCCACCGTGCATGAAGAGCACCTTGTAGTTGTCCGGCACCGCCAGCAGCTCGCGCAGATCCGCTTCGGCCTTCTCGGCAACCGCCATGTAGGGCTTGCCGCGATGGGAAAGCTCCATGACCGAGGCTCCCAGCCCCTGAAAATTACAAAATTCGCGCTGGGCGCGCTCCATGACTTCAACCGGCAGCATGGCGGGGCCGGCGCAGAAGTTGTAAATCTGTTTGCTCATGACGCTTTCCGTGAGTGGATGAGAGTAATCGATGACTTGTCAGGTTTTACACAAGAGCAGCCAGCGGATCAAAGGCTTTTTGGGAGCTGGCTCAACCTTTTACCGTCACTCTGCCTCCCCCTTGCAGTAGAAAAAGCCCTGAACGGGTCAGGGCTTGCAGGGAACATGCACAGAAATGGCGGGCAGAGCGCATAAACGACCACAGCCCAGCCATTTCTGACAAATTTACAGTTTGGCGGTGAGCTCCGGCAGCAGAGTGAAGAGATCCCCCACCAGCCCGTAGTCCGCCACCTGAAAGATGGGGGCGTCGCTGTCCTTGTTGATGGCCACGATCACCTTCGACTCCTTCATCCCCGCCAGATGCTGGATGGCGCCCGAAATACCGACCGCGATATAGAGCTCGGGCGCCACCACCTTGCCGGTCTGCCCCACTTGCAGATCGTTGGCGACATATCCTGCATCAACGGCGGCTCGCGATGCCCCCACCGCCCCACCCAGCTTGTCGGCCAGCGCCTCAATCAGGGCAAACTGCGCCTTGGAGCCCAGAGCCCGGCCACCGGAGACCACCACCCGGGCGGCGGTCAGTTCGGGCCTGCTGGAGCGCACCGCGCGGCGCTCGACCAGCCGGGTACGGCCAGCGAATTCGGGCACGGCCAAGTGCTCGATGAGAGCCTGCCCGCCCGTCGCCGCCTTGGCAAACGCGGTGGCCCGCACCGTCATCACCTTGACGGGCGCCGAGCTTGCCACTCTGGCGATGGCATTGCCCGCATAGATGGGGCGCAGGAAGGTGTCGCTGCTCTCGATAGCCGTCACCTCGGAGAGCATCTCCACCCCGAGCCGGGCCGCCACCTGTGGCAGCAGCGCCTTGCCCATGGCACTCGCCGCCATCAGGCAGTGGCTGTAACCTTCGCACCAGCTGGCCAGCAGCTTGTCCACCCCATCCAGCAGCCCGTCGGCCAGCAGGGGATGTTCGGCAAGCAGAACCTTGTCGACACCGCTGAGGGCTGCCGCCTGTTCACCCGCCTCGGTCAGCCCCTGACCCAGCAACAGCAGGTCAACCTGACCGCCGATGGATCCGGCGGCGGTGACCAGTTGTGCCACGTTGTCGGCCAGATGGCCCTGATGATGTTCGGCAATGATCAGCACGCTCATGGCAGCACCTTCGCTTCGTGTTTGAGTTTGTCCACCAGCTCGTCCACCGAGCCCACCTTGATCCCGGCGCTGCGGGCTGGCGGCGCCATCACCCCGAGCAAACGGGTCTGGTTGGCCACCTCAACGGCGAGTGTCGAGAACGGAGCGCTATCAAGCGGCTTGCGCTTGGCCTTCATGATGTTGGGCAGCGAGGCAAAACGCGGTTCATTCAAACGCAGATCGGCGCTCACCACCGCAGGCAACGGCATGCCGAGGGTCTCGAGGCCACCGTCGATTTCGCGGGTCACCAGCAGTTCCCCAGCTTCCACCTTGAGGGCGGACGCGCAGGTCGCCAGCGGCCAATCATTGAGGGCAGCCAGCATCTGGGCCACCTGATTGTTGTCTGAATCGATGGACTGCTTGCCGAGCAGCACCAGATCCGGCTGCTCCTGCTCACACACCTTGTGCAAGGCGCGGGCGACAGTCAGCGGGGTGAGCGTCTCATCGGTGACATAATGCAGCGCCCGATCCGCCCCCAGCGCCAGCCCATGGCGCAGTTGCTCGGCGGCAGCGTCAGGGCCAAAGGTCACCACCACCAGCTCGCTGGCAACCCCGGCTTCCCGCAGCCTGACCCCCTCCTCCACCGCAATTTCACAAAAGGGGTTGATCCCCATCTTCACATTGGCCAGCTCCACGTCGGAGCCGTCTCCCTTCACCCGGATCTTGACGTTGTAGTCGACTACCCGTTTGATCGCGACCAGCAGCTTCATGGGGTCATGCCTCGTCTCTTTGGATTGAATTCATTAGTGTGCCTCTGCGTTTGTTGCAGTACGCTCTTCCCTGATTTTTTGCTTTTTCTTGCTCAGTTTTGCTTACAACTGCTTTACGTTTACGTAAACTACCAGCATTACCCTAGGCCAACCAGAGCGCAGAGGCAAGATGGAACGGGAAGCAATGGAATTTGATGTCGTCATCGTCGGCGGCGGTCCGGCGGGGCTCAGTGCAGCCATCGCCCTGAAACAGCAGGATGCCACTCTCTCTGTCTGTCTGCTGGAGAAGGGAGCGGAAATTGGCGCCCATCTGCTCTCCGGCGCCCTGTTTGATCCCGTCGCCTTGCAAGAGCTGCTGCCGGATTGCTGGCAGCAAGCGCCGCTCGGCGTGCCGGTCAGCGACGATCAGGTTCATCTGCTGCAAAGCGAGCAACGTTCCCTGCAACTCCCCGCCTGGGCGGTGCCGCCCCGGATGCACAATGAGGGCTGTCACATCATCAGCCTCGGCAATCTCTGCCGCTGGCTTGGCCAACAGGCGGAAAAACTGGGAGTCGAAATATACCCGGGATTTACCGCCAGCGAACTTATCATGGAAGCGGGCCGGGTCAAGGGGGTCATCACCGGCGATCTGGGGCTGGATCGGGCGGGCAATCCGAAAGCAGATCATGTGCCCGGCATGGCGCTGCTCGGCCGCTACACCCTCTTTGCCGAAGGGGCCCGCGGTCATCTCGGCAAGCAGCTGATCGCCGACTTCAACCTGGCAAGCCCTGCCCAGCCCCAGCACTATGCCATCGGCTTCAAGGAGCTGTGGCAACTGCCTGCTGGCCAAGGCAAAGCGGGACAGGTGCTGCACGGCAGTGGCTGGCCCCTTGGCAAGCAGGGGGGCGGCAATAGCCACGGTGGCTTCTATCTCTATCACATGGAGGGGGATCAGGTCGCGGTCGGGCTGATTGTCGATCTCAACTACCAGAATCCCTGGCTCAGCCCGTTCGACGAATTCCAGCGCCTCAAGCATCACCCGCTTATCGCTGGCGTGTTGCAAGATGGGGAGCGCATCAGCTATGGCGCCCGCGCCATCACCAAGGGGGGCTGGCACGCCCTGCCCCGCATGCACTTCCCGGGCGGCCTGCTGATCGGCTGCGATGCCGGCACCCTCGACTTTTCCCGCATCAAGGGGATCCACACCGCCATGAAGTCCGGCATGCTGGCGGCAAAAACCGTCGCGATGGCGCTGCGAGGTGGCGATGAAGGGGGCCGGGATCTGGCCCAGTATGGTGACGAGCTGCACCAGAGCTGGCTGGCCCGCGAACTCAAGGCGGCGCGCAACTTCGGCGCGGCTCTTCACCGCTATGGTCCCTGGTTGGGCGGTGCCTTCAACTGGCTGGAGCAACGGCTGTTTGGCGCAAACTCGCCCTTCAAGCTGCTCGATAAGGCTCACGACTACCGTCAGCTGCGCGTGGCCAGCCGCTGCGAGCCCATCCATTATCCCAAACCCGATGGCAAGCTGAGCTTTGACAAGCTCTCGTCTGTGTATCTGGCCAACACCAGTCACGACGAGGATCAGCCTTGCCACCTCAAGCTGCAGGACGAGCGCATTCCGGTCGAGGTCAATCTGCCCACCTGGGCCGAACCCGCCCAACGCTACTGCCCGGCCGGGGTGTTTGAAGTACTGGAAATGGAAGGCGCGGCCAAACTGCAGATCAACGCCGCCAACTGCATCCACTGCAAAACCTGCGATATCAAGGACCCCAGTCAAAACATTATCTGGACGCCACCACAGGGGGGCTCCGGGCCTAATTATCCGAATATGTGATGAAGCGGGGCAGCGGCAACAAGCAGCCCCAGCTAGCCCTCCTCCAGCCAAAGGCTGGGTTCTACCCCGCATAGCCGCTCAGGTGATCCGACCTCGCTGTTTTTTTGAACAAACAAGCTGAATCCCTGATGAATAGCCCCTGACAAGCGCGGCCCGCCCCTGTATAGTTCGCCGCATTCAGGTTTTCCATCGGCCCGATCTGCTTATCCACGGGATCGCCTTCTGCAGCGATCTAAGGCCGCATGACCTGTGCAACCATCCCTGATTACCCATGACTTTTTAAGGGGGGACAGATGATCACCGCCTACATTCTCAACAACAAGGTGCTGGACATAGTCACGCTCGGGCCTGACGACATAGTACCTGACAACACGGTCTGGCTGGATGCCTACAAGCCGGACACGGCAGAGCGAGAATGGTTGACGGGCCTGTTCCTGGAAGAGGTCCCCGACAAGGAAGAGCTCGACGACATCGAAGCATCCGCCCGTTTTTACTGGGATACCGATGGTCTGCACATTCACTCCCTGTTTCCCCAGCGGATCGGTCGTGACACCAAGGGTGTCCACGTCTCCTTTACCCTGCGCAACAACCTGCTGATCAGCATTCGCGAAGATGACATCGGGCTGGTGCGCCTGCTGCGCCACTATATGCGCCAGGATCGGCTGGAGGTGGAGGATGCCCTCGACATCCTGCTGGAGGTGCAGAACCTCAAGGTGGAGTACCTCTCCGACCTTATCGAAGATGGTTACAAGACCTTGGAAAACACCGCCGATCAGATCTTCGAGCCGGATCAGATCAACCCCATGCTCAAAGAGTTGATGGCACAGGAAGAGGCCAACGGCCAGATCCGTCTCTCTCTGCACGATACCCGCCGCGCCCTGCGTTTCCTCAAACGCAGCCTGCGCCAGCGCATGAGCCTTGAGCAGAACAAGTGGATCGACGAGATGCTGCACGACGTGGAGTCCCTGTTGCCCCACACCCAGTTCCTGTTCGACAAGATCAACTTCCAGCTGGAGGCCTCCATGGGGGTGACCAATCTGGAGCAGAACAAGGTGATCAAGATCTTCTCGGTAGCCGCCGTGATCTTCCTGCCGCCGACCCTGATCGCCAGTATCTACGGCATGAACTTCGGCCGCATGCCGGAGCTCGCCTGGGAGTATGGTTATCCCATGTCACTGGTGCTGATGGTGATGTCATCGCTCGGCACCGGCCTCTTCTTCAAGCGCAAAGGCTGGCTGTAACGCCGCCGACGCGCGCTGCGATATCTGAAGAAACGGATTGGGGGGCATGGCCCCCCGATTAATTTGCGCCACACCCAACGCCTTGCAAAGGGCGCTTCGTCGCCCCATATCCCCTCCATCACTCAATTCAAGTGGATAACGGGCAACCATGACCCTCTACCCCGAACACCGATATGACGATCACGGCCAGTTGCGCCCGCCCCTCTGGTTCTGGCCCATCGCCCTGTTGCTGACCCGCTCGGTCTGGCTCTTTTTGATGGCAGGGGTCACCCGCGAGAGCGGCAGCGAGATCCTGACCCTCTTCTATCCGGACAAGATCACCCTCTACATCAGCCTGCTGACCGACGTGCCCGCCATGCTGGCGTTGCTCGCCTGCGGGGGCACCTATCAGCAGACCCAGAGCATTCGCGCCAGACTCCGGCGCCACAGCCCGCTGCTGCTACTCTGCTCTGCCGTCAGCGGCCTGCTGATGCAGTTGCACAGCCTCAATCTGCAGAAGTGGTCATTCAGCTGGCCCACCGCACTGGTGCTGGTCGCCAGCCTCTGGTCACTCTGGTATCTGCTGCGCAGCCGCCAGCTACGGGAATATGCCGCAGATCAGCCCCACTGACGGGGCTGACACCTATTGACGAGTGACCCGGATCTGCAGGGTCTGGCGCTCGCTCTGGCTGCCTCGCCCGCCCTGTAGCTGGGTGCCGAGGCTACTCCCCTGATCCGCTGAGCTGGTCGAGAGCTCCCCCACCGTCAGCCACTGGCCCGGGGCCCCGCTCACCTCGGTGGCACTCTGCCCACGATTGATGGTGCCCTGATCCAGCCTCGCCTGTTCGCTGCTCAGCGCAATCTGCACCCGATCGCCAATCAAGGTGGCCGTGGCATAGAGGCCGTTCACCAGCGGCATCATCCCCACCACGGCGCCCCCGTTCCACTGATAGAAGGTGACCGGCTGATAGGAGCCCATCTGCAGCAGCACGGGACGGCCCGACAGCCCGCGCACCTGCCAGCTGTCGTTCTGGCTGCGCTGGTACTGCTGGGCGTTGCCATCGAGCAGCCACTGCCGCTTGGCCTCGTCGCGACTGATTGAGCCCCCCAGTTGCTGACCGCTGGCGGCACCATCGACCCGCCACTCGATAAGCAGGCTTTGCGGTGGCTGGTTGATCTGCGCCAGCGTGGCTTCGGCCTCCTGCAGCTGGGCTGGCGTCCCGCTCAGCACCAGCTGATTACCCATGGCACTCACCCCAAGCTGGGGATAGATCTCCTTGAGGGTCTGCACCGCCGCCTGCGCCTCGAAGACCGGGATCACTTTCACCTCGGCCCACAGCGACGGGCTCCACAGTCCCATCATGCAGCCAAGCCACAGCAGCGCCCTGCGGCCAACCTTGCCCATCCGAACCATTACGCTCTCCTCGTTCTCTGTGCTCTTCTCGCTCTCTGTTCTCTTCTCTCTGCTTAAGGCGTAGACCTGCGCCCGCAGCCAACAGCTCAGCCCTATTCCGTTCACCCGTCGATGATGAACCCGGCGGTTGCCAAAAAACAATCGGGAATGCAGCAACTCCGTGATTTCCCACGGTATGAGGCTCTCATTCCACGCCCGTTATCGCGTAAGATAGCGCCATCATAGTTGCCCAAGCGGAATCCATCATGTTGAAACAGCTGTTGTTACTCCCCCTCGCCCTGCTGCTGGGGGCCTGCTCCCTGACCCAGTACAACGTCAGCGAGGCCGAAATCAACCAGTACCTCAAAGATCAGGTCTCTTTTGAAAAACAGCTGGGGATCCCCGGCATCATGTCGAGCAAGATCCGTCTGGATGAGATGCAGAGCCGTATCGGCCGCAAACAAGCAGATCGCATCGAGCTGGACGCCGCTGGCGACCTGCAGGTGAGCAGCCCCCTTGGCAGCCAGCAGATGAAGATCCGCTTTGCCCTGAGCGCCCGCCCGGACTATGTGGCCGATCAGGGCGCCATCTATCTGCGCGACCTTGAGCTGGTCTCGGTCAAGACCGAGCCGGCCGATATCGGGGCCGCCCTCACCCCGCTGCTGCCCACCTTCAATCAGTCGCTCTCCCTGTTCCTGTCGCAGACCCCGGTCTACCGCCTCGACAGCAGCCGCAAGAACGAAGCCAGGATCAAGGAGAAGGTCGAAGCCCTCAAGGTAGAGCCGGGCCGTCTGGTCATCCCGTTCAAGCTGCTCTGATCCCCGCCGCACTGGCACTTTCATCGCAATAAACAGATAACCGTCCTCTTCGACAGCGCACATCCGGTTCAACGTGCAGCCGAATGGGGCGGTTTTTTACTTCTCAAGTCCCCGCCAACACAGCATAATGCAGACCATTCTCATTTAGATTCGTCATGAGAAGCGTCAATAATAAAACCAATGGTGAGAAGGGACATGAGAAAAACCGTACTGGTTCAGGCGATCGCCTGCGCACTGATCAGCGGCGCCGCACACGCTGCCGTCAAAGTCGAAGACAAGACATTCAATACCGCCGCCAACATGCTGGCCTATACCGAATTCGAGCTCTCCGGTGAGCCGCTGGCCGAAGCGCTGGGGCTGGATCTGGACGTGCTGGATGCCAACCGTGCCGATGAGCCGACCCCGTTCGACTTCGCTGCCGGCATCGAATCCTACGAATACTCCGAAGAGGCGATGTACGCCCTCAACTACCAATCCGGCATGGGCCCGCATCTGGTGAACGGGCCGCAAAACCTGGCCCGTGGTGGCACCATGGCCTCTCTGGGGCAACGGGTGCTGGCCATGGCCGACGCCGTTGGCTTCCCGGCTGATGAAGTGCCGCAGGGCATGTATCCCCTCTCCCTGCCCTACGCCTCCGCCAATCCGGAGTTTGCCCAGGCCGTCAACGCCACCCCGGTCAATGGCGACCAGATCACCATCAAGACCGCCAAAGGGACCGAGAAAACCGTCAAGACCCAGGTGCCCGCCTACTTCCGTGACTACAGCACCCTGCGCTGGAGCGGCAGTGACAACCTGCTGGTGCCCGCAGCGGTGGGCGGCATCCTGCTCAAAGAGGTGATGTGGTCGCAAGACTTCCTCGGCGGCATGCACGTGGCCGAGACCGATGAAGAGGTAGAAGCCGCCTCCGCCACCATGGATCAGGATGGCAAGCACAAGCTGGGCGTCTCTGCCGCTGACGGCTTCAACGGCATGATGCTGACCGAGCAGTCCATCGACAAGCTGGCCATCATGCAGAACCAGCTCGGCTTCGATGGCAAGCAACTGGGCGCCAAGATCACCCCGCAGTACGATCCGGCCAAGGGCGTGATTTACTTCCCCCATCAGGTGAAAGTGACCGAAACCAGCAACAACGATGCCGGTGCCATCGGCAAGCTGGAGGTGGTGGATGGCTCCGCCCAGCTGCGCGATGCCTGGATGATGCTGTGGCCGCTCTCCGAGTTCTATGCCTTCAGCGATCAGCGCAGCGCCAACACCAACCAGAACCCGGCCTTCCACGCCGTGTTTGACGGTGCGCCGTTTGCCGCCGCACCGGCTGCCAACAAGACCAATGACCTGGGCAAAGCGGTCGCGGGCAGCGATGCCTTCTCGCTGGCGATCAATCTCTCCAACCTCACCTTCAAGAACCTGGCAGCCCTGCACTTTGATACCAAGGCTGGCACCCTGGTCGACAGCTGGCAGGCAGGCAAACAGGGCAAGCACGTCACCACCTTTGACGCCGCTTACGCACTGGTCGCCCTGCAGATCTTCCAGCGCGCTCAGGATGCGCTGCCGGTCGGTTACGCCGCCGGTGACAATGGCGAGCTGAACCTCAAGACCAAGCAGGGTCAAGAGGCGCTCGACTTGATCCGCAAACAGGCCGATTTCATCCTTGCCAACCTCAAGGGCAAAAATGGTCTGGTGCATGACGGCATCACCCTGGGTGGCAAGCTCGATGCCGGCCACTCCATCGATGCGCAGTTCGCCGCCATCCGTGGTCTGACCGCTGCGTTCCTCGCTACCTCCGATGCCAAGTACCGCACTGCCGCCCGCGAGCTGTTCATCGCCGCCGACAAGGCCTACTTCAATGCCAAGGCGGGCACCTGGCTGGCGGGTAAACAGGGTGAATACACTCCCTGGACCCAGGCTGCCATCTCCGGCGCCCTGCGCTCTGCCATGCTGAACCTGCGCAACGAAGGGGCCGAGAAGGCGCCCGAGCTGGAGCTGGCCAAGCTGACCGGTCAGTACGTCAGCTGGTTCCGTGGCACCGTCAACGGTGGCATGCAGATGGCCGAGTGGATCGGTGACTCCGGCGAGAACATCATCGAAGGTGCCGGCAGCGACACCGACGAAGATGGCGTACCGCAAGTGACCGCCGCCGGTGGCAAGCACGGCACCGCCATGGTGATGGCCGCCAAAGCGGTGGTTAGCGAGTAATCCTCGCCATTCACCAGCATGAAAAAGGGAGCCAAATTGGCTCCCTTTGCATTACAGCGTCTGACACAGTTTCAAGGGCCTTCCTCAAACCAGCTTGTCCAGCATCTCCTTGGTCACCAGCACAATCCCCTGCTCGGAGCGGTAGAAGCGGCGGCTATCCTCATCGGCATTCTCGCCCACCACCAGCCCATCGGGCAGCACACATCCCTTGTCCACCACCACCCGGCGCAGACGGCAACCGGCGCCAATCTCGACCCCGGGGAAGATGATGGCCTGATCCAGGGTGCAGAAGGAGTGCACCCGCACATTGGTAAAGAGCACCGAGTTGAGCACAAACGACCCGCTGACGATGGTACCGCCCGAGAACATGGAGTTGATGGTCATGCCATGCTGACCATTGCGATCCTGCACAAACTTGGCCGGTGGCGTCAGGGTCTGGCTGGTCCAGATGGGCCAGTTCTGATCGTAGATATCGAGCTCGGGCAGCACGGAGGCGAGATCCATGTTCGCTTCCCAGAAGGAGTCCAGCGTACCCACGTCACGCCAGTAGGGCTTTTGCCCCTCGCGCGCCCCGACACAGGACATGTTGAAGGGGTGAGCAAATGCCATCCCCTCCTCCACGATGCGGGGGATCACATCCATCCCGAAGTCGTGTTTGGAGTCCTGATTGTGAATATCCTCCTCCAGCAGTTGGTAGAGGTACTCCGCCTCGAAGATATAGATCCCCATGGAGGCCAGCGAGCGATCTTCGCAACCCGGCATGGCGGGCGGATTGGCCGGTTTTTCGACGAAGGCGCGGATCTTGCGCTGCTCGTCGATATCCATGATCCCGAAGGCGGATGCCTCGGCCCGCGGCACCTCGATACAAGCGACCGTCACCTTGGCGCCAAGGCGCACATGGTCGAGCAGCATGGCGGCGTAATCCATCTTGTAGATGTGATCCCCCGCCAGCACCACCAGGTATTTGGGGCCGTAGTCACGGATGATATCGACGTTCTGATAGATGGCATCGGCGGTGCCGCGATACCAGTGCACCTCGTCCACCCGTTGCTGGGCAGGGAGCAGGTCGATGAATTCGTTCATCTGGTAACGCAGGAAGGACCAGCCCGATTGCAGGTGACGCAGCAGGCTGTGAGATTTGTATTGGGTGACTACACCAACGCGGCGGATCCCCGAGTTGATACAGTTGGAGAGCACAAAATCAATGATCCGGAATTTGCCACCGAAATGGACGGCAGGCTTGGCGCGGTTGTCAGTCAACTGCTTCAGGCGACTACCACGTCCACCCGCCAGCACCAGTGCCATACTCTGGTTCAATAATTGTCGTGCTTTGGCACTATTTTCGGGCTCTAACAACATGATTTACCTCTGCCTTGTTTGATCTATTTTCAACTCATCTTCGCCTGTTTCGGCACCTGTGAAAGTGGTTTCACTCACATTTAACCGATCTCAATTGACCCTTTTCACCGAGTTGCGAGGAATAGCATGCTTTGCTCCGCCAGCTTGGTTAAAATTCCCCCACAAAGCAGCCACTTCAAGGATGACAAGATGGTTCACAAGCTCGGACGTACCCTCTTTCTGATCGCCACCATAGTGACCATACCCCTGCTGCTCCTGCAAGCAGTTTGGTTGGCCCTTCAGAGCACACCGCTCACTTTGGCCATTATTCTGGCCACCACACTGCTTGGCATGATCCTGCTGTTGATGCTGGCCATCCGCACCATGGATGGCATGCTCCAGCATCAGGAGCTCACCTGGGTCAAGGCGATCAGAGGGCGGGATCCCTCACAACTCGATGAGCCCGCCTCCCAGGAGGTGCTGCAACAGCTGCTGGAGCAGTTCGAAAGCGCCGAGCAGAGCGCTCATCGCCAGCTGACCGAGCTCAGCAACCTGGCCACCACCGACGAGCTGACCCAGCTACTCAACCGCCACGCGTTTCGCCGCGACATGACCGAGTTGCTGCAGCGGGATCAGGACACCCAGACCGCGACCCTGGTGCTGATCCGTGCCACCGAGCTTGGCAAGATCAACGCCCAGCGCGGCTTCCAGTCTGGTGATGCCTACATCAAGGACATGGCGGCCCTTATCAAGCGGGTGGTAAGCCGCTTCCCGGGCAATCAGGTCTACCGCATTTCGGGGGCTGATTTCGCCGTGCTGGTGCAACCGGTGGCCAATATTCCTCCCCATCTGCTGGGGCAGGATTTGAAGGTGGCCTTCGATCACTATCAGGATCAGCACGAGCTGGAGAGCACCGGTTACTCGGGGCTGACCAAGCTCAGCAGCGGCCAGAAAATTGAAGCCGTGCTGGCCAGAGCGGATCTGGCGCTGGCTCGCGCCCAGACCGAAACCATCAACGGCTGGGCCATCCAGCAGGATGACAGCGCCTCCGATCTGCAGGGGCAACACCACTGGCGCGACGTGCTGACCGAAGTGCTGGCGCAGGAGCGCCTCAGCTTTACCTATCAGCCAATCCAGCCCCTGCACCGCAGCATGCTGGCTTACAACGAGATCTACACCCGCTTCAGCGGCAATGACGGCACCGCCCTGCCCACCGACACCCTGTTTGCCATGGCCCAGCGGCTGGATATGGTGATGCGGCTGGAGCAGCTGGTCATTACCCACATCATGCGCCAGTACCGGGCCTTTGGTGCCAACCAGAGTCGCTGGGGGATCAACCTCTCCCCCAACCTGCTGCAAAACAGCGCCTTCCTGATCTGGCTTGACCGCCAGCTGCTCAAAGATCCCAATACCAGCGCCAATCTGGTGTTCGAACTGGATGAAGAGCATCTGGAACGCAACCTGACCGGCGCCAAGCGGGTGTTTGAACTGCTGCGCCGCAACGGCAGCCGCTCGGCCATCGCCAATTTCGGCAAGGGGATCGGCTCCTTTACCCTGTTTCGCGAGCTCAAGCCCGACTACATCAAGCTCGATCCTGCCCTGATCACCGGGCTGGAGCAGGATCAGACCAACCAGCAGTTCGTGCGGATGATCGTCGATGTATCACATCGGATGGGGTGTCAGGTGATTGCAGAGGGGGTAGAACAGCTTGGCCAGAAACAGCTGCTGCAGGGGATGTACGTGGATGGTTTGCAGGGCTATCTGATCGCCCGGCCGCAACCGCTGCGACCGGATATCAGCCAGCTGGGGCTCTTTACTGAGGATGCTTCAGCTTCAAAAGGGTCAGAATGATGTCATTGAGCTGGCGATAGCGCTCCAGCTCTTTCTGATCGTAACGGGTCGCCAGCGTGGTGGGGTTGTGGCGGTTCTTGAGGTAACGGTTGATTTGCAGGCGATTGAACCCCGCCACCTGATAGACCTGGCCAAGCAGGGTATTGAGCTCATCGTGCTCCAGACCGGCTCTGGCCAGATAGTCCCCATCGGCGGGACTCTCGGTCTGATGGCTCCATTTGCCAATGCGGCCGCTCTCCTGCAGATAGCTGAGCCACTGCTCGATATAGAGCGGTTTGCACCCCGCCAGCAGATTGAAAAAGCCCACCGCATCGCAACGACAACCGCTCAGGAGCACGACCGCCAGCTGATCGTCATCGCACTGGAAGGTCACTGGCCCGGCTTGCGCCCAATCCAGCGCCTGCACCCGAATGCTGGCCTTCTCACCCGCAGCTCCCGTTACGTCGAATACAAACATGGCGCTCCTCCCTTGGCAAAAGGTTGATGATGGACCATCCCCCTGACAGGTGCAAAGGCAAATCGGCTTTTAACTCATCAATCGGGCCATTCGACCATAAAAAAGACCGGCACCCTCACGGATGCCGGTCTTTGTCCCGATGGCCTGTGCGTTCAGGCCATCAATGGAGGCGCTTTCAGGCGTCCAGTTCAACCAGTGCCTTGGCCAGCTCGATGGGTTCGAGCTCCTGACCTTCCAGATCGGCGTTCCAGTTCGGGCCGACCAGCACATCGTCTTCATCCAGATCGTTGATCCAGATATCGAGAAACTCTTCCAGATCGATCACTTCCGGCTCGTAATCGGCCCACTCGTCGACGCAGTGCAGACGGGCGTCCTCTTCGGCAGACCAGAGCGGCATCACGTCGGCATCTTCAAATTCGGCGGAGCGGCAGACGACCCAGTCTTCCCCATAGCGCAGACCCCACACCTGACCCGACTCGCGGACTTGTTCGATAAACAGTTGGAAATTGGCGTCAAGGTTGTCGTTAAGCATGCTCATGGGATTCTCTCTTTCTTTCGGGTGCTGCGGCATTGTCGGGCGACAATACGATGGCCAAATGGTGTCGCAAAAGCGACATGGACTCAAGCATATTGGGGTTATTACTGGAAAAAAGCCGGGATAACCCCCATTTGCCTGCAAAAACGCCTCCCGATGGAGGCGTCTTGCAGATTCAGGAGATCAACGCTCCCAGTAAACCTCTTCCAGGCTGTCCTCTTTCTCCGGCAAACCGCGGGAGAGACGGGGGCTGCTCTGGGCCAACACCTCGTAGCTGACGCGGTTGGCGTATTTGCACACCTGGGCCAGTGAGGAGTAAGTCAGGAACTCGGAGATGTGCTTGGCGGAGTTGGGCACATTCATCCGGTGATAGGAGTTGGCCACCATGTCGTGCAGCACGGCGGAAAGGGCGCCATCCCCTGCCCCGTTGGTGTTCTTGATCTTCTCCGGGCCACCCATGTACGGGGAGATGTGGGAGTAGATACGGGCCGGTTTGCGGCACTTGGCCCGGGCCATCGGGCGGCTGAACTCATACATGTTGAACTCGGGGATAACGCCCGGCAACAGGGTATGAGTGGTCTCGCGCTTGTAGTCCTCGTCGGTGTAGCTCGCCATGTAGAGGCCGATGGGGCCAGCAGTACAGAGCACCATGTCGGCCCAGTCGAGCGCCTTGTCGGCCGCACCGAGCGGATCAGCGATACCGGTCAGGGCTTCACCTTCGTCTTCGTTCATCGCCAGCACGGTCACGTTCTCGGCAATGAAGTCGCGCCACCACTGGGGGTTTTCGTCGATGACGAAACGGGTGCCCAGGGTCAGCACCACGGGAATACCGGCCTCGCGGGCATAACGCACCGCGGTCATGGCCGCCTCTTTCATCGGATCACCATCGTCACCACGCACCAGATAGGCGGTGATCACCAGGGCAGACGCCCCTTTGATCACATCCTCCGGAATGTGCTGCACATCCAGCTGGTTCATCTTGCCGGCGTTGATGCCGAAGCTGCGCTCGCCGCACTCGGTGATGAAGGTGAAGCAACGGCCGATGGGGCCATCAACCGGCTGCAGATAGTCCAGATTGACGCGGGAAGAGGTGTTGCACAGATAACGGTAGGCGTAGCAGCCGATGCGAATGTCCTGACTCATCACACCCAGCAGGATGGAGTGGGAGTCGGCCAGTACCGAGTAGTTGTGTACCGTGTTGCCAATGGTGCCACCGGCAAACTCGCTCACCACCATGTTGTTGGCCTTGAGCTCGTCATAAATCCGTTCGGCTACATCGTCATTGATGACGACGGAGTGCCCCTTGCTCAGACCATAACGGGTCAGAAAGTCTTCATCCACATGGGCTTCGATATCAACCAGGGTCTGATCAATCCCGACCACGTAGGCTTTGCCCAGCTCGGTTAACAGGGGATTTTGCGGAACCAGGGGATCGCGTCTGTCGACAGGGAAGTAGTGTTTGGACTTGCGCTGACCGGGAAATTTCATGGCAATGTTCTGTGCTCTGGGGGAAAGAGGGGCGGGATTTTAACACAATCCGCCGCCCCGAAAAGTCGCCCTGTTTAAATAATGGAGTCAGTATAGACAAGGCTTGCAAGGAAAAACGTTTGCCTTTTCACCATAAAAAAACCACCCAACCCAGGGTGGTTCCATAGCATACAAAAGCGCCGGTTTTCAGGCGGCCGCCATGCCCTGCAACAGAGCCAGCACCGAGAAGAGGCCGAGGGCGAGCCAGAACAGCAAGGTGCCCAGAAAACGGGGCACATTGGGGGCTTTGGGGATCTGGATGCCGATGGCATGCAGGATGCGGCCGACCAACAGCATGGCGCCACCGGCATGCAGCCAGAGCGCACCGGCACCGGAGAGCTCGCACAGCGCCATCAGCAGCAGGGTCAGCGGCACATACTCGGCAAAATTGCCGTGGGCCCGGATCGCCGCCAGCAGCTCGGGGGCTTCCCCCTGCCCTATCATCACCCCGAACTGGGCGCGGCGTCTGACCACCCAGAAGGAGAGCCCCAGAAACAGCAGCCCCAGCAGGCCTGCGTAGATCAGCGTGATATGTACCATGACTCGACTCCTTGTTTGACTGACTGCCGGTCACTCATGCCAATTCGCGGCAGATGAGCGAGACCATCATCCTGATGTGGGCCTGATCGCTGTTGAGGGCCGGAATATATTCAAACCGCTCGCCACCGGCCTCCATGAAGATCTCCCGATTCTGTACCTGAATTTCCTCAAGGGTTTCGAGGCAGTCGGCCGCAAAGGCAGGGCAAATCACATCGAGCCGCTTGATGCCCGCTGCAGGCATACCGGCGATGGTCACGTCGGTGTAGGGCTTGAGCCACTCCTCCTTGCCAAAGCGGGACTGGAAGCTGGCCGTCCACTGCCCGGCCGCCAGCCCGAGTGCTTCGGCCAGCAGGGTGGCGGTGTGACGACACTGGTGACCATAGGGGTCCCCTTCGTTCTCGTAGCGCTCGGGAATACCGTGGAACGACATCAGCAGGTGATCACCCTGACCGTGCTGCTCCCAGTGACGGCGCACGCTCATGGCCAGCGCCTGAATGTATTCGGGATGGGCGTGATAATCACGAATGAGCCGTACCACCGGCAGATTGCGCTCTTTCTTCATCGCCTTGCCCCAGGCATCGAAGACCGAGGCGGTGGTACTGACCGAATATTGCGGATAGAGCGGCAACAGGATCACCCGGTTGACCCCTTTGGCCTTGAGCGCCTGCCAGCCATCATTCACTGACGGGGAACCATAGGTCATCGCCAGCTCCACCGGCACCTCGACCCCCTCCCGCTTGAGCTCCTGCTCCAGTGCGGCGCGCTGCTGCTTGCTTATCACCATCAGCGGCGAGCCCTGCTCGGTCCACACCTGCTGATAGAGCTTGGCCACTTTGGGCGAGCGCGTCGGCAAGATGATGAAGTGGAGCAGCGGGCACCAGAGGTAACGGGGCAGGTCCACCACACGGGGATCGTGCAGGAACTGGCTGAGGAACGCTTTGACGGCAGCGGTGGTCGGTGCGGCTGGGGTACCCAGATTGACCAGCAATATTCCGGTTTTCGTGGTCACGTTGGCTTCCTGTCTATCTGTCATTATGCAAAAAGGGCCCGACAGGGCCCTTCTCTTTATTTATCTGATGGCACGGGAAACAGTGCCGGCAGCAAAGATCAGCCCAGAATGGTGGCAAGCTGCTTGCTGACCAGATCAACCGGCTGGGTGCCGTCGATCTTGACGTAACGGGTGTGGCCCGCTTCCGCCTCTTTGCCGTAGAAACCGATCAGCGGCGCGGTCTGCTGATGATATACATCCAGACGCTTGCGTACTGTGGTCTCTTCGTCGTCGGCGCGGATCACCAGATCTTCACCGGTCACGTCATCCTTGCCTTCCACTTTCGGCGGGTTGAACACCACGTGGTAGGTACGGCCGGAGCCGGAGTGAACGCGACGGCCGCTCATGCGCTTGACGATCTCTTCGTCCGGCACATCGAACTCCAGCACGAAATCAACCACGACACCGGCGTCCTTCATGGCTTGCGCCTGGGGAATGGTGCGCGGGAAACCGTCCAACAGGAAGCCTTTGGCGCAGTCCGGCTGAGCGATGCGCTCTTTGACCAGACCGATGATGATGTCGTCAGAGACCAGCTGACCTGCGTCCATCACAGCTTTGGCTTTCAGACCGAGCTCGGTGCCCGCTTTGATCGCCGCACGCAGCATGTCGCCGGTGGAGATCTGGGGAATACCGTGTTTTTCCATGATGAACTGAGCCTGGGTACCTTTGCCGGCGCCCGGAGCCCCCAACAGAACAATGCGCATACACGCTCCTATTGATTGGTTATTCAAATCTTGCGAAGGCAAAAAAGTACACGGTTTCGCCCGTTTCTACAAGGGTGAGCCACCTGAATGAGCACTTTATCACCACAATAACCGGCTGATCGAACAGGATTTCATCGCAAGGGGAAGACGCAAAAATAGCCAGGGATTCAGCATAGAGCGCCAAAAGCAGGAAGGAGGTACGACAGAAAAAAAGATCCCGGCTCAGGGCCGGGAATTGCGCTCAAAAGTAACTACTTGTCGCTCGTAGTAGGAACAGGGCAATAGTAGTTTGCCCCCTGTGCGTCAACAACTGTCAGATGTGACAGGCAGGCCGCTATGAAACCGGAACTGCGGATCCGGCGAGCAGATTAGCTCGGCTTCCAGCTTGCCAAAGAAGGCCACCCGCTCGCTGATATCCTCCCCTGCGTACTGTTCGGCCAGGCTCAGGTAATCCTGATAGTGACGCGCTTCGGAGCGCAGCAAAGAGACGTAGAAGCGGCTCAGCTCTTCGTCCAGATGGGGCGCCAGCTTGGCAAACCGCTCGCAGGAGCGGGCCTCGATATAGGCGCCGATGATCATCTTGTCGACTATGGTGGCCGGTTCATGGGTGCGCACATGCTGCATCAACTGGCGGGCATAGCGGGAGGCCGTCACCGGCCCGTATTCGATGCCGCGGGCCTGCATGATCTCCAGCACCTGCTCGAAGTGGTGCAGCTCCTCCTGAATGAGCCGCACCATGGGAAACAGCAGCGGATTGCGTTCCAGCTCGGCAAAGACGGTGCGATCAGACTCCCCCATGCTGCGTTTGCCCAGGATCTCGGCCTTCTCCGGGATGGCATCCAGCTCGCGATAAAACTCCAGCTTGGGCAGCAGATGGCGCTTGCCCTTGGGCAGGCAGTAGCGGCGCACCAGACTGTGGGCAGTGAGTGCGGCCTTGGTCTCGCAGTTGGCGTGATCGATGAGCAGGGTCGGTAAACGGGCCGGATCCCGCGCCATCTCCACCCACTCATCCGGGGTCTCGCACTGCAAAAACTGGCGCACTGGGGCTAGCAGATCATCCATCTGAACTCTCGT
>OERJ01000055.1_pt1 | contig 35134 bp, 30 predicted proteins | sample 1539991 | NCBI WGS metagenome assembly OERJ01 (sample SAMEA3891247, study PRJEB23780) | metagenome | biome: terrestrial biome; feature: animal house; material: water of meat washing | place: Italy | collected 2015-05-12
CGATGGGGATGGTCGCGCTGCTGGTGCTCTTTGCCGCCGCCGGGATCAGCGATCGGGCATCTGGCGGCGCCGCCGAGAGCGGGGTCGATGCCTCGGCCATGGGGCGGATCTACGCCTGGCAAGCGGCCTGGGGCATGGCGCTGGGCCATCCGCTGGTGGGGGTGGGCTTGTCCAATTTCTATTACAACTACTTCTTCTACAGCCCCCATTGGGATGGACTCAATCATGCGGTGCACTCCACCTGGTTCGGGGTGCTGGCTGAAACCGGCTTTGTCGGGTTGGCGCTGTTTATCGGCATGGTGACGGTGACCCTGCGCAGTTGCTGGCGTTGCCAGCTCGCTGGCATGCCTCCTGCAGTGATCACGGCGATGCAGGGGGTGATGGCCAGCATGGTGGGGTTTGTGATTTCGGGATCCTTCCTGACCCAGGGGTTTACCTGGCCCATCTATCTGGAGTTGGCGCTGGCCGTCGCCGCCATCAAGTACGTGCAGCAGGCGGCCACAGAGGTGAAGGCCACCGCTGAGGATCATCAGGAGGCAACCCGGTTGCCGGCAGTGCCACCAAAGGGAGCAAGAGGATGAACGCAACCCCTGTTTTGCTGGTTCACTACGGAGAGGACTGGATCCGCGGCAGCGAACGCTGCCTGCTGGATCTGCTGGCCCACCTCGATCGCAGCCGGTTTACGCCGTTGCTCTGGTGCAATAGCCCGACGCTGGCGGCAGAGGCGGCCACCCTCGGGGTAGAAACCATGGTCGAGCCGTTCAGCCTGCTGCTGGGATGGCAGGCGCCCCGCTTTGATCTTGCTGCCCATCGGCGCCTCTCCCGGCGAGCCAGAGAGCTCATCACCGAGCGGCAGATTGGGCTGGTGCACGCCAACAGCGCGGCCCCTTGTCAGTGGCTGGTGGGGGTCTGTCGGGCGTTGCAGGTACCGCTGGTGTGCCACCTCCATGCCCGTTACCAGCCCAGAGACAGATTCAGCCTGCGGGTCCATCAGGCAAGCGTGCTGATCGGGGTGAGCGAGCCGGTGTTGACCGGTTGGCGCCAGGATGGCTGCGCGGCCGATCGGTTGATCCGGGTACCCAACGGGGTGGATGCCGCTCGCCTGAATGGCGGTGCTCACTGGCCGGTCGTCGGCATGCTGGGCTTGCCCCCGGGGGATATGATCATCGCAACCGTCGGCTCCCTGATCAAACGCAAGGGGATTGATCTGCTGATCCGCTCGCTGGCTGCCCTGATGGCATCGGGGGAGGAGGCCCAGTTGCTGATCATTGGCAGCGGCCCGGAGCGGGAAGCATTGATGGCGTTGGCTGTCGAGCTCGGGGTGGCCGAGCGGGTCCACTTTCTCGGCGAGCGGCCGGACAGTGCCGCTATCTTGCGAGGCGGGGTGGATCTGCTGGTCTCCGGAGCCCGTGAGGAGGTGTTTGGTCTGACGTTGGCGGAGGCGGGCATGTTGGGGCTCCCGGTCAGTGCCTATCGGGTGGGCGGCATCCCCGAAGTGGTGGAGGAGGGGGCGACCGGCTTGCTGGCAACCCCGGGGGATTGGGCCGAGATGGCTGATCACTGGCGGCAATTGAGCAATCCGCAGCGCCGATGTGAAATGGGGCGGGCCGCTCAGCTGCGTGCCGCACAGTTGTTCACGGTGGCGCGCTACGTTGACGGGGTCACGGCGGTGTGGGACGCCGCGCTGGCTGGTCGTTGGCACGCCACGGCCCCCACACCCTTCCGACCACTCATTCACTGGGCGGGGCAACGACTCCTTGCCAGAGGGCGCAATATGCTGGCGAGTGGGATGGCAAGAGTGGCGCAAAAAGTGCAACTGGGGTTTGGCCGCCGCAAGGTGCCAGAGTAAGGGAGCAGCAAGATGAGCATGCAAACTGAGCCGGTGTTCGGAAAGGTCATCGTCGTGGATCCCATCCCGTTTCGCGGTGGCTCCAAGGTTGCGACCGAAGTGCTGCTCGATGAGTTGGCCAAACGGATGCCCGGGCTCACATGCCATGTGTTGACCCAGGATCCCGACTCCTGGCCCCGTTGTCAGCATCATCCTCTTTGGCTGCCCCACATATTGAAGGGGCGGGAGTCCGGCATCGGTTATCTGCTCAAACAGGGGTGGCAGACCCTGCTGATCCTCTGGCTGGTGTTGCGTTTGGGGGAGGTGAAGTGCCTGGTGGCGGCGTCCGGGCCGGGGGTGGATCTCTGCTGTTACTGGGCGGCCCGCTGGTTGCGGTGCCGGGTGGTTCAGCTGATCCATGGCCCTGTGGGGTGCTCGGGGCTCTCTGCCAGAGCCTTGCAACGGGCGAGTTTTGTCTTTTATCTCGAATCAACCCGCAGCTCCCTGGCGGCATTGCTGGCCCGGCTTGGCGAGACCGAGTTCCCGTCACACTGGCAGCCATTTACCAACGGTTTGAGCGAGATTGATTGGCCCAAAGCGACCCTGGGGGGGCCTCGTATTTTGTGGGCGGCCTCGTTGCTGCGCTGGAAGGGACTGGAGACCATGCTGGCCGCCCATCAGATGATCCCTGATGCTCGCCCCGAGCTGATGGTGTGCTATCTGCAACCCAAGGGCACGCTGCAGCCCTGTAGCCAGCCTCAGCCACAGCTGCCAGACACGCACTGGTATGCCAACCCCGCCAATCTTGACGAGATCCGATCTCAATGCGGCATTTTTGTCTCCACCAGTCATCAGGAACCGTTTGGCCTCTCCATTCTGGAGGCCATGGCGGCAGGATTATGCGTAGTGATCCCGGCCGATGGCGCCTGGTGGGATCGACACCTCACCGATGACGTGAATTGCCGCAAATATCAGCCAAACGATCCCGGCGATCTGGCGCGGGTGCTGGCCAGCCTCAATGCCATGCCCGACGTGGTCAAGCGACTTGGCCATCATGCCCGCCTGCATGCCATGGTCCATTACAACGCGGCAGATACCTATCAAAGCACACTGGATCAGTGGGAAGGTATGTTGCGATGGGATGCGTTGAGCCTTGCCGTGCATGGTTAGCGCGCAGTGGTTCCCCACGGGGAGGATGGGGGTGTATGAGGGACTTATGGGCAGACTGGTTGCGGGAGGCTGGGTGACTCCGCCACTCTGATGCAGTTACGGCCGGATGATTTGGCGGTGTAGAGCGCAGCATCAGCCAGTTTGACCAGTTCAGATGGCTGCCAGTGACTCGATGGTCTGAGGCAGGCAACACCCATGCTAACGGTCACCAGACCGGTGGCATTTTGTGCGTGTGGCTGCGCGAGTGCAAAAATCAGCCGCTGGATATGTTGGGCAATTTCATAGGCGGATTGACGCTCGACATGTGGCAACAGGATGACAAATTCCTCTCCGCCGTAGCGGGCCACCAACTCCCCCGAGCGGCGCCCGGATTGCGCCAGGGTATGGGCCAGCAATCGAAGGCACTCGTCACCGGCAACGTGGCCATAGAGGTCGTTGAACTGCTTGAAATGATCGATGTCGAGCATGATGAGCGCAATCGGCATCTCTGTCTGAATACAGTGCTCCCAGGCCTGGTTCAATGAGTTGTCGAACAGACGACGGTTGCCGATATTGGTGAGCCCGTCGGTATTGCTGAGCGCTTCCAGTTTCCGGTTCGCTTCCGCCAGCTCCTTGGTTCTGAGCTCGATAATGAGCTCCAGCTCATGTTGGCGCTCCTCCAGACTGGTCATCGGGTAAATTTCGCTTTCCCGAGCCGCACTGTAAGGGATGGAGATACTGCTGTGAGCAATTTTCCACGCCATGGCTTCGTGTCGAAAAATCAATACCAGTCTGGCGGTTCTGCGGGAGAGGATAGGTTCTGATTTCGGTAGATGGATATGGAAGAAGGCGGTGACAGCCACCACATCAGCGGCCAGATCTTGCAGGGTCACATCGAGTATTTCCAGGCGGATCCTGCCCGGGATCTGGGCAAAATCGCGGCGGGTTATCCGGATCCACTCATCCCTATCGGTAACCAGAACATCACTGCTGCCGGCAAAACCGCTGAAATTGTCGCTAAACCGCGTGGTGAGCCGATCATCCCGTGATGAATACAGCTCGATGTACTCATCAAACAGTGAGCGGATCAACTGTTCCCGTTCAGTGGTCATTGCGCTGGGCCCATGTGAAGTGGTCACGTTTTTCAAACGTTCGATTGAACTATAGTCAATTATGTCATTTTAATTGGCTATCTATCTTGATTTTTCTCGTTTTTTTGTTCAATTCCCGCACTTGGCAAGTGTCCGTAGGGCCAGCCAGAAACAAGGCTCCATGGCGTGGTTATCAGAGGCAGTCAGGGGGAGGCTTCTCTCTGCAACTGCGGCCGCTGCGGGCTGCATTTCACGAGGTGAGCAGGGCTGTCAACGAGTTCGAGTTCGATCAGGCAAGGTAGTGGCTGGAGCCACTGCTCGGCTGATGATTAACACGCTTATCGTTTGTCATGTTCATCGTCATCCCAACTCATTTTTTGGGGTTGCCATTGAACAAGAATAATTATCATCTATATCGATGGAGATGGATATTTACGCTCTGGTTAATTACGCAGGGTGACGTGAAGGTAAATAGTGTGAAGGTGGGCGGTAACATCTGTAACCGGATGAGCGAATGCATCGCGAGTTAAATATGATCACTATGTTGCAGGCAGCCTTCCACCTTGCCTTTTCTCTTACCATTAATTTGAATGCAGATTCACGATGATGCGTAAACATATCCGTGAACGCGATATTTTACTCACCAGCATCCAAGACAATAAAGAGTGGGGGAGGTCATACTGATATGCATACCTCGGCGGCATCTTTTCATTAAGCGGTGTTAAACGGCAGGGAGGCCAAGCGGGGTTGTGCTGTGTGGGCTCGCAGTAGAACGTGTCGCACTGAAGCGCAGGTAAAATGCAAACTGAAACCAAGCGACATGCAGGTAAATCGTGCCGTGCAGGCCGTGCTTGCTACCGGTGGCAGCTGGCCGTGAGACAGTTCTGGTGTGGGGAGGCAAGTCAGGAGGTTGTCCCGTGGATGACTGCATGAAATATGCAATGAGATGAGTAAAGATATATTCAATGGATCATTTATTGGTGGGCATCAGTATTGTGAAATGAGCGGTATAGCCAAGATTTCAATCATGTTAATTTGGCTCACAGTGAAAGAGAGGATATGCGGTGATTAATTATTTAATATCCAATTAAGTTCATAAAATTTACGGGGTTGCTAAATATCTCTTTGGGGGTAATTAATTTCATTTGTGATGTGGCTCGCTATGAAAATAGGGGTAAGCCGGTCGAAATTGATAGAGATCAATACTGCAGGGTGGGTGAGTCCTTAGCATTTCCGCTATTAAGCATTTATCAAACAAGTGCTCACTACGGGAATAAGTAGAATGGTCGAGGATAATTTTTTATCGGCTCATGGGATTAATCGCCGTGATTTTATGAAATTGTGTGCCGGGATGGCCGCAACCCTGGGATTAAGTCAGCATGCCGTCGCCAAGATGGCCACTGCGCTCACCAGCCCCGAACGGCCGCCGGTGATCTGGATTGGGGCGCAGGAGTGCACCGGCTGTACCGAGTCGCTGCTGCGCGCCACCCACCCCACCATCGAGAACCTGATCCTCAATACCATTTCGCTGGAGTACCACGAGGTGCTCTCGGCGGCCTTTGGTCATCAGGCGGAAGAGAACAAGCACAACGCCATCAAGCGCTATAAAGGCAAGTATGTGCTGGTGGTGGATGGCTCCATTCCGCTCAAAGATGGTGGCGTCTACTGCATGGTGGCCGGTGAGCCCATCGTCGACCATATTCGCCGTGCCGCCAGTGACGCGGCTGCGGTCATCGCCATCGGCTCCTGCGCCGCCTGGGGCGGTGTGCCTGCCAGCGGCGGCAACCCGACCGGCGCTGTCAGCCTGGAAGAGGCCCTCGGCAATATCGGCACCCCGATCATCAATATCCCGGGTTGCCCGCCCAATCCCCACAACTTCCTCACCACGGTTGCCTACTACATCACCTACGGCAAGCTGCCGGCGCTGGATAGCAAGAAGCGTCCGCTGTTTGCCTATGAGCGGCTGATCCACGAGAACTGCGAGCGTCGTCCGCACTTCGACGCAGGTCGTTTTGCCAAGGAGTTCGGTGACGAGGGCCACCGTCAGGGCTGGTGCCTCTACCATCTGGGCTGCAAGGGGCCGGAGACCTACGGCAACTGCTCGACCCTGGAGTTCTGCGATGTGGGCGGCGGCATCTGGCCGGTCGGCATCGGCCACCCCTGTTATGGCTGCAACGAGCAGGGGGTCGGTTTTAGCAAGGGGATCTTCCAGCTCGCCAAGGTAGAGAACCCGACCCCGCGGGTGGATAAACCCGATGTGAAGATCCAGGAGGGGGGCTATACCTCGCCCACCGCGACCGGCCTTATCGGTGGCGCCCTCGGGGTGCTGGTGGGGGTGAGTCTGATGACGGTGCGTGAACTCGGTCGCCAGCAGAAGCGCCACGAAGCCGGGCAGCACCCATCACGGGAGGAGTAACCGTGAACAGACGCAACTTCCTCAAATTCGCCTCCGTCGGTGCACTGGCGGCGGGCACAGCCGTACCCGGCACCGCACTGGCGGCGGCCAAGAACAAGCCGCCCATTCCCGGCGCGCTCGGCATGCTCTACGACTCCACCCTCTGCGTCGGCTGTCAGGCCTGTGTGGCGGAGTGTCAGCGCCTCAACGGCAACCCGGCCAATCCAGCCGGGGCGCAAACCTGGTCCAACAACGACAAGCTGACCCCCTACACCAACAACATCATTCAGGTGTGGAAGAGCGGCACTGGCGAGCACAAGGATCAGCTGGTGGATGGCTACGCCTACATCAAGAAGCAGTGCATGCACTGTGTCGATCCCAACTGCGTCTCTGTCTGTCCGGTGCAGGCTCTTAAAAAAGATCCCAAGACCGGCATCGTTCACTACGACCCGAGCGTCTGCACCGGCTGTCGCTACTGCATGGTGGGTTGCCCGTTCGATGTGCCCAAATATGACTATGACAACCCGCTGGGGGCGATCCACAAGTGCGAGCTCTGCAACCAGAAGGGGCTTGAGCGGATCGATCAGGGCAAGTTGCCCGGCTGTGTCGAGGTGTGCCCCACCGGCGCCGTGATCTTCGGCACCCGCGAGGAGCTGATGGCCGAGGCCAAGCGTCGTCTGCTGGCGACTCCGGGCAGCGAATATGCCTATCCGCGCCAGACCCTCTCTGCCAACGACCCCTACCTGCACGAAGTGCCCAACTACCAGCCTTACGTCTATGGCGAGAAGGAGGGGGGCGGCACCCAGGTGCTGGTGCTGGCCGGGGTGCCCTATACCAAGCTCGACATGCCCGACTTGCCGGAGCTCTCCTCCGGTGCCCGCTCCGAGCATATCCAGCACACCCTCTACAAGGGGATGGTGCTGCCCATGGTGGTGCTGACCGGCCTCTCGGTGCTCATTCGCCGCAACACCAAGAATGGTCACGATCACCATCACGATGATGGCCATGATCAGGGGAGTGCGCAGATCAAGGATCAGGGCACCACAAAGGGAGGCAAGGATCATGAGTAACCACAAGGCGTATCCCCTCGGCGGCAAGCTGGTCAGCTGGCCTGTGCTGGTGCTGGCCCCCTTTGCCGTGCTGTGCGGCATGTTGATTTTAAAACGCCTCGTCTTCGGGCTGGGCTCGGTCACCGATCTGAATGGCGGTTATCCCTGGGGGCTCTGGATCTCGTTCGATCTCTTGATCGGTACCGGTTTCGCCTGTGGCGGCTGGGCGCTGGCCTGGGCGGTCTATGTGTTCAACCGGGGCGAGTATCACCCGCTGGTGCGACCGGCCCTGTTGGCGAGCCTGTTTGGCTACTCGCTGGGCGGCCTCTCCATCACCATCGACGTGGGGCGTTACTGGAACCTGCCGTACTTCTACCTGCCCGGTCACTTCAACACCTCCTCGGTGCTGTTCGAGACGGCGGTCTGCATGACCATCTATATCGGGGTGATGGCGCTGGAGTTTGCGCCCGTGCTGCTGGAGAAGTTCGGCTGGAAGGCGTCACTCATTCGCCTCAACAAGATCATGTTCTTCGTGCTGGCGCTGGGGGCTCTGCTGCCCACCATGCACCAATCCTCCATGGGCTCGTTGATGATCGTCGCGGGGGAGAAGATCCATCCGCTCTGGCAAAGCTACGAGCTGCTGCCGGTCTTTTCGCTTCTGACCGCCTTCATCATGGGTTTTTCCATCGTGGTATTTGAGGGCTCTTTGGTGCAGGCGGGACTGGCGGGGCGGGGCCCCAACGAGAAGTCGCTCTTCTACAAGCTGACCCAGGTGATCGACATCTTCCTGATCCTGTTTGTGGCGCTGCGCTTTGCCGAGATCGTCATCCACGACAAGTCGGAGTATCTCTCCGAGTTCAATCGCTTCTCCATCATGTTCTGGAGCGAGATTGCGCTGATGATCTTCCCGCTGCTGGTGTTCCACTGGGACAAGAGCCGCCGGGATTCGCGCATGTTGTTCCTGGGGGCCCTCAGCATGCTGCTGGGCGCCGCCCTCTGGCGGCTGGATTACTCCCTGCTCGCCTTCAACCCCGGCAATGGCTACCACTACTTCCCCTCCGCGGAGGAGGTGCTGATCTCTCTGGGCTTTGTTGCCATCGAGGTGTGTGCCTATTTGCTGTTGATCCGGCTGCTGCCGGTACTGCCATCACTTGAACGTGTTCACCAAGATTATCAGGCCCGAGGGAAAGCCAACGTATGAGCCAACGTATCACCATAGACCCCATCACCCGCATTGAGGGGCACCTGCGTATCGACTGCGAAATCGAAGGCGGAAAAGTGACCAAAGCCTGGTCGTCCGGCACCATGTGGCGCGGGATGGAGGAGATCGTCAAGGGCAACGACCCGCGCGATGCCTGGATGATTGTGCAGCGCATCTGCGGGGTATGTACCTCCATTCATGCCATCGCTTCGGTGCGGGCGGTGGAGAACGCCATCGGTGCCAAGGTGCCGGTCAATGCCCAGTTCATCCGCAACCTCATCATCGCGGCCCACAACATCCACGATCACATCGTCCACTTCTACCAGCTCTCCGCGCTGGACTGGGTGGACATCACCGCGGCCCTTGAGGCCAATCCGCAAAAAGCGGCGGACATGCTCAAGGGGGTATCAACCTGGTCCCTCAACAGTGCCGATGAACTGACCAAGGTGCAGGACAAGATCCGCGCGCTGGTGGCGAGCGGCCAGCTCGGCATCTTTGCCAACGGCTACTGGGGTCACAAGGAGATGAAGCTGAGCCCGGAGGTGAACCTCATCGCCGTGGCCCACTACCTGCAGGCGCTGGAGTGCCAGCGCGATGCCAACCGCATTGTCGCCATCCTCGGTGGCAAGAGCCCGCACATCCAGAATCTGGCGGTGGGCGGCGTGGCCAACCCCATCAATCTGGATGCACCAAGCGTGCTCAACCTGGAGCGGCTGCTCTATGTGAAGAGCTTTATCGACCGGCTCGGCGAGTTTATCGAGCAGGTCTACAAGGTGGATGCCGCCATCATAGCCGCGCACTACCCCGAGTGGCTGAACCTGGGGCAGGGGGCCAAGCACTACCTGAGCGTGCCGGAGCTGCCCACCGACGCCAACGGCGGCAGCTTCCTGATGCCGGGCGGCTATATCGAGAATGGCAATCTGGCGGGTTATCGCCCCATCGAGAGCCATCAGGATGGCTGGCTGATGGACGGCATCGCCGAGAGCAACAAGCACGCCTGGTACAAGGATGACGAGCCCCTCAAACCCTGGGAGGGCAAGACCGAGCCCGACTACACCGGCTGGCAGGATGACGGCAAATACTCCTGGGTCAAATCCCCCACCTTCTACGGCAAGGTGGTGGAGGTGGGGCCGCTCGCAGACCTCTTGGTGAAGCTGGCCGCCAAACACCCGGAGACGGTGGCGCACTTCGATCAGCTGAACGGCATCTACAAGGCGCTCACCGGCTCGGCCATCAAGACCGAACAGCTGCACTCCACCATGGGCCGCATCATCGGCCGCGCGGTGCGCTGCTGCGTGCTCAAAGATACCCTGTCACATCAGTGGAAGGCGCTGGTGGACAACATCGGCAAGGGGGACACCACCGCCTACATCAAGGCCGAGATCCCGGCGGACAAGGAGTTTCGCGGGGTGGGCTTTGAAGAGGCGCCGCGCGGCATGCTCTCCCACTGGATCGTCATCAAGGGCGGCAAGATCGAGAACTATCAGGCGGTGGTGCCATCGACCTGGAACTCGGGCCCGCGCAACTTCAATGACGAGCCCGGCCCCTACGAGCAGGCGCTGGTGGGCACCCCGGTGGCGGATCCCGCCAAACCGCTGGAAGTGGTGCGCACCATCCACTCGTTCGACCCCTGCATGTCCTGCGCGGTGCACGTGGTGGATACCCAAAATGGCGAAACGACTCAGGTGAAGGTGCTGTGATGAACACCCTGATCCTGGGCGTGGGCAACCTGCTGTTGAGCGATGAGGCCGTCGGCGTGCGCATCGTCGAGGTGCTGGGGCGCAACTACCGTTTCGCCCCCGGCATCGAGCTGCTCGATGGCGGTACCGCCGGCATGGAGCTGCTCGAAGCGATGGCCAGTCGCGATCACATCATTCTGGCGGATGCGGTGCGCAGCGGTAATCCGCCGGGCACCGTAGTGACTCTGAAGGATGAGGAGATCCCGACCCTGTTTGGCCGCAAGATCTCCCCCCATCAGCTGGGGCTGGCGGATGTGCTCTCGGCGCTGCACATGACGGGGGAGTCGCCCAAGCGGCTCACCCTGATCGGGGTCGAGCCCGAATCCCTCGAACCGCGCATCGGCCTCACCCCTGTGGTGGCGGCTGCCATGGGGGAGGCGACGGATCGGATTTTGACCCTGCTGGCCAGTGTCGGTGCCCCCGCCATCCCGCTCTCTGAGCAGGAGAAAGCTGAACAAGCGCGGGAGGGCCTATGGCGCAGTCCCATTTAAGCGAGGTTGATAGAGTGCTGGAGATAGTACCGGAGACGGCACAGGAGTTTGCCGGTTTTGCCAGCAATCCCGCGCCTCTGCTGGTAGCCCAGTACGAGCGGATCGCTCGCGAAGAGATGCAGGCGTTGCCCTTCTATCACGCCACCATGCCCATAGTGGCAGAGTGCGTGCTGTTTGAAGGTCAGTGGCTCGGCTGCGTGCTCACCCCCTGGATGCTGAGCGTGGTGGTGCTGCCGGGGCCGGATCAGCTTTGGCCGGTGCGCAGCAGCAGCGATCGGCTCGCCCTGCAGCTCCCCTGCGGCAACATGACCTTTATGGTGGGTGAACTGCCCGAAAGTGGTCAGTTGCTGGCCTGCTCCCTGATGTCGCCGCTCGATCCCCATCTCGGGGCCGGGGAGGGGCGAGCACTGGTGAGCAGCACCCTCAAGATGCTGCTCTCCTTGCCGGTGCAGCAAGGGGCTGGCGGCGTGGATCTGGGCCGCAGACGGCTATTCGGTGCCCGGCGCGGTCAACCGGCATAGTCGCTAGGTTTCACGCGAAATCAAGTTTAGAATAGGGGGCCATTTTGGCCCCTCACTCCCATGTTCAGACACGCATTCCGCCTCTTTTTTGAGTGATGATCCGTGAGTGGTACAAAACAAGAAGGATCCCCATGACTGTTCCACGCAATTCCCTTCGCCATTACTGTGGCACCAGTGCTGCCGCCCTGTTGACTCTGCTGCTGGGCACTGCCTCTCACGCGGCGCTGGCCGCTGCCCAACCTGTGCCTGCCGAGCTCAAGCTCGCCATCGGAGCCGAACCCACCGAAGGGTTTGACCCTCTGCTTGGCTGGAGCCACGGCAGCTACCTGCTGCTGCACAGCCCGCTGCTTAAACAAAACGCCGATCTCGGCTGGCAGAATGTGCTCACCCAATCGGTGACCCCGAACAAGGATGGCAAGGGGTGGCTCATTACCCTCAAGCCTGACCTGAAATTCTCCAACGGCGCGCCGCTCACCGCCGAGGATGTGGCCTTTACCTACAACAGCGCGGCCAAGGGCGGCGGCAAGATCGACATGGGCAACTTTGTCTCGGCCAAGGTGCTCTCGCCTACCGAGGTTGCCATCACCCTGAGCGCCCCCCAGAGTACCTTCGTCAACGTGCTGGGATCGCTCGGTATCGTGTCGAAGAAGGATTACGACGCCAAAGCGTACGCCCAAAAGCCAGTCGGCGCAGGCCCTTACCGGTTGGTGAGCTTCCTGCCCGGTCAGCAACTGGTGGTGGAGGCGAACCCCTATTACGCCGGTGGCAACAATGACTTCAAACGGCTGGTGTTTGTCTTTATCGATGAAGAGAGCGCCTATGCCGCGGCCCAGAGTAGCCAGCTCGATGTGGTGCGCATTGCCCCGTCGCTGGCGCCCACCGTGCCTGCTTCCCTCAAGCTGTGGGTGCGGCCGAGTGTGGAGAACCGCGGCATCGTCTTCCCCATTCCGCCTGCGGGCGGCAAGGATGCCAAGGGTTATCCCATCGGCAACGACGTGACCTCGGATGTGGCGGTGCGCCGCGCCATCAACTACGCCATCGACCGCAAGCTGCTGGCCGACCAGCTGCTGGAAGGACATGCCATCCCCGCCTACAGCGCGGTAGAAGGCTTGCCCTGGCTGAACAAAGCCACCGCCTTCAAGGATGGCGATGCCGCCCACGCCAACGCCCTGCTCGACGAGGCGGGCTGGAAGATGGGCAGTGACGGCATTCGCCACAAGGGCAATCTGCGCGCCGCCTTTACCCTCTGGTACACCAGTGGCGACAGCACCCGCCGGGATCTGGCGGAAGCGGTGCGGGCCATGCTCAAACCCATTGGCCTTGAGGTGAGCCTCAAGTCCGGCAGCTGGGAGCAGGTGGAGCGGGAGATGCACGCCAATCCGGTGCTGATGGGGTGGGGGAGTCTGGATCCCATGGAGCTCTATCACCACTACCAGAGCGGCTCCGGTGGCGTGGAGTTCTACAACCCGGGCTACTACAGCAACCCTGTGGTGGATGGCCACCTCAAGCAGGCGCTGGATGCCCCGAACTGGCAGGCGGCCGTGCCGTTCTGGCAGCAGGTGGAGTGGGATGGCAAAACGGGCGCCGGAGTGCAGGGAGATGCCGCCTGGGCCTGGCTGCTCAATGTGCAGCACACCTATCTCGCCAACCGTTGCATCGATCTTGGCAAGGGGGCGCCGGAAATCCACGGTAGCTGGTCCCTGCTCAACAACCTGCAGGATTGGCGGTGGACGTGCCGTTAAGTTCGCCCTTGAGTCATTCAGGTTATCTGTTGCTAAAAGCCCTGCTGCGTCTGGCAGGGCTGCTCTGTCTGGTCTCTGTCGCCACCTTTGTGCTGCTGAGTTACTCCCCCATCGACCCCATCAAGGCCTATATCGGCAACGATCTGCTCCATGTGCCGCCGGAGCAGTACGCCCGCATTGCCGCTCGCTGGGGGCTGGATCAACCGCTCTGGCTGCGCTACTGGCACTGGTTTACCCAGGTGCTGCAGGGGGATCTCGGTTACTCCATGCTCTACAACGCGCCTGTGGGTGAGGTCATAGGCCAGCGCTTTGCCGCCTCCTTCCTGCTGCTGGCGGGTGCCTGGCTGCTCTCCGGCTTTTTCGGGATTTTGCTGGGCCTCTGCGCCGGTCGCTATCTCAACCGCTGGCCCGATCGCCTGATTTGCCGTTTTGCCTACCTGCTCGCCTCCCTGCCCACCTTCTGGGTCGGCCTGTTGCTGCTCGCCCTGTTTGCGGTGCACTGGCCGCTACTGCCGGTCTGCTGCGCCTGGACGCCGGGGCTCGCTGCCGATGAGGCGGATTGGCTGATGCGGTTGCGTCATCTGCTGCTGCCGGTGACCACGCTCGCCCTGCTCGGGCTGGGCAATATTGCCCTGCATACCCGGGGGCGGGTGGCCGAGGTGCTGGAGAGCGACTTTATCCGCTACGCCCGCGCTCAGGGGGATGGCGGCTGGCCCATGCTGCGTTTTCATGTGCTGCGCCACGCCCTGACCCCGGCGCTCTGCCTGCAGTTTGCCTCCCTTGGCGAGCTGATTGGCGGCTCGCTGTTGGCGGAGAAGGTCTTCTCCTACCCGGGGCTCGGCCAGGCCACCGTGGATGCGGGGCTGCGGGGGGATATCCCCTTGCTGATGGGCATAGTGCTCTTCTGCACCCTGCTGGTCTTTATTGGCAACACGGTGGCCAGTTTGCTGCTGGCCCGCATCAATCGGGGCTGGGAGGGTGAGCATGCTGTTTAATCCGTTTCCCTCCATACTGCGGCTGGTTTTTGCCCTGCTCGGATTGGCGCTGCTGGCCACTTACGGCTGGAGCCTCTCTCATCAGGATGTGCCGATGGATCTGCTGGCGCGCCAGCAGCCCCCCTCGCTGGCCCACTGGTTCGGCACCGATCAGATGGGGCGGGATCTCTGGTTGCGGGCCTTTCAGGGCACCCTCACCAGTCTGGAACTCGGCATCAGCACGGCTCTCTGCAGTGGCCTGCTGGCCATGGTGGCGGCAAGCGTGTCGCTCATTCACCCCAGATGTGATGCGGCGGTGCGAATGGTGATCGACGCCATGCTGGCGCTGCCCCATATGCTGCTGCTGATCCTGATCTGCTTTACCGTGGGGGGCGGCATGCGCGGGGTGATCCTGGCGGTGGCGCTCACCCACTGGCCCAAGCTGGCGCTCATTCTCTGCGCAGAAGCGCGGCGGATCGCCTGCAGCGACTATGTGGTGCTGGCCCGCTGTCAGGGGATGGGGGCGCTGCGTCGCTGGCGCACCCACCTGCTGCCGGGGCTGTTGCCCCAGTGGTTTATCGGCACCCTGCTGATGTTTCCCCATGCGGTGCTGCACAGCGCGGCCTTGAGCTTTCTCGGCTTTGGTCTGGCGGCCCACGAGGCCTCGCTGGGCCTGCTGCTGGCCGATGCCCTGCGTTATCTGGCCGGTGGCGGCTGGTGGCTGGCCCTCTTCCCGGGGCTGATGTTGCTGCTGCTGGTACTGCTGTTTGATCAGGCTACCCGCGCCTTGCAACAGCTGCTGTGGCACAGGAGTGAACCATGCTGAGTTTTGATCAGGTGACCATAGAGGCGGCCCACTACTCCTGGCTGGGGCGGCGCAGCTGGCAGCCTTTGCTGACCGATATCAGCCTGCAACTGGCGCCGGGGGAGATAGTGGCGCTGGTGGGGGGGAGCGGCGAGGGCAAGAGCCTGCTGCTGCAAAGCGCCCTGACATTGCTGCCGGACAATCTGCGGATGCGCGGCAGCATCTCCCTCGATGGCACGCCTCTGTGCGATGCCAGCCGGGCCCGTCTGCGCGGCCACACCCTCTGCTATGTGCCGCAGGGGGTGAGCGCCCTCAATCCGCTGCTGACGGTGGAGCGCCAGCTGGGGCGTGCGGCACGCCTCTGCGGCCAGAGCGGTTCTCGCGAGCGGCTCGGCGAGCAACTGCTGCGCTACCAGCTGCCCGCGACCACCCTGGACAGATTCCCGCGCCAGCTCTCCGGCGGCATGGCCAAGCGCATTCTGGCCTGCACCGCGGCGCTCGGCGGTGCCCGCTACATTCTGGCAGACGAGATCACCGCCTGGCTCGACGAGGGGCTGGCCTGTCTGCTGCTCAGCCAGTTGCGTGAATTGGCCAATCAGGGCAGCGGTATCCTCTGGGTGACCCACGATCTGGCGCTGGCGGCCCGCTTTGCCGATCGCATTGTGGCGCTGCATCAGGGGCAGGTGAGCGATACCTTGAGCTGCCACCATCTGCGCCAGGGGCAGGGGAGCGAGATGCTCCGTGCCCACTGGCAGGCGCTGCCGGAGTTCAACGCGCTCTTCTCTGTGCCGGAGGTTTCCTGATGTTTGAAGTACGAAATCTCACCATCGCCCAGGGGGAACGTCCCCTCTGGCAGGGGTTATCGCTGACGGTGAAAGCGGGCGAACGGCTCGGCATCTCCGCCCCGAGCGGTTATGGCAAGACCACGCTGGGGCGGGTATTGGCCGGTTGGCAACCGGTTGGGGCTGGCGGGCAGATCCTGCTGGATGGGCAGCCGGTGCCTGAACAGGTAAAAGGCTATAACCCCATCCAGCTGGTGCCCCAGCACCCGGAACTCACCTTCAATCCCTATCGCACCACCGGGCAGGCGCTGTGGGATGTGTGGCGCCCCGATGACGCCATGCTGGCCCGCTTTATGGTCAAGCCTGAATGGCTCGGTCGTAAACCCGGTCAGCTCTCCGGTGGCGAGCTGGCCCGCATCGCGCTGCTGCGCGCCCTCGATCCCCGCACCCGGTTGCTGATTGCCGATGAGGTGACCGCCCAGCTGGATCCGCAAATTCAGCGCCAGCTCTGGCGGGAGTTGATGATTGAGTGCGAGCAGCGCGGGCTTGGCATGGTGATCTTCAGTCACCAGCAGGCGCTGCTGCGCCAGATCTGCCATCGGGTGCTGCGCTTTGGGGAGATGCAGCCCGTGACTGGTGTATTGGCTGAAAATGCGGCCTGAGGGTTAGTTCCCCCTCATCCCCAGCCCTTCTCCCGCAAGGGGAGAAGGGAGTTGAAGGTGCCATCTCACCACGCTCAGGGTTTAGGGTTTGGAAAATCTCGGGGTTTGAAAATATGGCTGGTTGTTATGCTCGAAGCGCCCCCTGAGGGGTTTGAGGGAGTCGTATAGTTGCAGCATGCTGTCGGCATCCACAAACCGGTTCCCTCTCCCTGGGGAGAGGGCCAGGGTGAGGGGATGCGAGTATGAAACGCTGGCCATTCTGTACAGAGAGAACCGTTGGCAAAGCGCGCAGATAAAAGAGAGGGAGGCATCAGCCTCCCTCTCTTGTTTTCTACCGTTATCAGCGGCGTTTAACCGGTTCAGGTTCAGGCAGTGGCCAGCCAGTTAAGCCAGGCATCCATCCCTTCGCCTGTGGTGGCGCTGACCTGGATCACCTGAATATAGGGGTTGACCCGTTTGGCGTTCTCGATGCAGCGGGCCACGTCAAAGCTGACGTAGGGCAGCAGATCGATCTTGTTGATCACCATCAGCTGGGCGGCGGCGAACATGTCCGGGTACTTGAGGGGCTTCTCTTCCCCCTCGGTGACGGAGAGGATCGCCACCTTGTACTTCTCGCCGAGATCGAAGCTGGCGGGGCAGACCAGATTGCCCACGTTCTCGATAAAGAGGATGCCCCCTTCATTGGCGGGCAGCTGGTGGCAGGCGTCGTGGACCATTTTGGCATCCAGATGGCAGCCCTTGCCGGTGTTGATCTGCACGGCAGGGACGCCGGTGGCGCGAATGCGATCCGCATCGGCGCTGGTCTGCTGATCCCCTTCGATCACCGCGCAGGGGCGCTTGTCGGCCAGCTGGCGCAGGGTTTCGCACAGCAAAGTGGTTTTGCCTGAACCCGGGCTAGAGACCAGGTTAAGCACCAGCTGGGCCGCTTCGTCGAAGTGCTCGCGGTTGTGGGCCGCCAGCGCATTGTTCTTGGCCAGCACATCCATCTCGATGGCGATCAGCTGGCGCTGCCCCATGCCGGGCACCGACAATCCCGCTTCCCCTTTGCCGTAGTGCAGATCACCCTGCTGATGGTCATGGTCATGGTCATGGTCATGGTCATGGTCATGGCTGTGATCATGGGGATGCGCGTGGGAATGGCCGTGGTCATGAGAGTGGGCATGATCATGATGATGGTCGTGGGGGTGATCATGGTGGTGCTCATGGGGGTGATCATGCCCCTCATGGCTTATGGGAGCCCGCACCCCGTGGTAGTGGTGATGGACATCCCCCTGATGGTGATAGTGGTGGTGAATGATCAGGGTGCGCGGCGCACTCTGCTCGTGATCATGATGGTGATGGGCGTCATGAGCATGATGATGGTCGTGCTCATGACCATGTTCATGGTGATGTTCATGTTCGTGATGATGCTCATGATCGTGCTCATGGCCGGCGATCCGCGCCTGGCCGCATCCGCATACGCTACACATATCAACTTACCTCGATGTCGGTGATGCGCAGGCTATCACCCTGCGCGACTCGTAATTTGTATCCGCCACACTCGGGACAGGCCTGCCCGCGCTCGGTGAGGGTGACCGTCTGGTTGCAGTCGTAACACCAGGCCTCTGCCGCCTGGTGCTGAAAGTGAAGCTGGGCCCCTTCGACGGCGGTGCCCTTGGCGGCCGCCTCGAAACAGAAGGCAATGGTGTCCGGGTCGACGCAGGAGAAGCTGCCGACCTCGAGCCAGAGGGCGGTCACCTTGGTAAAGCCCCGCTGGGTGGCCTGTTCGGCCGCCAGATCGATGGCGGCCATGGCCAGAGACATTTCGTGCATGGTGGCTCCTTAACCGATATGGGGAGGAGCAGTGACTCCTCCCTGTAATTGACGGAACGGCATGGCCGCTCAACAGATCCGCGGCAGCAGTTCCCCCTGCGGCAGCTCCAGATAACGGCGGCTGCCCCAGGGGTTGTTGAGGATCACCTTGTGGCGATCGCTCGCCTGCACCACGCCGATCTGGCTGGCGGCGGGGTTGAATTGCCGCAAGATGCCCAGCGCGTCCTGCGCCTGTTCGGCAGGCAGGGCCAGCACCATGGTCCCCTCGTTGGCGAGATCATGGGGCTCGAAACCGTAGAGCTCGCACAGGCCGCGCACCGGATCGCACACCGGAATGGCGGACTCCTCCAGCTCGATGGCAACGCCGGAGGCGCTGCTCCACTCGTTGAGCACGGCGGCAAGGCCACCGCGGGTGGCATCGCGCAGGGCGTGAGGGGTAATACCCGCTTTTAGCAGCGCTTCTACCTGCGGCCAGAGGGTGGTGCAGTCGCTCTTGAGATCAGATCCCAGTTGCAGGGCGTCACGGGCCATCAGGATGCAGGCGCCGTGGCTGCCGATATCCCGCGACACCAGAATGGCGTCACCGGCCTTGAGGTTGCGTACCGAGATGCCCCGGCTCTGCTCAGGCAGCGGGAAGGTGCCGACCCCGCTGGTGTTGATAAAGATCTTGTCGGCCGCCCCCTTGGGCACCACCTTGGTGTCGCCGCAGACGATACGGGCGCCGCTCTTGGCAAGTTCGGCGGCCATCGACTCGACGATGCGGGCCAGATCGGCGTAGGGGAAGCCCTCCTCGATGATAAAGCTGCAGCTCAGATACTCGGGCTTGGCCCCCATCATGGCGAGATCGTTGACCGTGCCGGCGATGGCCAGCTTGCCGATATCGCCCCCCTCGAAGAAGAGCGGCGAGACGGTAAAGCTGTCGGTGGTGAAGGCGACGGGGCCGCTCACCGGCAGCAGGGCGGCATCTTCACCGCGCAGCAGGATCTCGTTGCCAAAGTGGCGAAAGAAGAGCTGGTTGATCAGCTGGTTCATTTCGACACCGCCGCCGCCGTGGCTTAACTGAATTTCTCTCATTGGATCCCCATATATCGGTAGTAGGCATTGCAGGCCCCTTCGGAGCTGACCATGCAGCTGCCCATGGGCTGGGTCGGGGTGCAGCCCCGGCCAAAGACTTTGCACTGGTTCGGCTTGGCCAGGCCGCGCAGGATATCGGCGCACTGGCACGCCTTGTGGTCATCGATGGGGGTCTGATTGAGCGCAAAGTGGCGCTCCGCATCGCGCTTGGCAAAGGCATCGCGCAGGCGCAGGGCGGAGGCGTTGATATCCCCCAGACCTCGCCAGCGAAAGTGCTCGCGGGTCTCGAAAAAGCGCTCGACCAGCCGCTGGGCGGCTTTATTGCCGCTGGCGGTGACGGCGCGGCTGTACTGCACCTCCAGCGCGTAGCGACCCTCCACCTTCTGGCGCACCATCATCAAGAGCGCCTCCATCACATCCACCGGCTCGAAGCCGCTCACCACCACCGGCACCTGATAGCGATCGACGATGGGCAGGTAGATATCGGCGCCGGTGATGACGCTGACGTGGGAGGGGCCGATAAAGGCGTTCACCTTGGCCACCCCGTCGGCCATCACCGCATGAATGGCGGGGGGCACCAGCACATGGTTGATATGAAACAGCAGGTTCTCAATCCCCTCAGCTTCAGCGGCAGCCAGCAAGGCGGCGGTCATCGGGGTGGAGGTCTCGAAACCGATGGCGAAGAAGACCACGGTTTTCTCCGGATTCTCTTTGGCGATGCGCAGGGCATCGAGGGGGTCATAGACCGGGCGGATATCGCTCCCCTTGGCCCGCTGCTGGGCCAGCGTGCCTTTGGAGCCCGGCACCCGGATCATGTCCCCCAGGGTGACCAGAATGACGCTGGGCTGGCTAGCCAGCTCGATGGCCTGATCGATGCGCTCTTTGGGCATGATGCAGACCGGGCAGCCGGGGCCGTGAACGAACTCGATGCTGGCCGGCAGCAGCTGGTGCAGGCCGTACTTCATGATGGTGTGGGTATGGCCGCCGCACACCTCCATCACCCGCAGCGGTTCGGGCAGATCTTTGGCCAGTTCGGTGATCTGGGCGGCGAGGGCGCGGATCACCTCGGGCTGGCGAAAGCCCTGAAACAGGTCATTCAAGGTCAGCATGGCAAGATATCCTGTTTGGGCATCAGGGCCACCATCTGGCGGAAGCTCTCGAGGCTGGCCTGCGCCTCCTCTTCGTCAATCTTGCTCATCACAAAGCCGATATGGAGCAGCACATAGTCGCCCACCTGGAGAGGCTCTTCGAGCAGCATGCAGCTGACGCGCCGCTGCACCCCCAGGGTGTCGACGGTGACGCAGTTATCTTCGGGGTGCAGCTGCACCACCTGAGAGGGGATGGATAGACACATGGATTTCAGGACTCCGACAAGGTGGCACAACCGGTTGTGACAGGCTGATGCGTGGCAAGATGGTGGATGGCAAACCAGAGCTGACCGGCGGCGATGCCACCGTCATTGAGCGGCAGGGTTTCGCTGGTCAATACCTGCCGGCCGGCCGCTTCGAGAGCGGGCACCAGCTGGTCCATCAGCACCCGGTTTTGAAAGACGCCGCCCCCGAGCGCCACCGGATAGCCGGGGAAGCGCTCGGCAAGGGCGATGACCAGATTGCTGATGGCGCGGATAAAACCGGCGGCCAGGCTGGCGGTGGAGGTGCCTTTGCGCCGCTCGCTGACAAGGGTATTGATCAGCTCGGCCCACTCGATCTGCAGCGGCCCTTCCGCTGATTGGCTGAGATCAAAGGCGAGGGGGAAGGGCTGTTCATCGGGGGCCAGCTGCAAGGCGGCTGCCTCCAGCAGGAGCCCGGCTTCGCCCTCGTAATCCGGGGTATCGATCACCCCCAAGAGCGCCGCCACCGCATCGAACAGCCGACCGATGGAGCTGGTGTAAGGGGCGTTGCGGCCAAGATGCCAGAGCTGGTGCAGGTTGCTGATCCGCTTAAGGGGCAGTTGCTTGATCAACGGAATATCGAGGGCGCTGATCTCCTCAGGGCTGTGCGATTCAAACAGCAGCCCCAGCAGCTGGCGCACCGGCTCGCGGATGGCCGCCTCGCCGCCGATCAGCTTGAAGGGTTTGAGGTGGGCAACGCGCTCGAAGCCCTTCACATCGGCCAGCAGCAGCTCGCCGCCCCAGAGGGTGCCGTCATCGCCAAGGCCGGTGCCATCGAAGGCAACACCCAGCACCGGGCCCGTGATGTCGTGCTCGGCCATCACCCCCAGCAGGTGGGCGTGATGGTGCTGCACCTCGAGGTGGGTGGCACCCTGATCCTGGCAATAGCTTTTGGCCCACTGGTGGCTGAGGTAGCCGGGGTGGCGATCCGAGACCAGCACTTCGGGTTTGAGATCGTAGAGATCGCGAAAGGTCGCCAGGGTCTGCTCGAAGTGCTCCTGCATCGGCAGGCTGTGCAGATCGCCGATATAGGGGCTGTAGATGCGCTGGCGGCCGAAGGCGAGCGCCAGCTGGTTCTTCTGCTGCGCCCCGACCGCCAGCAGCGGCGCCTTGACCGCCTCTTTCAGGCTGGGGGTGCAGGGGGCATAGCCCCGGGCCAGCCGCAACGTCTGGCGTCGCCCGCCCGCCCACTGCACCAGACTGTCGTCGCACGGGTGCAGGATGGGGCGGTTGTGATCCAGGATGCCGTCAATCTCGCTGCCGAGTTCCCTGACCACCGCCTCGCACTCGATAAGGATCGGGCTGCCGCGACCATTGGCGCTGGTGGCCACCAGCGGCATGGCGCAGGCATCCAGCAGCAGCTGATGGAGCGGGGTATAGGGGAGCATGATGCCAAGGTAGGGGATGCCGGGGGCGATCCCCTCGGCCAGCGGCGCGGTTGTCAGTAGGGATTCTGAGAGCCGATCATCGTTTTTGCGCTTGCGCAGCAAGGTGATGGGTCTGGCCTGAGAGGCGAGCAGCTGCCACTCTTCTTCGCTGCCGGTGACATGCAATTTGGCCTCGGCAAGGGAGCCCATCATCACCGCCAGCGGCTTGCGCGCGCGCCGCTTGAGCGTTCGCAATCTGGCAACACTCTGTTCATTGCGGGCATCACACATCAGGTGATAACCCCCCATCCCCTTGACCGCAATCAGCGCCCCCGCTTGCAGGGCGCGGGCGGCGGCGTGCAGGGCATCCTCGCGCTCGGCCAGCGCATCGCCGCGGCCGCTGCGCCAGCTGAGATGGGGCCCGCACTCGGGGCAGCTCACCGGCTGGGCGTGGTAGCGTCTGTCCAGCGGGTTTTCATAGGCCGCCGCACAGCGCGGGCACATGGCAAAGCCCGCCATGGCGGTATGGGGGCGGTCGTAGGGGAGGCGGCGGATGATGGTGTAGCGCGGGCCGCAGTGGGTGCAGTTGGTAAAGGGGTAGTGATGGTGGCGATCTGCGGGATTAGCCACGTCCGTGGCGCACGCCTCGCACATCCCCTGATCCGGCGAGATGGCGACCGTGGCCGCGCTCTGCTGCTGGCTCGCTTTAATTCGAAACTGGCCATGAAATTGGCCATCGAAGTCGGGATCATGAGCGAAGGGCAGTTCCCGCTCGCTGAAATGATCGATGCGGCTAAGTGGCGGCGCCAGTTCCCGCAGTTCGCGGGCAAAGCTGGCGAGCTGCTCGGGCGATCCTTCGGCGCCAATGGTGACGCCGTTGGCATCGTTCAACACATAACCGGCAAGGCCGTGGCGCAGCGCCAGCCCATAGACGAAGGGGCGAAAGCCGACCCCCTGTACGATGCCGTCGATATGAAATTCGCGGCGCAGCCGGTTGGCCACAGGATTGGCAGAGCCAGAGGGGGCGATGGTGGCGCTCATGCCGGCTCCATCTCATCTTGAGTCTGCGGCAAACGCAGCACCCGGCGCTCGTTCTCCTCGCGCCGCACCCAGCCATCCATCTCCATGCGCAGGCAGAACGGAATGGCGTATTTGCGCGACAAACCGGTGATCTCCTTGAGGGATGCCATGTCGATCAGATCTCCCACCTGCTGGCCCGCCAGCACGGCGGCGACCATCTGGTTGTAAAGCTCGGCGTCGTAGTAGATGGGGCCATCGAGCTGCACCAGATACTTGAGTCGCGCCAGATTGCGCAGCTGCTTTTGCAACGCGCCTTTTTGTAGCAGGCCCTGCTGCAGGGCCGCGGGCAGCTTGCGGGTGATAAAGGGATCCAGCTCCACGCCGCCGGGGCCCAGTTTACCGGGCTCGTAACCCTCCTTGCCTTGATCTCGCACCACCTTGAGCACCAGCTGTGCCTCTTCCCCCAGATCATCTTCCGACTCGCCGCTGCCCGGCTGCCACTTGTCATGGTGCAGGCGAATGTGCTGCTCGCTCTTGAGCTGCTGGAGCAGGGCCTGAGTGACCGGCAGGGCGATGCCAAAGCGGGTTGCCAGCTCGGCGGCACTCAGCGGTTCGCTGGCCAGCGTAGTGATCAGGTGGTCGCGGCTCTGGGCCAGCCAGTGGTTGTCCAGCAGCCAGTCACCGAGGGTGGTGACCTGCTCGGGCCGCTGGTCAAAGCGGCTGGCCAGCACATAGCCATTGAGCCCCAGCTGCAAGGCTGCGGGGTTGTAGCGCTCCAAGTCATCAGGCAGCTCGCCCAGCAGGGCGTGCAGCGCCTTGCGTCTGGCGGGGTGGATGTCGCCGCACCAGACGATGCGGGCGCCGTGCAGCAGTTCGCTGCTGCCGTGGCGAATGATGGCGAGCGGCTGGCCAAAGAAGCAGGGGATGGGGCTGGTAAAGATCAGCCGCGCCAGCCGGGTCTCTTTTATTGGTACAAAGCGCGCACGGCCATGCCAGCTGCCAAGGGCCACTTCGACCTCCTTGTTGTGCAGAGAGGGGCGCAGTGTCTTGCTACTCAGGCTCTCGGCGTTGAGTCGCACGATAAGGTGGGTTGCCGCCTCGCACTGGCCGACAGTGCTGGTGAGGCAGTGGCCGCGGGCCACCTCCTTGTGGGGCACTTTTTTAAGGCCCACCGCCACCCGACAGACGGCGCCGATCTCGTCGACGCTCTGGTGATAGGCCTGCAGGGAGCGCACCTGCACCTCCCGATCGGCGGGGTAGAGGCGCAGCTTGTCCCCCACCTTGAGGCTGCCCTGTTGCAAGGTGCCGGTGAGCACTGTGCCGGTGCCATTGGCGGTAAAGACACGGTCTACATACAGTCGCGGGGCGCTCTGCTCGCGGGCAGCGTGTGAGGCTGGCAGTTCGGCAAGCTGGCGCACGATGGCGGCGTGCAGGGCAGCCATATTGGCGCCGGTTTTGGCGCTGACGCTGACGATGTCGGGCACCATGCCGCTCTCGTCCATCACCCGCTCCAGCAGGCTCTCTTCCAACAGCAAAAGCTCGTCGGGGGAGACCAGATCGCACTTGTTGATGCAGACCAAGAGGCGCGGCACCCCCATCGCCTTGAGCAGGCGCAGGTGATCGCCGGTCATCGGCATCCACCCCTCGTCGGCGGCAATCACCAGCAGCACCAGATCCAGACTCCAGAGCCCCGCCACCATATTGCGGATATAGCGCTCGTGGCCGGGCACGTCGATGACGCCTATGGTGTTGCCCTGACCGTCGTCGAAGTGGGCAAAGCCGAGATCCTGGGTCATGCCGATGGCCTGCTCGTGGGCGCGGGCGGTGGTGATGCCGGTGAGGGCCTTGATCAGCAGGGTCTTGCCGTGATCCACGTGGCCGGCAAGACCGATAACGGCGCGATAGGGGGTCATGGGATCAGGGCTCCTCGGTCGCATTTGTTGCATTGAACGGGGCGGGCAGCAGCAACTCCCTGAGTTGGGCGATCAGCAGTTCCATCTCGGTCGGCAGCAGGGTCGCCATATTGAGCAGCACCTTCTGCTGGCGCACGGTGGCGATGACCGGCACCGGCAGTTCGCGCAAATCATCGAGCAGCTGCTGGGCCGGGCGTGGGTCGGTGCACTCCAGCGCCGGTGCCGGGTAGAACTCGTCCGGCAGGGTGCCGCCGCCCACCACCAGCTGGGCGGGGACCGGCACAAAGCAGCCGGGCAGGGCGGCCATCAGCCGGGAGGCTCTCGCCTGCATGGCGGCCGGGTTGCTCAAGGTGCGCTGGGCAATACCCTCACCGATGGGGGATTTGTTGAGCTTGTGGATGAGCAGGCGTTCGAGCAGGGAGTAGACGATGCGGCTCGGGCGGAAGGTGCGCATCATGGGGTGTTTTTCCAGCCGCTTGATAAGGTCGCTGCGGCCGCTGATGATGCCCGATTGCGGGCCCCCCAAGAGCTTGTCGCCGGAGTAGCAGACCAGATCCGCCCCCGCCTTGATGTACTGGCGCACCGAGGTTTCATCCGGCGCAAACTCTTCGGTGGTCAAGCCGGAGCCCTGATCCACCGCCAGCACTACATGTTCGGGCAGGGCGCGGGCCACCTCGCCGATATCGGGGGATTCGGTAAAGCCGCGAATGGCGAAATTGGATCTGTGCACCATCAGCACCAGCGCGGTCTGATCGGTGATGGCATCGAGGTAATCTTTGGCGGTAGTGATATTGGTGGTGCCCACCTCCACCAGTTTGGCGCCGGAGAGGGCCAGAATGTCGGGGATGCGAAAGCCGCCGCCAATCTGGATCTGCTCGCCGCGCGAGACGATCACCTCGCGCCCCTTGGCCACCTCCTGCAGCAGCAAAAAGAGCGAAGCGGCGTTGTTGTTGACCACCAGCGAATCCTCGGCCTGGGTGAGGCAACGGAGCAGGGGGGCGATCAGCCCCTTGCGCCCGCCGCGCTTGCCGGTGGCGAGATCCAGCTCCAGATTGTTGTAGCCGGTGTTGAGGTCACGCACCTCGTCCCACAGATCGGCACTTAACGGCGAACGCCCCAGATTGGTATGCACCAGGGTGCCGGTGGCGTTGATCACCCGGGTTTGACGCTGGCGCAACTGCTGTTGGCAGCGTTTGGCAATCAGCGCCTCGATCTGCTCGGGGGCAACGCCATGCTGGCGAAAATCTTCGCTCTGGCGCAGTTCGCTCAGGGTGTCGCGCACCGCCTGAGTCACCAGCGGGCGACTCAGCGCCTCGATAAAACCGGCGAGAAAGGGTTGCTGCAGCAGCTGTTCCACTTGCGGCAAACGGCGCGTTTGTTGCTGGCTGGGCTGTTGCTGTGAATCTGGCAGTGAATCGTCGGCAGCCGTACCTGATGCGGGCTGGCGATGGGGGATGGCTGGCGCGTGAGACGAGTTCGGCATGGGATTACCAGTGCAGTGCGTGGGTTCGGGATGCGCACCGGTTTGCCGATAGAGAGGCCGAGCTGACGGGTTATGGCACTGCTGGCGATTTGCGGATGAGTGCAAACTGGGTGCATCAATGAGCGGGTATAAATTAATGCTGCATCGATGCTGATAAATTAATTTTTGGCCAGCGAGATAACCTGAGTTCGGATTATATTGGCAAGCGGCAAGCACCTTTTTTAAGGTATTACTTCAAACATATTGAACAAACAATGGAAATAACATCCAGGCCGAAAAATTCAGCGAGAGAGTATTTGTTCAATAGATAAATTTGGCGGAAGAGGCAGGAATCGAACCTGCCAAAGCCTTCTCGGCTCACATCGGTTTTGAAGACCGAGGAGGCCACCAGACCCCATCAACTTCCGTAACGGTCGCCATTTTGTGGCAAATTTCTGTGACTGGCAACGCTTTTTTTGTCATAAAAAATCGAGAGTTAGCGATTTTTTGAAAAAATCAAAGAACCTTGTTTTATATCAAGTTCAGCACAATTAGCCCGATGTTTTTAATTTAACATCGGGCCTCGATCACATTGCCGGAACCGTCGGTCAATAACGGTCGTTAACAACTCGATAAATAATCACCGCTTGGCGTTGGCAATATTCCACTGATCCAGTTTATCTATTAACAGACCGGTATCCCTGGCGGCATCAAGATGCTGATAAAGATAATCCATCGCCTCGCTCACCATCTCGGTCATCGGGAAGGAGAACGCCACGATGGCCGGTTGTACCCCGACAAAGATCACCTCGGGGACAAAGGTCTTGAGCTCGTCGATCAGGAAATTGAGCGGCATATTGTGGGTCGAGAAGATAAACATCTCGGCGATGGTCTCGGGGGGGATCACCTGCAGGGTTCCCGCCTTCTCGCCGATCTCGGCGGCATCCACCAGCACCACTCGCTCCGGTTGCAGCTCCCGCACCTTGTAGACCACATTTTCCGGCGCGATGCCGCCGTCGATATGGATCCAGCCGGGCAGGGGGGCGGCTTGCAGCTTGTCGGCGAGATAGGGGCCGGCACCGTCGTCCCCCATCATGGCATTGCCCACGGTCAACACGAGATTGCAGCCCATCAGCGGCTCCTTACCATCAGGTACATATGGGGGTCGTTAAAGAGGGCGGTGAGCTGATCCATAAAGGTGTTGGTCCAGCCCAGCTCCTGCTCATCGAGCAGATTGTCGGCTTTGCGCAGTCGGTCGAAGGCGCAGGCCAGCATATGGCAGTGCTCGCGATAGATGGTGATCTCGCCAAAGGTGAGAAACCCCTCCATCTTGCGGCGCGCTTCGCTCCCCTCTGGCAGCTTGGCTACCCAGTCGCGATAACCGGTCAGCGAGCAGACCAGGTCTGCTCGCAGGCAATCGACGATGCCGAGGTGGTGGCCGATGGCGAGGCTGTAGTACATCACCTCCTTGGCCTCTTCCGGCACGTCGAACTGCTCGTCGACGAACTTGCGCGAGAGGCGATAGAAGAAAACCTCGTCAGCCATGCACCGCCTCTCCCTTGCCGGCCGCCCGGTTGAGGCAGGCGTTTGCGAGGTTGTTGACGATCTCCGCCAGGCGCGGATCGTCGTGCTGATCGAGGTAGCTCTGGATGCGCAGATCCACATCCTGCTGGGTCGCCCCTTCGAGCAGGGCCATAAACTCGTCGGCGATGATCCGCCCCTGCCGGTAACCGGCCATGCGGCGCGCTTCGCGCTCGATCATCACCCGGATTTCATTGGGGATGCCGGTGTGGCGCAGCTCGACCCGCTCACCCGGTTGCACCTCGTGGCTGGTGGCTTTGAGTTTCTGCTCAAGCAGACCGAGCGCCACGGCAAAGCCGTAGATGGTGGCCGCCGGTGTCGGAGGGCAGCCGGGGATATAGACATCCACCGGCACGATCTTGTCGGTGCCGCCCCAGACGCAGTAGAGGTCGTGGAAGATGCCGCCGTCACAGCCGCAGGCGCCGTAGGCGATGCAGATCTTGGGATCGGGCGCCGCCTCGTAGGCGCGCAGGGCCGGCACCCGCATCGCCCGGGTCACCGCGCCGGTAAAGAGCAGGATGTCGGCGTGGCGGGGGGAGGCGACCACCTTGATGCCGAAACGCTCGGCATCGAACAGCGGGGTGATGGTGGCGAAGATCTCGATCTCGCAGGCGTTGCAGCCGCCGCAATCGACCCGGTAGACATAGGCCGAGCGGCGAATGTCCTTGAGCAGGGTCTTCTTGAGTTTGGTGATCTCGGGATCCTGTGCCAGCGGCACGGCGCGGGTATGGGCATGGCCGACAACCGGTTCTATGCCTTTGATCTTGCTCATCACATCCACTCCTTTTGTGCGGCCATCGGTGTGGCTATCGGTGTGATCAGGGCCGAGTCAGGCTGGCTCAGCATGCTCTGTTTTCGTTTGCAGTCGGGGCAGTGGTGCAGCCGCTCCGGGGTCGCCAGCGGTGTGCCCGCCTGCTTGAGGGTGTCCTCCACCAGCGCCACCAGCTTGCTCGGGGCAAAGTAGGTGCCGCACAGGGTGCAGGGGGCCAGCGCGAAGCGGGCCTCCTCATAGAGATCCGCCTTGTTGGTCACCGCCAGCTCGAACTCGGGGGAGAGGGCGATGGCGCGGGTCGGGCAGACCTCCTCGCAGCGGCCGCAGAAGATGCAGCGCGCCATGGAGATCTCCCAGCGCCGTTCGCCGGTCTCCATGTCCACTTCCATCACCAGCGCGTTGGCCGGGCAGGCCTTGGTGCAGGCGGCGCAGGCGATGCACTGATCCGCCTGATATTTCGGTTTGCCGCGAAAATCCCGGTTCACCTCGTAAGGGGCGAAGGGGTACTTGGCGGTCGGGGTGCCAGCCTTGAGGATGGTCTTGAACAGCTTGATCATGATGACCCCTTATTTCAGCGGAGAGTTTTTGCGATCGATGCCGTAGCGCTCGATCTCCTTGTAGGAGACCACGGTGGATTTGCCCTTCTTGGGGTCGACCAGGGTGACCCGGTCGGTACAGGAGTAGCAGGGATCCAGACTGCCGATGATGAGCGGCGCATCCGCCACGGTATTGCCGCGCAGCATGTAGCGCAGAGCAGGCCAGTTGGCGTAGGTGGCGGCGCGGCAGCGCCAGCGGAACAGCTTCTGGTTGTCCCCGGTCATGCTCCAGTGGACGTTCTCGCCGCGGGGCGCTTCGGTAAAGCCCAGCGCAAACTTGCCCGGCTGGTAGGTGAACCCTTCGGTCAACAGCGGCCCCTCCGGCAGGTGCTCAAGGCCGAACTCAATCATGTCGAGGGAGTCGTAGAGCTCGTGGATGCGCACCAGCACCCGGGATTGCACATCGCAACCCGCCTTGGTCTGGATCTCCATCGGCAGCTCGCGGTAGCCGGCAAAGTCGTGGACCCGGCGCACGTCGCGCTTGAAGCCGCTCGCCCGCACCATGGGGCCGACGCAGCTGAAATCGCGGGCAATCTGCGGCTCGAGCTTGCCGATACCGATGAGGCGGGAGGAGATGTTGGCGGTATCCAGCAGCATGGCCACCAGGGGTTTGAGCTCATCACGGAGCTCGCGCACCAGCTGGGCACCCTTGATGCGATCTTCCTTGAAGATGTCGCGGCGTACCCCGCCAATCAGGTTGAGGCCGTAGGTCTTGCGGGCACCGGTCAGCAGCTCGGCCAGGGTCATGGATTTCTCCCGCACCCGGAAGAACTGCATGAAGCCGGTGTCGAAACCGGTGAAGTGGCTCGACAGGCCGATGTTGAGGATATGGCTGTGCAGGCGCTCCACCTCCAGCAGCACGGCGCGGATCATCTTGGCCCGCTCCGGCACCGGAATACCCATGGCGTTCTCCACCGAGGTGGTGTAGGCGACGCTGTGGGTAAAGCCGCAGATGCCGCAGACCCGGTCGGTCAGAAACGCCACTTCGTTGTAGCCCATCCGGGTTTCCGCCAGCTTCTCCATGCCGCGATGGACATAGAAGAGGCGGTAGTCGGCATCGATGATGTCTTCCCCATCGACGAACAGACGAAAGTGCCCCGGTTCATCCGAGGTGATGTGCAGCGGGCCGACCGGCACGATGCGGTTGGCATCACTGCCGAGCTCGTTGACGAAGGGGTAGGTCTCGGTGTCGGTGGTGGGCATCGGGCGCTGGCGATAATCCATGGCGTCCTTGCGCAGGGGATGGATATCCTCCGGCCAGTCGTCCGGCAGTACCAGACGGCGTTCGTCCGGCAGGCCGATGGCGCGCAGGCCGTACATGTCGCGGATCTCCCGCTCGCCCCACACCGCCGCCGGAATGGTCGGGGTGATGGAGGGGTACTCCTGGGTATCGGCATCCACCAGCACCTTGACGGTGATCCAGCACTTGGTGTCGCCCTCCATGGAGAAGACGTGGTAGACGGCGAAGTGGCCGTTGAGGCTGCGCTCGTCATTGGCAAAGGAGAGCGGAAGCCAGCCCCCCAGCTGATGGAAGATCAGGCTGGCCGTCTCGACCAGACTGGTGGGTTTGACGGTGATGGTGGCCTGATCGGCGGTTTGCCACTCCTCGTCGACGATGGCGTGGGGCAGTTGTGCTCGCACCTGCTGGATGTAGTCGCAGCCGATGCGATCCGAAATGGCGATGGTCATGCAGTTCTCACTTTAATGTTCGGGAATGAGCATTCACAAATGATGAAATCGGAAAAAGTTGCTGTGCTGGCGGGCATGATTCAGATCCCGACCAGATAGGCGAGCAGCGCCAGCAGGGCCAGCCCCAACCCGTAGCGGGTGAGCTTGTGGGTGCGCACGAACTGGGTACGGGCCATGGCGTTTTCGATGATGCCAGCCAGTAAAAAGGCCACCAGCAGCTTGCAGGCGAGGATCAGCGCCGCGCCGATGAGCGCAGGCAGACTCCAGTTGGCCGCCTTGCCGAAGGGGAGGAAAATCACCAGAAAGAGCTGCACCACCACCAGTTGCTTGAGGCCGATGGAGAGCTTGAGCAGGGCCAGGCCCGCACCGGAATACTCGGTGAGCGGCCCCTCCTGCAGCTCCTGCTCGGCTTCGGCGCAGTCAAAGGGCAGCTTGCCCATCTCGACAAACACCGCGAAGGCGCAGGCGGCACCGGCCAGCAGGGTGGCGATGGGAGCGGCCAGTGGCTGGGTCGCCACATAGCTGCTGATATTGCCCAGATCCGAGCTGCCCACCATCATCGCCATGATGAAGCAGGCGAGCACCAGAATGGGCTCCACCAGAATGCCGAGGGTCAGTTCGCGGCGGGCACCGATCCCTGCAAACATGCTGCCGCTGTCGAGCCCCGCCAAAGAGAAGAAGAAGCGGAAGATGGCGAACAGATAGATGTCGGTGATGAGATCCCCGGCGATGGGGAAGGGGGACTCGTGAGTCAGGGTCGGCAGCGCCATCCCTACCAGCAAGAGGGCGGCGATGAGCAGCGCAGGCATCAGGTTGAAGATGATGCCGGCAGGCTCGGGGGTTACCTCCTGACGGCGCAGGAGCTTGGCGATATCCCGGTAATCCTGCAGCAGGCCCGGCCCCTGACGGGAGTGCATCTTGGCCCGCAGCACCCGGTTGAAACCGGTGGCGAGCGGCGCCAGCGCCAGCATGGCGATGGCCTGGGTCAGGGCGAGGGCAACCATGCCCCAGCTCGGCATTTCAAGAACAGGCATATCAGACTCCTACAGCCATCAGGATAAAGAGCGCCAGCACAACGCCATTTATTAAAGAGAGCAGCAGCTTGCCGGTGTTGCCGCTGGTATCGCTCACCCCGTGCAGGGCGCTGGCCAGATCGAGCTGCGGCTGCTTGCGATAGAGCGGCGCGCAGAGTTGGCGCAAGGTGTGGGTGACACCGCCGGAGGTGAGGCTCATGCGCTCCTCATAGGCGTAACCACAGGCCCACGGGGTGCCAGCGTGACGACGACCCAGCTTGGGCCCCTTGAAGATGGCCAGTACCAGCAACGGGATGAGGAACAGCCCCAGCAAGGTGATGGCGATAACGGGCGGGGAGAGGATCGCCTGGCTGCTATCGAGTGGCAGCAGGGTGGCGCCAGTGGCCACGTTCATTTGGCCGCTTACCAAGGCTTGGCCATAGCTGGCGATATGGGGGGCAATCCAGGGGGCGCCCAGACCCAGCACCAGACAGACCGCGGCCAGCAGCAGGGTGCCTGCCACCATGGCGCCCGGCACTTCGCGGGCGTGGCTCGCTTTCTCGCTGCGCGGTGCGCCGCAGAAGCAGATGCCGTACACCTTGACGAAACACATCACCGCCATGGCGCCGGTCACCGCCAGCATCACTACCGCGAGCGGCGCGACGACAGAGGTGCCGAGTTTGGTCATGGAGAGCAGGGATTGGTAGATAAACCACTCGCTGACAAAGCCGTTCAGCGGCGGCAGCGCCGAGATGGCCATGGCACCGATGAGGAACGCCAGCGCAGTCCAGGGCATCAGCTTGGCCAGCCCCCCCATCTTGTCCATGTCACGGGTGTGCAGGCGGAACATCACAGAGCCGGTGCCCATAAAGAGCAGGCTCTTGAAGATGGCGTGGTTGAGCAGGTGATAGAGGGCGCCGAGCAGCCCCAGCACCACCAGTGCCGGTTGCTGGTTGGCGATGCCGATCATGCCGATCCCCATCCCCATCAGGATGATGCCGATGTTCTCCACCGTGTGGTAGGCGAGCAGCCGCTTGAGATCGTGCTCGGCCAGCGCAAACAGCACCCCGAGCACTGCCGAGCAGGCACCGAAGATCAGCACCACATAGCCCCACCAGAGCTGGCTGGCGCCGAGAAAATCGATGCTGACCCGCAAGATGCCAAAGAGACCCAGCTTCACCATGACGCCGGACATCAGCGCCGAGATATGGGACGGCGCAACGGGCTCGGCCACCGGCAGCCAGCCGTGCAGCGGCACGAAACCGGCGCGCAGGCCAAAGCCGCAGAAGCTGAGCAGGAACACCAGAGAGGCCAATCCGCCCGCCAGATGGTGCTCGCGCAGCGCGGCGAACTCCAGCGAGCCGCTTTCGCGGCAGAGCAGCCAGAAGGCGATCAGCACCAGTGCCATGCCGATATGGTTCATCACCAGATAGAGACGGCTCTGTTTGGCGGCCTCGGGGTTGGTCTTGACCAGCCAGTAGGTGGTGAGGGTCACCAGCTCGTAGCAGAGCAAGAAACCGAGCGCGTTGTCGGCCAGCACCATGCCCACCATGGCAAAGAGGAAGAGGTTCATCAGCGCGCCGATGGCCACATCCCCCTTGCCCTGATATTCGCGGATATAGGCAAAGGAGTAGAGGGCGACGGCGACGCCGACGGTGCTAATCACCAGCAGCATCAGCGCGGCCAGCATGTCGAGGTGCACCGAGCCCAGCAGCCAGAGCTGGCCGTCGACGGGGGCGCCTTGGGCAAAGATCTGGATGGCGGCGACCAGACCCGCGAGCGAGCCCAGCAGGGCAAAGCCGCTATTGAGGCGGTTGGCCAGTGCGGGCAGCTTTTGCAGCAGCAAACCGGCGGCAGCGCCCAGCAAAAAGAGCAGGAGCGTGGCCATAACAAGGGGGGACAACATCAGCGAACTCCCTCTGTGGTGGATAAATCGGATGCAGGGATCGCCGTGGCGGGCGCCGAGAAGGCAGAGGCCCCTTGCGGGTTGGTGTCGGCCGCTTGCTGGCGACGGATACGGGCGGCGCGTTCGGTGTCGCCGTCATTGACCAGCTTCAGTGCCTGGGAGGGGCAGGCTCCGACACAGGCCGGGCCGTCGGCGCGAAACTCGCACAGGTCGCACTTGACCGCGATGCTGCGCACCCCCGGCTCCCAGCTCAGCAGATCCTCGCCAAAGCAGCGCAGGCCGGCGGAGGTGGAGGGGTTGCTGGAGCGGATGGAGCAGGGGATATAGGTGTCGTAACTGGTGGCCACGGCCACCGGACGGCTGCCGCCGCTCTGGATGGCGCCAAAGGGGCAGGCCACGGCGCAGAGATTGCAGCCGATGCAGAGCGACTCGTTGAGTTGCACGCAATCGCCGGTCTGGCGAATTGCCTCGACCGGGCACACCTTGATGCAGGGGGCATCGTCACAGTGACGGCACTGAACCGGCATGGTCGCCTGCTCGTGTCGCATAACGGTTAAACGGGGGGCTTGCTGCAAACCTTGCGCCTTGTGTACCTCGCTGCAGGCCGCCATACAGGTGCCACAGCCGATACAAAGCTTGGGGTCAGCGATAACGAAGCGGTTCATAGCCTACCTTGTCGTGTCGCGAACGGAGAAAGTAGGGGCAGGTTGGCAAGATACGGGCCAGAATGGTTTTTACAGATAAATTGGTTTTAAGTGGCTGTTTTTAAATAAATAAAAATCCTCGCGTAGTTGAGTGAACGCGCTGATGTGGCTGTCGAACTGTGACGTTCGTCACTTGTGACGAAGCCGCCAAGAGGGTTCGTCACCTTGGAAAACGCAGCATGAGTAGGGTGCAAAGAACGCAGTGAATTGCACCACTCTCCAACATATGTGTGCGGTGCACGGCGCTGCGCTTGTTGCACCCTACGGTGGGATGTCTGTTCGGATAGAGGCCGCCTGTTTTGAAACCGTAGGTTCGATTAGCGAAGCGTAATCGGACGCACGAGAACGCAAATATATCGGCAGTATGCCGGGAGAAGGGCTGGGGATGAGGGGGCCGGTCATTGGG
>OERJ01000056.1_pt1 | contig 35098 bp, 63 predicted proteins | sample 1539991 | NCBI WGS metagenome assembly OERJ01 (sample SAMEA3891247, study PRJEB23780) | metagenome | biome: terrestrial biome; feature: animal house; material: water of meat washing | place: Italy | collected 2015-05-12
CGAATAGATGGTTCCAAGGCTAAACTATCCGAATACAAAATCCAACTTGAGATCAGAGACGATCTCGTTAGGTTTGAAGTTCTCGGTTGGCTCGCTACGTATGCTGTAGAGTTTAGACAACTCCAATGCGTAACGGATTGGATGACGCCGTCTGAAGCATTCCACTTGATAAATTCCCCAGACGGGATCGACGCCACAACGATATTCAAGCTGCTTGAGCCAATCCCATCGACTCACCGCTAAATACAAATAAACCACGTGGAGACATAAATGAAACTAACACAGATGCTTGCACATTCCGACGAACTAATGTACAAGCGGTTCCTGAACGAAAACACGCTGTATACCGATGAGACCAAAGAAGAATTTGTTGACGATGAATCTAAAATTGTCAACGCGTTTGCAATGAACTTCCTCGGCATCCTCGGCGCATACAACGCTGCCATCCAATCGAGCAACGATCGGAGCTTGAACCAGATCAAACGGTATTTCAAATCCGATGCGTCTGTTCGTCCGGATGCTATTGACGATACCAACCACAATATCAGTCTCGTTATCAAGTTAATGCGCGACAAGAAGATGTTCATCTCTGACGCTAAAACTATCCAAATGACCCGTTTTCTGGCACTAGCCAAACGAGGCCAATTGGATCTGATCGACGATCTCGTGGTACGCGAATGGGTAGATAATATCAAGCTACCTGCTATCACTAAAGCTGACAGCAGGATCAAAGACGTGCTATTGAAGTTCAAAAATGAAGTGTTTACTTTGGTGGACGCATCTCGCGAACTTCGTCGCATCCGAGCTAAGTATGCAGGAATCTCCGATGAGTTTTGGAACGTCAGTAAAACCGTTCGCTACAAAACCAAAGGCGAAGTTGAGCCAGAGACGTCTGAAGACAAAGAGGCCAAGGATGCTAAAAAGGTAGCCGAAGATGAAGCAGTTGTCGCGTCCGCTCCCGTAGAACCGGAAGTTGTTGCAGCTCCCCAGATGGGATTTAGACTTCCTGCCGATCCAGTGCCAGCAGCTCCAAGTGTTCAAGAGCCTGAACCGGTTGCAGTAGAACCCGAACCGGTACAAATAGCGGTTCCAGTAGTGTCTGATCCCAAACTCGATCAAGATCGCGAACTTCGCCGCCGCGTCGCGGAATACTTCATTGCTCGTATCAAGTCCGGTGCGGATGGCATGCGACTCGGTAGTACAGTGGATCGGTTGTACCAGATGGACCTTGGCAAGGCCGAAGACAAGATGTTTATGGTGCGTGGCATCCTCGATGAAACTATGCCAGGATTTGACGCTGAAATTGAGAAGCTGAACACGAGAGCTGTGTATCTGCTGAAGCGGTTGGCAACTACAGTCGGTCTGTTCACATCGTTCGCGGACGGTTCCATTAACGGGGTTGATCTTTCTGGCGAAGACTTGCAGTATGCAGGCGACTTCCGTGGAATCTCAGCAATTATCGGAACTGAGCTGAAAAGAAATCCTAGTCTCGCAGCTTCTGGTAGCATCGAAAACTACATGACCAACGTCACACTGCCATACGACAAGGTCAGCATGTTCTTTGGTATCAGTTCTCGCGAATATTTCCACATGCTGCTGACCAACCAGAATGTCCACGACAAACTGTTGTCCGATATGAAGGAAATGTACATATCGAGTCCTGAAATGGTTTTCACTGCTCTTGCTAAGAGTCCATCCGAAGAAGATCGCGCAGCGTTTGTAACAGCGATGCCGGACGTGGTTGAACAGTTCTTCATGTTGAAGGCCCCAGGTCAACACGCTCTGGTCGGAACGGATCTAGCTACGCAGTACGGCGTATTCGCGAAGTACGGCGTCCTGGGCAATGTGTACAAACACTACAGCGAAGAATTGACCAAGCAATGGAACGATCTTCGTGATAATGGATGGACACGCGGCAGACCGACTTCGCTTAACCAGACTATGGCTGCTATGACAGTTCTGCTGGTAGAGTGGGGTCAACTAGACATGCTGAAGGGTTCTTCTGCAGCTCTTGCAACTATCAACTCCTATCCAGACGACAAGTTTTCGGAGCTCGTTGGTCCAATCCTGATGTACGGTCGTCCGCTGCTTGTGGCACTGGCTGATCTTGGGTCTCCTCAGATTAAAGCGGAGATTGAGTCGATGCTGATTCGGAACCTCAAGTTGGGCAATTTCTTTACAGAGACCAAGTGGCCATCCGTAGATGCTAGTCAGATGAACCGGCTCATGAAGGGACGCAAGGCGGATATCGATCAGATCAAAGAATCCATGAAGCGTTATATCGCCAATGCTGGTGCGGACCAAGTAACCGAACTAGCGACGCTTGGGATGTATCTCTTGGATGAGTTAGATCCGAAGAAGTCAACAGAAGATCTGATCCACTTCATTACTGAGAATGTAGATCCATCGAACCGTAAGGTCGTTATGAATGCGGTCATGTCGCGTCACTATTCCATAGTCGATGCTCACGCCCGTACTGAAGTGTTCTTGACTATTCACGAGAATACCGACCTTGTCGATCTGCCAGATACCAGCAGCTACTACGACCTTGTGGGACGCTATAAGTTCGAAGGAACCCAGGCAGCTCGGATGTTGAAATTGGAAGTTGATCGCAAAGGGTTCGCATCTCAGCACGCAGGCAATATCAAGGGTCGTGAAGAAAAAGCTATGTACAAAGATGCGTGGTTTGATATGACTTGGGATACGCTGGAAACTGATCCGGACCTAGCTGACGCGTTCTACGAGATGCTTCCGACTGCAGAGAAGACCAAGTTCCGAAACAGAATGGCTTCCGTTGGATCTGTAACTGAACAACTAGGCAAGGGACTGATCGATCTTGGAACTACGCTGGATGCTAATCGTGTCAAAGACATCTTTACATTCAACGGTCTGGATGCTGACGAGATTGCTAGCCGATACAATCTGAAGGCCGTCAAAAATGAAAAGTTCTCCGACTACACCAAACGGGTGAATGATGCAGCATCTGCAGAAAGTCCACTGATCGATCCAATGATCGAGGATCTGGAACTGAGCCCAGCTGAACTAGCAGCGAAGATGAACTATATGGTTAAGAACCACCACGCCGGTAAGCATGGAGATATCTACCCCAAGATTACTCGAGCTTTCGCGGTGAAGCTTCCGGACGAAGCGTTCCAAAAGTTCAGAAATGAAATGATAGAACGCAATCTGAACGATAGCGTGGTTCCAGCATATCATGGTACAGGTGGAGTAGCAGCTTGTATGATCCTGCGATATGGATTCAAGGTACTTGACTCTAAAGACCAATCTGTGGTGGGACGAGCTATCGGCGACGGTATCTACTTCAGCAACAAGATTGACAAGGTATCACAATACATTGGCAATGCAGGTTTCTCTCGCGGGATCGGCACCAAGGGTTATGTATTCGAAATGGATACAACTCTGGGACAGCCTAACGTGGACTACCAGTCTGCTGGATTCTCCGGATCAACTAACGTCGAATTTGGATTTGTGTCCCCAGAGTGGGCCGTTTTCAACCCTGGCGCACAGTTGAAGATCCTGAAGTGCTACGAAGTGGAGCTGGTTCGAAAGTATGCATTTGACGAAATTGTATCTAGTCACGACCTGACTGAACGTCGTAAGACTTTCGGGGATGTTCTGACCGAGGCCAAGTCAACGAGCTCTAACGCGATCACCTACAGATTCTTTGATAACCGCATCCCAGTTATCAAAGACGATCGTCTGAAGTGGGTTAGCGTGGATGACTTCGAAAGCTGTAACTCGAACGTACTCCGTGCATACTCTGACGGCAAGATCGCTACTGTTGTGATCAAGAACTCCAAGACGTACGTCATCGACACAATGCTACGCAAAATGTCAACAGCTGATCTGAAGGCTTTCAACGCTCTGATCTGTTAATACCAAAACCCACTTCGGTGGGTTTTTTGTTGCCTTACAATCCAATCCGCGTGATAATAGCTGAACCTAATCCAAGGAATTATCATGAACAAGAAAATCCTGAAGACTGATAAGCTCGTGTGTATAGATCGTCGGATCGATCACATTCGCAAAAGTGTGACGACCAATGTCGAGTTGTTCAGCTTTATCCATAACCTGACGACTAACCACGAACTGTTACTCCGCGGAAAGAGTATCCATAGCCTGGTGTCTCCGCTGATATCCGGTCACGAGAACCGTCCACACAAGCGTTGGTACCCTGGCGAATACGTTCGATCCATCTCTCGATTGGGACAAACATCTGGGTTTGATCTGACTATGATCCCAGAGAATGGCGTCCCTGTAGTTCGAGTCGTGACAGTTATCCACGGAGCCCAACGCGGGTCGCAGTTGGACGTGATCGTGAATCTGTACCGGCTGTTGGCGTCATTGTTCTACGTCCGTGTCCTTACCGACGATGCCAAAGCAACTCTTCTAGTATCCGTGGATCCTACATTCAATTCGGTTGCTCTTGACGTTCAAGCTGCGTTCGGCGCAGATGTGGACTTCGTAGATACTGTTATGCAACAAGCAACCGAAGCACACAAGATCGTGATCCGAACCGAAGATGAGATCCGTGTTCTGAACGCGCGTCTTGCTATCGAACGTTCCCGATACAACCACTTGTCCAGTTTGTCCAATGCGTACCTGGCTAAACAATATCGAGTCAAGATGGTATCCGAAATTATCAACAAACCTGTGAGGTCATAATGCCGCTACTCTCTATGCTTATCTGTGTGTTGATCGTATTTGTTTTGTCCTGGCTGGTATGGACCTACAACAAGTCAAGATACGATGCGATCAGATGGCTCGTTGATAATGACGATGTCATCCAATCCCAGCTGTCTACCCTGAATCCACCTATCGTAATGAAGTATGGTCGCAATTCGGTGACATTTGAATCCGTTGGTTGGGTTACGTGGAATCTGGATTTGATCACGGCAGCGCGAGCTTTACGTCAAGTGCGCGATGGTGCAGATCCACACAACACGCTTCTCATCAAACTTGATGCTCGGAAGCCGTTTAAAGTTCCGGAATGATCGTTGATATCAGCGGGAAATCGAAGGAGGAGGTATTGGACAACTGGAATCAATACCTCCTCGGAAATAAATCGTTTGACGTGAAGTATATTCCTGTGTACTGTACTCCTCGGACGGTTGAGCTAGCACAACCGCAGGTTAGCAACCAAACTGTTATTGCCGATCATGTAGAACCTAACCCATTTTGGAGATCTCCAAGACAATGATTTTAGAACACAACGCAGTAATATTGCCCGAACACATCCAACAGATCGAATACCGCTGTGGCGAAGATCTGACTGATATCGGCCTGCAGTACAACGTAAGTACCATCTGCGGCTTCATGTGGGGATGTCCCGCGTTGGCCAAATACGCTCCAATCTACCAACAACGTTTGGACGAAGATAAACAGTGCACATCTTTGTCTGACGTTTATGAAGAGTTTTCTCGAGAAGAATACTGGGAGTTCTGGGCTCTGTTGTGCAACAGTATTCCGCGGTACAAAGAGAGATTCATTGCGCTGTTCAACGAAAATATGGTGAACGAATGAAAACTCTCATCATTGCACTAGGTGCACTGCTTCTGTTTGGGTGTGACAGCTATTCCAAATCTTTGGATTCGGATTATACACTTCCATCCGAACTGAGCGATTGCAAGATCGTGAAGCTGGTTGGATCTGGAATATCTACGGACCTATACGTAGTCCGCTGTCCAAATAGCTCAACTACAGCTCGTTATCACTGTGGCAAGAACTGTGAGCGATCTGTCACTACTGTCGAATACTAGGAGGACTGATGTCCCAACAACTGAACGTTATCATGAAGACTGTATTTGGATCGCACCTTTACGGTCTGAGCACTCCAGAATCTGATATGGATTTCAAAGGAGTATTCGTCCCGACAGCTCGAGAAATCATCTTGGGCGGTCGCGATGTGTACAACGTATCAACTGGTGGTAGTGGCAAGAATACTGCCGAAGATACCGACACCGAAATGATGAGCCTCCGTCAGTTCTTGAAACTGGCTTTCAAAGGCGAGACTATGTGCATCGACATGCTTCATGCACCGAGTCACCATCTGGTAGAGACTACTGGATTGTGGGAGTTCATCCACGATCATCGCGATATGTTCTACACGACCAAGATGGACGCGTTCTTGGGGTATGTGCGTAAGCAGGCAACAAAGTACGGCGTCAAAGGTACACGTCTGGCTGCTCTCGAGCGCGTGATGATTGCAATCAAAAGCGTTCCAGTCGAACAACATGGTTACAAGCTGCGTAGCTTCGTAGAGTTCCTGCCGAAGGATGAGTTCACATTCTGCGGTACAGAGGTATCTCGGACTGGCGAGAGCGTATCGTTCTATGAAGTGCTTGGTCGCAAGTACCTGTATGGGATCAAGTTCTCCGAATTTGCCCAACAAGTCCAAAAGATCTGGGACGAGTATGGCGATCGAGCTCGTAAGGCCAAAGAGCAGGTGGGCGTAGACTGGAAGGCACTCTCCCACGCAGTACGTGGTGGTGAGCAGCTTCTGGAAATCTATCAGACTGGCGATCTCAACTTCCCGCTAAAACATCGCGAGTACATCCTCGATGTCAAGTTGGGCAAGCGGAATCTCGTGGATGACGTTCAACCGTACCTCGAATACCTGACAGATGAGGTCGAGAAGGCTGCCGTCATAGCTGGAAAGAATGGCATGCGCGACAAAGTCGATGTAGACTTCTGGAATAAGTTTCTGTACGATACTTATGTCGATGTGATCAAATCCACTAAGGAGTTTGTATGACTGACTTGACTGATGACGGGCTAACCGTGACTGGTGAGCTGACGATGGAACGGAAGACGTGGTCCGATAAGGAACTGCACCTAGTTCCGATCAACCACGAACACGCTTTTATTGTGCCGAAAATGTATGAGCTGGATGTTGACAAAATCCAAGATCTCGATGACGTTAAGTCAGTCCTCCGAGCTCTGCAGATTCAATTTTCTGATCACTGTCATGGGTTTGCGAGCGTTGCTCATCTACTCAAATGAATGAGTTGATCGATCTGGTGAGCCCAGTAACTGCTGGGCTTATTATGACTCTCTGGCCGATCCCAACTGCTATTATTGCGATGTTGTTTACAAAGCTGATAGAGCGCAGGATAATCCAGGGAGTGTTTAACGGCTACATGGATGCCATTCGAAATCCAGTATTTCTGATCGTGTTCTGGTTAGTAGTCGTCATTATGTGTGTCGGTTCACGTTAACCGTCAATCCAAAAGGAAGTTAAATGTCTATGTCTATGATTCATCGGATTATCGTTGGTATGGCTATTATGGCCTCTGTTGTCGCTTGCACCCCAGCAAACGCTGGTGTAATGAGTGATGTTACTGGCGCCTACCAAGCAACGTCCGTGTCCAAAGTATACGCAGAGCGCAACGTCGACTCTGGTGTGAGTGAGTTTGGTGTGGTCGTGGCTCTGCCTGCTGACTACTTCCTGGAAGCTAAGCGCGACACCACTGGCTACACTGCTGGTACTCTGGGCAAGTCCGTCCAACTGTCCGACAGCTTCACTTTCGTTCCGTCCGTCAAGTATGGCGTACTGAATGTCAACAAGGAAGCGAATACTGATCATGAAACCTACTTCGAGGGCATTCTCGAGTACATGCCAGTGTCCGCGCTGTATGTGTACGGTGGTGCTGGTTACAGCTTCATGAATGAAGGTCAAGACTACAGCAAACTGAAAGCTGGTGTATCTTACGACATCCATCCGGAAATGACCATCGGCTACAACTACACTCGTCAGATGCAAAATGCGCGCAACGATTTCGATCTGGGCCTGCCAACATCCAATGAGCATGAAGTTGTCCTGACTCTGGTTGGTCATACAATCGAACCGTATGTCAAGATGCGTCACACTGTGACCACTGGTATCGGTTATGATAACTCAGCTGTTGCTGGTCTGGCTCTGGTGTTCTAATATGATCCCAGAAGCAGGTGTATCGTTTAGCAAGGCTCTCGAACTCGTCAAGGCTGGCCAGAAGATTGCTCGCCTCGGTTGGAATGGCCAAGGTATGTGGATTGAGATCCAACGTCCTGATGCTAACAGCAAAATGACCATGCCGTATCTGTATCTGAATTATCCAACTAGTGGCCGAGTGCCTTGGTTGGCTTCGCAGACAGATCTCCTCTCTGAGGATTGGGTTCTGGTTATGTAACGTGTTGGGGTAGAAATACCCCACACAAATATGTTGTTTTGGAACTGATAAAGGCGAGACGATATATTTGTGGCTAAAGTCACAATTCGATAATCATCAAAGGGAGTCTTTGAAATGAACATGAAAAAAACACAAATGATCAAGCACTTGCGTGCACTGTTCCGCGGCGATGCAACTCTGCAAGCTGAGTATAAGAATTCGGACAATTTCATCCGAGCTGTACTCCAGCTGGGCAAAACTGACCCATTCAAACGGAACCTGTGTACTTCGAGCGATTCCTACAAAGCTAGTCATCCGAAGCAGTTCCCTCGTGGAACTACTCATACTAGCTACTACGTAGAAGCTCGTGGTGGCAAGTTTGATGAGATCATGGTACAAGGTTTGCATGGTGTTGCGCGTATCCTGGAGCAGGGTGTGACCGTCGAAGACGTCGAGCGTGCCAACAACTTGTTCAAATCTCACTTCGGTCGCGACATCTTCGTATACAAGCAGTGGCTGCGAATCGCTACCGAGTTCGATGGTAAGATCCCAGTCAACATGTTTGGCGTGAAAGAATGTACTGTCCTTCCGGTCAAGAATGCGATGGCGGTGTTGGAAAACACCCACGAAGACTACTACTGGTTGCCTGGTCACTTCGAACCGCTGTTGATGCGCGGTATCTGGTATCCAACTGCGGTTGGCACCATCAGCTTCCACGTCAAAGAAGCTCTGCGTCGTGCGTTCGAACGCACCTCCGATCTGACTGGCGCTGATCTGGAGTTCGTTCTGAAAACTCGTCTGCACGACTTCGGTCTGCGTGGGGTTAGCTCAGAAGAATCTGCTCGTATTGGCGGTCTGGCCCACCTGATGAACTTCATTGGTACCGATACCGTAGAAGCTCTGATCATGGCCCAAGATCTGTACAACATGGCCGAAGACTTCGCTGCTGGTATCAGTATCCCAGCTCGGGAACACAGCACCACCATCAGCTACGGCGATGATGGCGAACTGACTCCGGATCAGGAAGATGAAGCGTTTGAAAACAGTATCGATCAGTATGGCGATGGCGTTTACGCTTGCGTAATGGATTCCAAGGACTTCGAAGCTGCAGTTCTGCGCGTATCTCGCAAGTTCAAGGCCAAAATCCTGGATATGGGTGGCGTGTTCGTGTTCCGTCCAGACTCTGGCGACATGTTCGCGAACATCAAATACGCACTCGAGACTCTGTCCGAAGAGTTTGGATACACCGTGAACAGTAAAGGGTTCAAGGTTCTGCATCCGAGCGTTCGCATCATCCAAGGTGATGGTCTGAACAAGGTCCACGATATCGTGGCAGTGACTGACTGCGTTGAAGATCTGGGATACAGCGTCGAGAACATCGCGTTTGGTATGGGCGGCGGTCTGCTGCAACAAGTCAACCGTGATACTCACAAAGTCGCTATGAAAATGAGCGCCCTGAAAGTTAATGGCGTATGGCGCAAGGTTCGCAAGACTCCGAAAGGAGCTGAGTGGAAGACCTCCAAAGCTGGCCGTCTCCGTCTGGTGAAGATCGACGGTGAGTATCGCACCGTGGACATCCTGGAGTTCCCAGAGTACGAACACGTCAATGAATATGTGCAGTATCTGAGATCTGGATACGGTATGTTTGAGTACAACGAGGAACTGTTCCTGCAGATTCGTGCTTACTCTGACACCCAACATCTGACCGCATAATAACGGAAACCCACTTCGGTGGGTTTTCTTTTATCTGTTGTGCTGCAATCAGCAATGGCGTAGGATGTCCTTATCGAAACCAAAGGAGTACATCATGATCGACATCAACAGCACCTTCACATTCGCGGATGGTTCAGTAGAAAAGATTTGGAATATGCGCGTCGAACGTGGAGACATCGTTGAGGTGGTAACTCCAGAAGGCCGTAGCGATGACTTCGTGTGTTACATCCGGTTGATGAATGCATTCGATGGCATCGAGTTCCAACTGAAGCACAAATTTTACGGCAAGACTGTATATACCGACGACGACTCATATTACGTCAACGGTTACTCCGTAGCTACGCACTTCATGCAGAAGATCTTGGCTAACGGTATCGTAGATCTCAACAATTGGGTTGAAGTTCCGGAGGGCGAATAATGAAGACGTTTAAGAAAGTATTGTTTCTAGATATGGATGGCGTCATTCACAATGACGCCTCATACATGAAGTATGGTCAGATGATCGACATCGGAGGAGTCAAGATCCTTTCGAAGTTGATACTAGAACAAGATCTCGGGATAGTATTCAGTTCCACTTGGAGAATTGGTGTAGATCGTGATGTGGTATCGGACTATCTGAAACTGTGTGGATTCCCACCTAGTGTTCTGCACCAAGACTACAAGACCCGAGATCTGATTGGCGAGCATCGCGGCTCACTGATACAAGAATGGCTGGATGCTCATCCGGAAGTGGAACAATACGTCATAGTAGATGACGACGACGACATGCTGCCCAGTCAGAAAGAGAACTTCATCCACGTAGATGGGATGAATGGGTTTGGAGTTCGGGACTTCTACAGAGCTGAGAGTATATTCAAAGGATATCGGACTGGGCAGTGCAAAGAGCACATCAACATGGGTAGGAAATAATGACAACTATCAACCAGCTGTTTGAGTCGGGATTGGTTCAATGGCCCAAGTACGCGAAGTTTGCAGCGCAAGACAATACTGGGATTCTCAACTTCTTTTTTTGAACGCCCCAAGTTGCACCGATCGAAGTGGGATACTGGCTCCATGGAGTGGACTGGCGTTGTCTGCAGTAGCGTCAGGGTGACTGATCTGTGCGAGGATTGGGACACCTGCGTACTCTCGAACGAGACCCCAGAAGAAATCCGTGCACACGCAGATGCTGCAAAACGTGAAATGGATGAGGTTAACCTGAGGTGGGAACGAGATCATTATGATCAGACGATCCGCAATCGAGATGAAGAATCTTTTCGAGAATCTCTGAAATAACTGGTTGCAACAAAACGTAGTTCATGGGATTATATCTTCATTGGGACGGGAACACCGAACCGCAAACAACCACCGAGGAATGACCATGAACTACTTCAACCTGACTACCAAAACTGTAATGACCTTCAAAGAAGTCGAAGCTGCTCGTCTGGCTGGTTCTACTGATCAAGTTGTATGTCGTCACGATTTCAACAGTCTGCAGGATGCTCAGGACGTAGTGATCGCGTTTGAAGGTACTGGCGTTGTTCTGATGGCTACTGATGCTGGCGAATGGTGTTCACCGCGTTTCGATATCATCGAAGCTCCTAAAGTTGGTGACGCAATCAGCTACGCGTACAACGGTGACTACTATCCTTGCGGTCACATCGCAACGATCAGTAAGTCCATGAAACGTATCGTTAGTACCGAAGGTCATGTCTTTAATCGTCGTCGTCTGACTGGTGCTTGGCTGCGTGATGGTATGTGGACCATGGTTTCTGGTCACGTTAACAAATGGAACCCAGAATTCTAAGAACTTAGGCCCTTCGGGGCCTTTCATTTCACAAACACAAAGGGAATAAAATGAACGAATTGCACACTCTCATGAAAGCAGCCAATATCGTTTGGCCAGCTACTGCTAAATTCGCTACCCAAGATCAGAACGGTCGGGTGCGGTTCTTTACAGACCGTCCGTACCGGAGTGTCGGAGTGTCCGTTTGGTATCGTCGGTCCCGAACATCTGAGGTGTTCAATCCCAGCCCAACTTTGAAGGTCAGCTCTCGCTGGTATACCAACATCGTTACAATTGAACAATGGACCAAAGATCAGTGGATCGAATGGACTGAAGTGGATCGTCGTAAAGGTCTCTTGCCGGTATTCAAAGGTACTATCGTGGATGTCATCTTTAACGATGGGGTTCAGATCCTGGGCGGTTCCGCAGGTACCCGTAAAGTTGACGTCGAGCACGTAATCGGCATCGATCCAGCTACTGGCAAGCCAAGCAACCGTGTGGCTCATTACTGGGGAAATTCAGCCGCATTCCGCATCGTGGGTTATCGCATCGCGCCGAAGCCGAAGGTCGAGCCCAAGTGGATCGAGTGGACTCCGGATGATCGATCTCGTGACGTTATGCCAGTACCTCGTGGTACACTCATCGACGTTGAGTTTACTGACGGTCAAATTAGCATTGGGGTATCAGCTGGTACTGATGGCCTGGCATCAGATCACGTCGCTGGAGTAACTCCATCGGGCAGCCCAAGCTGTCGGTCAGCTGGTTACTGGGGATCTCGTACGTCGAACCCAATCGTTCGTTATCGTCTGCATCATATGTCATCAGACGTCAAAAAACCAGCAGCACCTATCGTTCGTGGTGTTGTTGTCGCTGAGTCTTCGTACGAGCCATGGAACTCGCCAGCGTGCAAGCAAGCAAGTGATGCTGAGTTCTCCATCAGCGCGACCGTGCAACACATTCGCAATCTGGAACTAGCTGCTAATGAGAAGTTGGAGCAATCCGCTAAGCTGTTCGCCGAGGCCGAGACTCTGACCAAAGAGCGACTGGATCTGCTGGCCCAACTGAATGTCCATTTGGCTGAACTGAATCTGGTTGTCGACTTCAAGGACAAATAACAGTTGACGCTAACGGGGTATCCGATGACGATACCCCTATCAATCGATAGGAGATCATTATGATCCAGCAAGGCACTAAATTCCGTCTCCGTCCAGACCGGAAAGCGATGTTTATCAACCTTCATCCAGACAATGCTGAGAACTACCAGCTTATGGGTGACGGCATCCTGACAGTCAAAGATCTCCGACCGGAGAAAAGCGTCATTGACAGCGTGTACCAAGAAGACGGATCTGTAGTAGTTGGGATCGCGCACGGTTGCGATGCTCTGCTCACATTCTACGAATTTGCAAGTTTCTTTGAAGAGGTTACCGAATAATGACTACCACTACTATGGGTCAAGCCTACGCACTCGTTTCGAAGCTGTTCGCCGACAAAACTGACAAGGGCGGCAACCCTTACTTCGAGCACTGTCTATCTGTCATGAATGGACTGTGCTGCAATGCAACCTTCATCGAACGACTGGCTGCTCTGGGTCACGATGTGATCGAAGATATTGAGGGCGGTCGTGACATCCTGCTGTGTAATGGATGGCCGCTGGAGGCTATCGAGATCATCGAATCCGTTAGCAAGGTTCCTGGCGAATCCGATGCACAATACAAGGCAAAGGTCAAGGCCAACGATCGCGGGATCAAAGTCAAGATGTCAGATCTGCGCAATAACAGCGACATTCGTCGTATGAAGAACAAGATCCCAACTGCTCGTGATATCCAACGCGTCATTGGGTACATGGAGTTCTATGGCGAGCTGGAAATCCTTGCCAAAGAGCGCGGATTGATCTAATATACTACTGGGGCGAGATCGCCCCATTATCAAGAGGGTGTACCGTGAAAGCGAAGACTGAGATCACTGCTGAGATGTTCAAAGCTGCTACTGGCCGCGATCCCGAACAAGACGATCTGGAGCGTTGCAATTGTCCTCAAGCTGGAACTAGTGGGCACAACAACTGCGGGTGGAACTACAAGCACAACTGCCCGATGTTCGAATCTTCGGACGAAGGCATGTTCCTCGGTCTGATTACTCGCCATCGTCACACTTACGATATTCACGTTCCGATGAAATCGTTCAACCTGCTGTCGAAAGAGCAGCAGAAGATCCTGCAATGCAATGGCGGACGTCTCAAAATTCGCGAGGAGATGCACTCGCGATTCAAAGACGAGTATAGCCGTCAACCGTTCATCGGCCTGTCAGTAACTCTGATGGTTCGAAATGGCGTGAAACTGAGAGCTGCTCGGTTGAAGTGGGATCGAATCATGACCTACGTTGACTCCATCGGAATGTTAGATGATGATGTTGCAGCACAATGGCGTGCGAGTCGATGTGAGGCCAGATACCTATGAACCAACCAACGCAACATCCAACCCAGTTGCCGAGAACTCCAGTACCGGTTTGCGAGACGAATACAGCATACTACTGTCCCCATCGTCCCAAGACTGAATCTGATGAACCGAATACCAAACCGCAGATAGTTCTGCACTAGGAGATTATGATGGTAGATCACCACTACACTGGATACGTTCGTGTAAACACCCAGCGTTCCAAACACCATGGCAAGATTGGCGAGATGATCACATGGAGCTACAAATCTGGCGTGAAGTTTGGCAAGGTCCAGTTTGAAGACAAAACTGTTGCCAGCATCGTCCTGACCAATCTGGACAAAGCCAGCAAGCCTGTCACTCCGTTGGTTGACGACGATCGCAAGGTATACCGCGTGCGTTCTGTTATCACCAAGACGTCCGATGGCTCTATGATCGAGTCTATGTCCGAAGATATGACCGAAGCTGAAGCAATTGAACTGGCTACGAAGCGGAAGATCGCTAACCCAGAAGATCTGATCAGCATCTGGAAGATGACTGCTGTGATCGGCACTCCGCGTACTCTGGCTGACGTCATTCCGGTAATTTAAAAGTTGCAAGGATTGTATCAGTATGGTATAATCTTCGCTCTATTCAACGTAAAGGTAAAAGCATGGCTCGTGAAATTGCATACTCTGAGATTTTCTACTCCTTTCAAGGAGAAGGCCAGTACACTGGTCGTCCTACTGTGTGGCTTCGTCTTCACGGTTGCAATCTGGAGTGTCCTGGCTTCGGTCGTCCTAATCCAGCTCGTCCTGATCTGTACGCAGAACAAGATCCGTTGGGCGACATCGACGTCAAGATGATCCAATCGTACGCAGATCTGCCGATCCCAGAGTTTGGCTGTGACTCCAGCTATTCCTGGTCGCGCAAGTTCAAACATCTGGCTCATAAAGACACCGCAGCAGATCTGGTCGACAAACTCCTGATGCTAGCTCCTGGTGGTTTCTTTGGGGATAACGTTCACTTCTGTATCACTGGCGGTGAGCCGATGATGAACCAGAACGCAGTGATCGATATCTTCGAAGAGCTGATGGCCCGCGGAGATCTTCCGAAGTTCGTGACCATTGAAACTAATGGCACTCGTCCGCTGAAACAGGATATGGTCGATTTGATCAGTCGTGTCAAGCTCGAAGGTACTGAATGGTTCTGGTCCATCAGTCCGAAGCTGCTTCACGTGTCTGGCGAACAGAACGCGAAAGCGATTCGTCCGGAAGTAGTAGCTCAATACTTCGATGTATCTGAGACTGGCCAGTTGAAGTTCGTGTGCAACGGTACTCCAGAGTGCTGGCACGAATTGGAATGGGCAGCTGATCAGTTCGAACGTGTGTATCCGATCTGGGTTATGCCTGTTGGCGCTCGTCTGGAACACCAGGAGTCCAGCAGCATCGCTGGGATCAGCAACGAAGCACTTCGTCGTCGCTACAATGTAGCTGCTCGTGTCCACGTTTACGTGTACGGCAACTCCATCGGTACTTGATCGAGGGGTCTCCGAGGAGACCCTAAATATAAGACCAACAAAGGAGAAGTATATGAAGACGTTTGGCGAATACTTGGCTGAGGCTAAGGGACTGTCTACTGCAGACAAACAGAAGATTGCTAAAGATATTGTCAAAGAGATGTCCGACGACGACGATGTGAATGATCTGATCGGGATGTACCTGGAAAATACTCCAGGCGCAGAACACGCTACTGATCGGGATCACAAAGACATCCTGAAGATGATCGAGAAACTGCGCAAGTAAGTTTATAGCGTAGCGGTATCGCAGTAAGATAGACAGACAAAGTCGTTCTCGTTGTGTTGTCCGAAAGGTTTTGAACGAGCAAGTACGGATGCCCTTGACTCTTCCGCATCCACATTAACCAACCTGAAGAAAGGAATTTTAAATGAAAAACAACGCTGAATTGGGCCGTCAAGTAAACGCTCACCTGACCTCTCTGGGTATCAACACACCTACCACCGATCTGCTCTACGTAGGTCGCGATGAGAAGGTTGAGAAGATCAAAGGTCATATGAAGTCCATCCTAGAAACTCTGGGTCTGGATCTGACAGATGACAGTCTGGAAGAAACCCCAATTCGTGTGGCGAAGATGTTCGTCGACGAGATCTACTCTGGCTTGACTCCGGATACATTCCCGAAGTGTACCACCGTAGAAAACAAGTTCGCTAACCACAACGAGTTTGTAATGGAACGCGACATTACTCTGTTCTCTGACTGCGAACATCACCTGCGCACCATTCATGGCGTTGCTCATGTAGCATACGTGCCGACCGATAAGGTTCTGGGTCTGAGTAAGCTGAATCGCATCGTCCAATACTTCGGTCAGCGGCCGCAGGTTCAGGAACGATTGACTCAACAGATTGCTCATGCAATCCAGTTCATCACCGGTTCCGATCACGTCTGCGTAGCTATCGATGCTAAGCACATGTGTGTCAGTCAGCGTGGTATCAAGGACTCTAAGAGCTCCACCGTTACTCTGGCTGCTCTGGGCAAGTTCGGCGAAGCGGATAGTAATCTGCGTCGTGAGTTTATGGCTGCTACTAAGCAGTAAGTTATCAAAGCCACCTTCGGGTGGCTTTTCTTTTGGAAATTATTTCATTTTATTTCGTTCGAGCGGTTGTCCGAGACACCAGAGTATCAGATACTATCTTCATTGGGACGGAAGACCGAACCACAAACACAAACACAGAGAGATACATTATGAACACCATGACCCAGATCCAAGTTGTTGAAGCCTTCGCTACCACCACCCTGACCAAGACTGCTTTCGCTGCAGAGCACGGTATCAGTACTCGTACTCTGGGTCGTTGGGTTGAGAAGTTCAACGGTATGTCCTCTAACGATTCCGAGGAGATCACTCCGGTAGTCGAGATCGTTGAAGAGATCACTCCAGTAGATTCAGTTCTCGAAGTTATCGCGGAAGCTGTAGTTGAGACTCCAGTCATCGAGACTCCGGTAGTGGTTGAAGAGAAGACCAACAAACGTGCTCTGGCTGCTGCTGCTTACTTCGGTAACGTCGGTATGAAGCGTAAGGACATGATCGCTCTGATGGTTGAAACTGCTGGTCTGACTGCTGCTGGTGCTTCCACTTACATCAGCAACTTCAAAACTGGTAAATGGACTGCATAAGACACTTTAAGTCGGCTGTAGGACGGTGTATAATCGATCCTACAGCCGATCTGATAGATCGTTCAGGTCAAGAATAAAACGGTTGTATACGATGAATGAAGCGTGTACAATCTCTTTTCATTACGTAGAAAGGTAAAGGTAAAGTTATGAATCAGGTATTCAAGAAGAAAGCGTTTGTCTACTGTTCCTTCCAGCTTGAAGGTTATCACATGTATCCTGGCGCAGACGTCAATCCATCGACAGCGACTGGCGACTATCTGGACGTTTCTCATCTGGGCGATCGACATTTCCATTATTTCAACGTACGAGTGTGGATAGAAGTCAAGCACGAAGAGCGCGATATCGAGTTTATTCAGCTGCGTCGTCGTATCGTATCTGAATATCAGAAGGGCGGTCTGGAGATGAACGGTAAGTCCTGCGAGACTCTATCCGATGAGCTGTTCAAAACCCTGAATGAATGGTATCCGAACCGCGACATCAAGATCGATATCTCCGAAGAAGGTATCAACGGCGCGTATGTAGAATACAGTGTAGCGTAATGTCAACGGCTCTCTTCGGAGAGCCATCACTAAATCCAAAAGGAACACAAATGATTAACTTCTGTCACATCTCTCCGACTCCTCATCTGTCTCAACTGACTGCATTCAACGGTAGTCACCTGCTTCTGGCTCACCTGATCGAAGAAGATCCGCATTACCAGGAGTTCTACGCAAAGCTGGATGATGGTCGCGAAAAGATCATGGACAACAGCGGCTTTGAGATGTTCAAGATGGGTCGTGAAATGTACAATCCGTCCAAACTGGTTCAGATGGCTGCTTCTGTGCACGCAGACATCATTGTACTGCCGGATTATCCGATGCAACCAGCTCACGTCACGATGGATGCTGCTGCGAAGATGCTGCCTGTCTTCAAAGACAACGGCTTCGGTGCTTTCTACGTACCGCAATCCGAAGTAGGCGATCTGGAAGGTTATCTGACCTCCATGAATTGGGCTCTGAACAATCCGGACATCAAAGTCATCGGGCTTAGCATTCTGGGTTGTCCGATCGCTCTGGGCATGAAGGAGCAGAAGTTCGACAGTCTGGATCAGATTGACGGCGCATACAAAATGCAACGCTTCCTGAGTCGTTGGAAGATTCTCAGCATCATGAAAGAACGTGGCATGCTGGATGAACGAGCGGTCAAGAAGTTTCATTGTCTGGGTCTCGTTGATGGGCCTAATGAAATCGATCTGCTCCAAGAGTTTGTGCCATATATCCGTAGTTGGGATACTAGCTCTGCTGTGTGGTTGGGTCTGAGCGGTAACATGACCTATGACAGCTCTCCGACTGGTCTGCGCAACGGCAAGTACGAGAAAGAAGTTGACTTTGACTTCTCTACCTCTGACGCTGATCGTATCAACAAGGCAATCAGCAATATCCAGTTTATCAACAGCAAGCCTGGTATCACCAAACTCTAAGGAACCAAATGTCAATGCATCTCATTGGCATCAGTGGATTCAAGCGCAGCGGTAAGGATACCGCTGCTGACTTCATTCAGCTGATGGCAGAAAAACACAGAATCCCATCGAATCGGTTTGCGATTGCAGATACAGTCATCGAGAAAGCTAGCGCAGTATTCGGATTCGATCGGAAGGACTGGGATAAGCTCAAAGTCAACGGCGTAATGTCTCTTGGTGATGGTAGCATCTATCGCGATGTCCGAGACGTTGTCCGAGACTTCGGAATGGCTCTCATCGATGCAGATGAGACGTACCTGATTCGGAACGCAGAGGCCAAACTCCAACCATTCATGCTAAACATCGTCACTGACGTTCGATTTGATCGAGAGATTGAGATGATCAAACGCAACGGTGGGCTGCTGATCAAGATTGTGCGGCCAGGAGTTGGATCCGATGGTCATGTCACCGAGCAGCATCTGGATGACGACAAATACGATGCTATCGTCGTAAACGATGGCGATCTCGATCAACTGGAACGACGTGTAGCTAACGTATGTCGGTGCCACTACAAAACTATGTTCAAGGACAACAAATGATTCACATCAAAGGCGAAACCTCCAAATCCAAAGTGACTGGCGTAGAGTCGCGTCACATTCAACCAAACGCTGTTGACATTACCGTCGACAAGATCTTCGCGTTCTCCAAACCGGAGCTCGGCGAACTGTCTAACGTGGTAGTCATCTCAAACAACCAAAAGCAACATCGCAGAGTGGAACAACTGCTTCCAATTCCTGGTTCTGATGGCGAATGGGCAGATGGCGAATACTGGATCCTGCCAGAAGGGGTTTACGACTGTCTGTCTAGCTCCGAGGTGCGTGTGGCTGAAGGGGAAGCAGCGTTCGTCATTCAACGCAGCACACTGAATCGCAACGGTCTTCGTTGCACTTCTGGGCTGTATGACAGCGGATTCAGCGGGAAGATCGGATTCAGTCTGACTGTGCAAGGTGGTCCAGCCAAGATCTATCGTGGCGTGGCATTGTGCCAACTGTTGACTTTCCAGGCCGAGACTCTTGGGCTGTACAATGGCAGCTACGGAACTGGCAAAGAAGGCGAATCGCGTTACCAATGATTTTTAAACCTCCTTCGGGAGGTTTTTTGTTGCCTTGGATTTTGAATCATGTAAGATCTCCCTATCGAAACAAACATCTGGAGAGTAAAAATGATTTCATTCAATGTAGTTCTGTTCGCATTCCTGTGCTTCATGACCTTCTGGAGCGCTCTGTTTACCGTGTGGTGGTCAGCTAAAGGTATGCAGAACTGTATGATCAAAGTTACGTGGGCATGCATATTCGGCGCGAATGTGTACTTCGTAGCTTCTGGTCGCATCCTGACTCTGATCGCAGCGTAAGAGGTTATTATGCTGAATAGCTCCATTGCTCAGATCGCAGTATTCTTGGTAGTATTGTGCATCTGGTTGTATATCTGGGACATGATAGTAATATATCGTCGGAAGAGTGCCGATCGGAATATCGATATCGCAGAAGCGATCTGGGATACTGTCGTTGTGCTGATTAAGATTGCTATCATCGCGATCCCAACTTACATTTTCGTCCATCGAGGAGCTTGAAAATGGTGCTATTTCTGAGCCAAGCTGTACTGTACACAATGCTGTTTGTCGGAGTTGTTGTTACTGGATTGAATATTTGCCGTCTCTACTCTATAGTGGACACAGAGACACCAGACTGGAAGCAATGTCTACGCCAAATTGGTCATACTGGCCTAGCCTTTATATGTACCATGGCCACTACCAACGTTATCATTCACATGTGAGAAATATTATGCAAGAGAGAAATTGGACCGTTTGGCACACCATCGAAGAACACCAATCCCACGACGCCGATGTAAAGAAATACATCTTCAAACTGCCTGACGCTATCGCAGAGGCTGTGCTCTATAAGTATGGATCGTACGAAGAACGTACAGTCATGTGTATCAGCACCCAAACCGGATGTCCGATGGGCTGCACATTCTGCGGTACCGGCAAGTTCTTTGGTCGTAATCTGACTACCCAAGAAATTGTTGATCAGGTTCACTACATGGTCGCAGCCAACGACATCGACGTTGAGAACGTTAAGAAGATGCAGATCATGGTCATGTCGATGGGCGAACCGCTGCTCAACATGCCGAACGTGGCCCCCGCATTCTTCGAGTTCAATCGTTGGTACAAGAATGCTGCTCTGTTGGTATCTACATCTGCGCCGAAGACCCACGATGGTTGGGATCAGTTCTTCGAGTTGGCGAGCTGTCTCCCGCAAGTAGGTCTGCAGTTTAGCGTTCACGAGAGCACCGACGAAGCTCGCGATCTGATCATGCCAATGAAAGCGAAGTTGAATCTGGAACAGATTGCACTCCGCGGAGAATACTTCCACGAGCTGACTGGTCGCCGTCCGTACTTCAACTACTGCGTGGGCGAACACAATAACTCCGCAGAAGATGCGCAGCGTCTGGCTGGTCTCTTCGATCCGACTATCTGGGAAGCTACACTGAGCGTGATCTGCGAAGCGGATGTCAACATGAAGGATGCTGTTCAAGATCAATTTGAAATGGTATCCGAGTTCAGTTCCAACCTGGTTGAGCTTGGGTTCAATACTCGTGTGTTCAATCCAAGTGGACAAGGGGATGTTGGGGGTGGGTGTGGGCAGTTGTGGTCGGTTCAAGAATACGCCAAGGCCAACCCGCAATCCTTCAAGCAATCTGCCGGCAATAAGATCGCCTGTCGCCAAGTATAAACAGTTGTCGAGGACATCGAGCTAAGGTAAGATGTCCTCATTGAAACGAATCCAACCAATCTTAGAGGTAGTATCATGTCACACATCACCGAATTCGCAATGGGTCAAATGGCAGTCAAGTTCATCCGCGAACGTAACCGTAACACTCCAACCCTGACCATTATCGATCACATCAAAAACCATCCGGACTTGGGTCCAGATGACTTGGTGGAGTACAAGTCCGGTATTCCTCGTTGGTACGAGATTCTGCAGAACGCGTTCGTCCGTCAAATGGATAACCACGACGGGATCATCCGTACTCCATCAGGCTTTGACGTATCCGAAGAATACAAACTCAAACAACGTGTCAACGACGAGGTAGTGAAAATGCAAGGTACTTTCAAGTTTCCAGAAGGCCATACCCGTCAGTCTCTGTTCAGTCTGGCTCAAAAAGCTGGTGTGGATCAAGGCGATATCAACGACTTCATCACCGAAGCGTTTGAAGATAGTGAGGTCGTCACCGAAGCTGATGTCCAGACCCTCATCTCTCAATATAAGGATCTCTAATGATTAAAGTCGGTACGAATGTGCGAGTCGTAGAAGGCTCGCGCAAATCCAAGCACGTAGGTAAAGTGGGCGTGGTGGTCGGATCTCGGATGGTTAAGCCGAATGGGATCTGGTACGAACTCTTCAAAGTGGAGAGCGACAACATTACGTTCGAGCTAACTGCCAAGAGTCTGGTCAGCCTGGATGTAGCTATCGGTATCGATAAGATCGAAGCTCCCAAGGTATATCAGGTCCAGATCCCAGATCGCGTACCGCCGTATATCTCTCCGCTGATCGAATATAAGGTCGCGAAGGTCATCGCAGAGCGTCTGATCGAAGACGGTATCAAGTTCCAACTGATGCAGGCAGTTACCTTCTGATGTTGTGATACGCTAAAGGATTCTGGTATAATAGAATCCTTTGTCGAAATCATAACTACTACAACGAGGTTAGTATCATGAACGGTCGCAGAATTCGCAGAGTACGTCCTGGCTCAATTACCAAGTTTAACCGCCAGATCCAGGACATGAACGACAGCATTGCAGAATGTCAGCGAATCTTAACGGCTGTAGAGCGGTCAGTTCTTCCAGGAGATTGGCTCAGCGGGCGGATCGAAGACACGTATCAGTACAAAACGTGGAGGACTGTCGGCTGCCTGAATCTAACGGACCACTTTATCATCCGGTACATGGAACGGATCCAGAAGATTCGGTTCAACGAAGATACGATCAAGCTGGAATACGGCGGTTATAACGAGGACGAATCCGACAGAGCCAAGCTCCGGTTCGCAGATGACCACCTAATGATCAACGAAGAGTTCAAGGCAAACATTCGAGAGTTCGTAAAGAATCCACCATCGCACGTCCGGATTGTCCGGAAAGAAGATCGTGTTATTACCCTGCTAACTTTCGAAGATGAGGATTGGAAAGTGGTTGACTACATTTCGAAATAATGGATAATCTCCGCATCAACCAAGAGGAATACATTATGAAATACGATCTGGTATACATCGACAAGAATGGTTCTCGGGCAGCATTGGTCTGTGGCATCTCCAAGAAAGAAGCTGAGACTGAACGTACCAAGTATATGGAAGTGTTCGATGACGTCGAATCCGATTACGACATTACTCCATCCACCAATTAACATAGGAAGGGGACGAACGTCCCCATTTAACAAGGTTCTATCATGAAAAAGTTCGCTATCGCTGCTCTGCTGTTGTCCATTGGTTCTGCTCACGCTGCTGGGTTTGATTGCAATCTGGCATCATCCGAAGTTGAGAATCAGATCTGCTCGGACTCTGTGTTGTCCAAGCTGGATGAAGATCTGAACACAGTGTATCGTCAAGCGGTGAAAATCGACGAATCGGTCAAAGTCAACCAGCGGACTTGGGTTCGTGAAGTTCGTAATGTCACTCCAGATCTGGAATCCGCGTACCGCCAACGCATCGCTGACTTGAAGTCTCGAATCAAAGACGGTGAGACCAAAAAGCCAGTAGATCCAGTCAAAGCTGTTCAAGCTCGCGAAGTTCGTCGCGGTAACGTGGATGCAGATCTCAAAGCAATGGCCGAGAGTGCTATCGGTTTGGGCATGTCCAAGGCTTGCGTCGATGAGTATCTGATGACTGATGAGCAATTCAGTTACTACAAATCCACTCTGGTCAAAGAGCTGAAATCCATGTATGGCGACAAATACAGTTCCACTGCCGTCAAGAATGGTTACAACGCTGGATACAATATGGGCAAGCAACTCAAGTCTCTGAGCTACGAAGAGTTGTCTAGCAATTGTACCTCATACCAGACTGAGATCCAAAAGATGATGTCTGCAGCTAGCACCACCAGCGAAGACTTCGAATAACAGTTGCCCAGAGCGCAATTTGTTGGATAACGATCAGCATCAACGGAGAGAACTCATGCACGTCGTAGCTATTATCATCGTTCTAGTTGGAATTGTGGGGTTGTGTCGATATCGCAACAATCAAATCGAGCAAGCTGATCGTGAGTATGATGCTCGTATGGCTGCTGACACTCTTGATACGTATCGTCGGATGTACCAAATTGGGGAACTGAAATGAAATCTGCGGCAGCGTTACTCATGATGGCATTGTGTGGGGTTGTTCTTACTGTCATAGAAAAGGAACAATCTCAGCAGGATTACGTTACGGTGTGCAAAATGCCTGACGTCGAAATCGGTGCTCGGTTGTTGGAATCTGGAGAGTATCAACCAGAAGTCAGAGCTACCGGAGTGGATTCGGATATGGTTCTGGATATCACAAGATCCAATGCCGTCGATATTGCGGTGATGTTCCACGACGAGTTTGGTCGGTTCAAGAATGGTAACGGCGATGCGATATCAGTATCCACTGGTGATCCCGAGGATGATCCAATTATTGTAGTAGTTCCAGAGGGCGCTAATGGATTGAACATCATTCAGATCACATCCGATGAATCCAAGCATCTGGCACGTTGTGTCATCGATGCGAACAAGAAATTCAATAAGTAGGGTCTATCGGCCCTTCTATGACAAGACTGACCCAACTCAAACATTAATTTTCGTTTGTCGTAGGTGTAGTGTGGCGCTTTTCAGTCTTGTCATATAAGTGTCGATAACAATCAAAGGGTATAAAATGAAAAAGATTATGGGTCTGGTAGTAGCTAGCATGTTCGTTTCTATGGCCGCTGACGCTGCGATGGCTATGTCTCGTCCTATGACGATGTCTCGCCCCATGACTATCAGTCGTCCGTCGACTCCGATAGTACGTCCGAGCGTGAGCGCAACTCATAGCATCAACAACACCATGATGAATGCTGCCATTCTGATGTCTATCCTGAATAGCCAGAATGCGTACGATGTGTCTACTCAATCCAGCGAGGTAGAGGCTTTGGTAGAGCGTTGCAAGTCACTGGATTCTCCGGAAACTGATCCGCATTGCGTGGAGCTCGCTACCGCTATCCAGAATGGTGATGAGTGATGATCCGACTGTTGTTCGTTGTAATCGGCCTACTGGTTTGGTCCGGAGTCCAAGCTGAGGCGATTCTCGAAGAGGATCTCATTCAGCAGATGATCGCAAAGAACAATGATCAATCGGGAGAGATCCTTGCTTGTACTGGAGTTGGCGAGAATACAGGGTATGATGTAACCCTGATGAAGATGGATGGTCGTTACGTGACGGCCATCAACGTCACAGATATGAAGTCGAAGATCACATACGCGCTGTCCCAACAGCAGATGCACGATCAGTTCATCGGGATGGTGGAGCGGAGTTGGAACATCATCAACCAAGATCTATACTCCAAAATGAATGTTCGAATCGGCTACATGGATGGAGATTGGTACACAGCTGACTTTAGAACGGTCAAAGAAACTTTCGTTCTTGCGTTGACCCTCGAAGATGAAAGTGCGACACTAGTCACTAGTAAAGTACAAGTTGAAGACCTCAACGAATGTCTTCAACGCGTTAACCGAACCATGCAAACGTATTACGAGAGGTATTAATCGTGACCACTATGTTCGAAGTAGTCAGCGCTCAGAAGATCGCCGGCCTGGTAAAGGTTCACGATCAATCACGATTCATCCTCAAACGCGATGGATCCTACTGTGTTGTTGAAATGGCTAACGGTCAAAGCTATCACGTGGGTCGTCGGTTCGATTCGGACCTGGGAATGCAGATCTTCTACGTGCAAGATAACCAGTGGGTCGGAGATGAGTCTGCTGACTTTGCTGACATCGTCAAATTCCTGGAGAAATTATAATGGGCAGCGAGCATCGCAAGGATTTCAAGTACGATTCGGTTCAAGCTAACCGGATCTCGTTTATCAACAACAAAATCTGGCACGATCACCACAAGAACCCACTTCGCATCGAAGACGCGGTGACCCAAGTACACCGGTTTATGCGAGCAATGTCTGCGATCGATCGTCCATCTTCAAAGACCAAGGCCAAACTAGCCCAGTACTGGGAAGATGACTCCAACCGCGGATTCTTCTACAGTCGGCCAATCCAGGACCTGATAGTTCCAATCCTCGTGGATCGGAAATATGCATTCGAGATGTACAAAAACTTCTCCCGAGCAGAGATAACGGATCGGATCGTAACTGCAGAATCTCCCAATTGCATTGCGGTGGAGTTCAGTCTGAAACCTGGTTCCACTCTGTACGACTATATGCAAACCCATGGCGAGATGATCGTTGCTAGATTCTTCGCTCTTCGAGTATGCTCAAGTCCGGATGCGTCCGATATGCAGCGTCCAGTTAGATATCGGATGACGTTCACCCGTCCTATCTGCTACACGAATATGGTTACTACCAACATTTCTCGATACCGCGAAGAGGAAAAGGCGCGAGAGGCTGCTAAACTAGCTAAACCCAAGCCTCCCAAACCTGCAGCTGTCAATGATCCATCCGTAGAGGTTGGAGTTGCTAATGTGGCGAGTCTGACTCGCAGAGCTGTCAAGGCTGTCAACCAAACCATCCAGGAATACCTCGAACGGTTGAAGATGGAAGAAGCTGCTGCAGAAACTGCCGCGAAGGAAGCTAGTGCCAAATTGGTGGAAGCTCGTCGCGTAGCCGAACAGACTCGTCTTCGTCACGAAGAGCTCCAATCAAGTATCAAGAATTTCCAAGAAACGATCGTTGCATCGATCAAACCGTAAGATCAAGGCCCTTCGGGGCCTTTCGTAATAGGAAAAGTATTATGTCCAATGCAGCTAGAAAGCATGCCAAATTTGCCGCCGTTAGATTGAACCGCTTAAACTACCTAAACCGTATGGCCTGGTACAACGAGGATGGAAACCAGATGGACGTCACGACTGCTCGCCACGCCATGGTCAATCTGTTCTCTCGATGGGGCGTACGTCCCCGCGATCGGAAATATCAAAATTGGATGGGACGCAAGACAACTAGGATCCTACATCCGTTGTTCAATACCAGCTTCACGCAGGACGTATCGAGATATAACGATGCTGTAATAGATTGCATGACGTCCAATACACAGACTGTAGATGCTTTTGTAATACAGTTTAACTCGAGTGTCAAGTTCCCGACCTCAATCTTCCATAATATGCAGATCCTGTGCGATCGAAATGATATGCGGTTCAACACTCCTTGGCAAGTGACTGTAGTCTTTACCCGTCCCACATGCAGTCTGGCCGATCTGAATCCAACGAGGATCCGAAGCAAGAAGCCGCTGATCGAGACTAAGGATAATTCGATATCAGTCCAAGTGACTGAGGTCAAGGACACGAAGACGCTGATCGACGAGCTTATCCAGAAAGAGTTGAAGCCTTTCTTGGACATTGAAGAGGATCTCCGGTGCGAGCGCTATAACATCAACGATCGCATGATGGGACTTCAACGAGAACTGGACCTAGTCAAGACCAAGGCGGAGGCCAACCGAGCCAAGATGGAAGAAGCGAAGATAGCACTCCTGGGCGACTGGTTCCCTAAATAACCACAAAAGGAGAACCAATGAGAGATATCAAACAATTCAGCAGCTTCCTAGAAGCTGTTGTTGGATCAGCGGACGCCGCTCCACCTCAAGTTAGCGATAACCAAAAGGTGGAGTTGACCAAGGCAGAAGAATTCGAGCTTAGCAAGAAGAGTCATCTGCCGGTCAAAATGAAAGTGGGAATGTACGACTTCCGCGCATCGATCCATGCACAAGCTCGTGCTGCACAACGCCGATCTAGTATGTCACCCATCGATTGGAAGGACCTTGCTCGTAAGATTGCACATTACGTGGAAGACAACAAGATCCGTCGTGGTACTTACATGTTCCACGATAGTGCTACCGGAGAGTCGATCGTGTGCGGAGTCAAGGACAGGATGATCGAGATTGTGACTGTGTACCCGAAAGGTACTGGCGGCCGCGTAAGTCATAAACAGACTGCGGCAGGAGTCAAGAGCGCAATTATGGAAGCTCTATATGAGAGCGTCGAGATGGAAGCCTGGCTAGATGAAGCACTTGCGCTGACTGGCCGAGAGCTGGACGATGTAATTGTTCTGTAATTTAAACCCACTTCGGTGGGTTTTTTGTTGACCCCAATCCTAGATCGCGTAATATGCCTATAACGAACCGAGGAGAGTATTATGACCGACAAAACTGAATTGCTGGAGGCACTCGAGTCAGCTCTGAAATCGAAAGAGATCCCGTACTTCCACGCGGTCGTATCTGAAAACAGTCGTGGTCGTTACGTGCTATCTGTACGTCTGAAATCCGTTCACGCGGAGGTAGTTGCGGAGATGTTCCGAGACCTGACCAAGTTCAGTTACATCGCGACGTCCAGCTACAAGCGCAACGCATGTACAGAAGTCCAGACATTCATTCGCAGCAGTGTATATCTCACAGGAGCAGCAGCGTGGTTCAGAACCTTATGAGCAGTGTTTACTTTCGTATCTTATTGGTCTTGATCGCCAATGGATTGATCTGGATCCCCAACGCACTTGAGCTCGATAAGATCAGCCCAATTGCATTCTGGTTATCGTGGGGATTTGGATTGGCGTTAGCGTTTGGGTTGCTCGTGTATCATATTCAACAGGGAGTTAACAATGAAACTAACCGACCTTCGTGATGTAGTGGAGCTGAGTCGTGGGACTCGATCCATCAGCTTCTCGGACAAGAAGTCATTCACTGTCCATCTAATCGACGGATCCAAGTTTGTTGTTACCAAGGTATTGTGGTGGTACAACATCAAGATGATTGGAACCAACCAAGGGTTGTGGCATCTGCCTGCAGCCGAAGTAGTCCGTACCTTAGATTGGTACGCCACTGAACTTAACGAGGCACTGAGATGAGTAGTTTAGATATTGTCAAGAAAATGCAGATCAACGATGAATTCATCGAGTTGGTCAGCTACGCTTCCATCATCGTTCGATGCACAGAGGCTCCAGTTCGATCTGAAACTGGCGCGTGGACATGGAAGGGGGTTCGTGTAGACAACGGTCATGAGATCGATTACCTGATCACCGAGGGTTACGAGCACTACGGTCCGAAGCTGTATCCAGTCTCAAACTTTCCGGTGTACATGTAATGGCTGCGCTCAACTTCTACCAGGTATCCGAGAGGATGCCCGATCACGATGACGAGGTCGTGTGGTGCAATCGTCATAACGGAGTTCCGATCGTTGGTACTGTGGAGCGTTTCTGGGACGAAGTGGATCTGTCTGGAGAGTCCACCGGATTCTCCATGACGTACACCGACAAAGAGGTAGAGGTCCACGAGGATCCCGATCTACGTTGGAGACTTGGTGTATCGGTAAACGGCGTCGAAATGGACCAAAAAGATTTCTGGATTGGTATGAAATCTTATGTGAATTTCGTTGCCCAGAAATCCAAAGTATCGGATCATAGCTCCATCGGTAGGGAATAACCCCTACCGCAAACGGGAGTAACGATCATGCATACATTCATCAAAGGTCAAAGCTGTGTAGTGTTCCACTGTGGTACTGCTCCAGTAATGAGTCTGTCCGGTAAGATGCGTGTCGTTAAATCCAACGGTCGTAAGTGGATCACTACCGAAGACAACTTCAAAGGTGTGAACTGGGATGGCGTTACTATGGGTGCTTCTTTGAACCACCTGATCCTGACTCCGAACGAAGCTGTTACTTATCGTCTGATGTGCCAGTGGAAAGCTACCGCCGAACAAGCTGCTGACATCATGATGGATCAAGCTACCGCGTTGACTAAATGGGAAAACTACGGTCTGCACACGAACGATGCGATCCCAGGCGTAATCGCTGAGCTGTTTGTTTGGGCTGGTTTCGATTACTAATCGTTGATACTGGGGTAGCTTCGGCTACCCTAGTTCGGAAACAACAAAGGAGATTACCATGAAGAAGATGTGTGTCAAGAATATCAAAGCTGGTAAGACCGTGTACTACGTACACGCGTTGGGCGAGAACTCATTCACGATCAAGTATCTTGTGACTGGTCGTCCGAAGACGTATCGTTTCGAGCACGTAAAGAGCTTGTCTGATAGTCTGTTTGTGCCATCTCGCTACGTATTCCGAGATGGAACCATCGCGAAGATCGAAAGCACCTTTAGTCTGGTGGATGCAAACGTCCAACAACAGAATGATTACAACAAGCATCGTCTGTTCTTTAGTCGTAAAGCTGCCAATCGCTACGTTGAGCTGTGCAAGCACCATAACATCAATCTGGTTCACAGCGGTGACGACGCCGATCCGTTCTGGGACTATCGCTATGACTAACCAACTGACTGGTATTGCCAGATCTCGAGCTCTTCAAGTAGCAGTGAATGAGGTACTTCAAGCGACAGTGTACTCACACCGACCCAACATTGGCGTTGATATTATCGATGTATTGTATGGCCGGAAGCTGACCAAAGCAATGGATCACGTGTGCCGACATATGTTCGTACATGGGACTCCAGCTGGACTGGAGGCTCAAGTGACGATGATCGTCGAAGCTCAACGCGAGTTGGATAGCCTGGGGTTCTTCTCATGAATCTCAGCCAAGGTCACAAGGACTTCAAATTCGTTATATCGAATCTGCAGATCGTGTCCAAAGTATCAGCTATCAACATCCGATTGAAGGTTGGTATCACTGTCAAATACAGGATCGCCGACTTAGTCAGCGTTCCAAAAGTGATCCTGACTTACCCTAACCTGAAAATGGAGGTCTTCGAGCTCTCCGATCTAGCTGGGGTAGTCAAGAAGTTAAAAGAATATGCTGGATAAAGTTTAAACAGATCGCAAGATCACCGAAACTGGCTACATAGCCGAAACAAACACAAACCAATAGGAAACTGTTAAATGCGTACTGAACTGAAATATGGCGTGACCGGTATTGCTGCTGTCCTGGCAATGATCATTGGCTTCAACAGCTATACCATCGTCGATGCTGGTACCACCAAAGTGGAAACTTTGTTTGGTGTAGTCAATCCGAAGCATCTGGGCGAAGGTCCGCACATGGTCAACCCATTCGCATCTTTCGATGTGTTCGATACTCGTAACAACAAACACATCGTCGAGAACATGCAGATCCCGACTCGCGACCGATTCAACAGCACCGGTAAAGTTACTCTGCTGTATCGCGTAGACAACGCCAAGACTCCGTACATCAAGACCAACTACGGTACCATGGAAATGTTCGTCGACAAAGCGATGAGCCAGTTCCTGAGCTCCATCCTGAAAGATGAAGGTCGTAAGGTTGATGACTCCCGTGGTCTGGCCGACTCCGGTAACATCACCACCATGCAAGAGAACACCAAACGCCGTCTGCAGGAAGCTCTGGAAGGTACTGGTATCACTCTGCAAGAAGTGCTGATCCAAGACATCACTTTCGATCCGCGCATCGCTAACCAGATTCTGCAGACCCAGGATCGCATCCAGAAAGAAGAGTCCGAGAAGTCTCAGCTGCGTATCGCCAAGACTCAAGCAGACAAAGACATCGCGATCGCTCAAGGTAAAGCTGGTGCCGACAAGGCCAAGTACGACGCTGACGCGTACAAGACCACTGTGAACGCTACTGCAAATGCAAACGCTACCAAAGCAATGGCTGACGCAGATCGTTACATGGCTGAACAGACTGCCGCTGGTAACAAGAAACTAGCCGAGAGCTTGACTCCGCAGATCGTTCGTTTGAAAGAGATCGAAGTTGAGAAAGTTCAAGCTGGTTCTGGCTGGAACGGTCAAGTACCTGCCAACTTCACCATGATGGGCGAAGGTCAAGCACCGCTCTTCATGAAGCAGATGAATTGATTTAGTGATTAGACCTCCTTCGGGAGGTCTTTTTGTTGCCCCAAATTCCATATGCCCTGATAATCTCTTCATCGAAACGAAGACCAACCACTAGGAGTTAACCATGTTCAACACTACCGCACCAGTTAAGTACACCGTAGGCCAACCTAATGTAATCCTGTGTAACATCGTCGAGCTGATTGAAGCTCTGGTAGAAGAGTGCGATCTGACTGATCTGTGTAGTGCTCGTCTACTGACCGCTCGTGGTAAGAAGACTCCGATTATGGTTCTAGGTGAAGCAACTGACGACTACTACGACATCGCAGTTCCGTTCATCGATGCAGATCACAACATCCAATTCATCTATCTGGATGCGATCAGCGAATATCATCTGACCACCAAATAACAGTTGTACCAGAACGAGGGATTAGCGATAATCCCTTTATCGAAACCAATCTGAGGAAATATCATGAACACTCCGACCCAACTCGCATCCATCCTGAGTACAGTCGATTTCGATCGCGAAGCAGCTATCGATGAGAGCATCTATCGCAGTTCGTACGTTGGGACAGAAGAGTTTACCGTGGATTCCTCTGATGATATCGAACTCCAAGATCAAGCTGTACGCGAGGTCAAGAAGTATCTGGCTACAATGGCTGGTCACAATATCGTCAACGAATTCGCTGGTTCTGGTGAATGGAGCATGATGGCCGAAGACGACTTCGCGTGCGAGATTCGTGATGATGAGATTGAAGCTATTCTGAATCGATATTCCGACGAAGCTCAGGATCTGGTAAATCGAGGAGCTATGTTTGTGGTCCTCGTGAACTATAAGGGCGAGGAGGAAGGTATCGGGTACGCTCCAGCGTGTAAGCGTCTGCAAAAGTTCATAGGAAAATACAATTATCGCTAATAAACTGGTTGCACTGTCTATCAGTTTGACGGATAATCCCTTTATCGAAACCAAGCAGAGGAATACATCATGAACACCATGTCCCAATATCAAGTTCTGGCAGTAGCTCAACAACAGATCATCGAACGCGTTAAACTGGAAGTAGCTCGTGCTAACCAGATCTTTGGTCTGAACATGAATCCTGTCATCAAGACCGATTTGACTGGTGCTTCTGCTGGTCTGGCCGGTCGTCGTAACGGTCAACTGTATACCAATATCAATGCTCAGATGATGACTATCTCCGAATCCAACTGGTGGGAGATTCTGGACAACACCATCTCCCATGAAGTAGCTCATCTGGTAGACTACGCAACTCGCGGTCGTTCTGATCATAGCCCCATTTGGAAAGCTATTCACAAACGTCTGGGCGGTTCTGCTGAGCGTTGTCACACAATGGATACCATCAAACGCGGCGGTTCGTTCAAATACGTAGTTGAAGGTAAGGAAGTGACTCTGTCTGCTACTCAGCACAAACGCGTCATCAGTGGTACCACTTACTCGACGTCTGTAGCGAATGGTCGTCGTGCTACCATCGACAAAACCAAGTACGTTGGTCCGTCTACTATCGAATTCCTGACTCACGTTCCAACTCGTGCAAACGGTCCGGAGAACGATATCGTAGTATCAGTTCCAGCAGTCAGCGAAGCACCGAAAAAAGTCAAGGCTCCTTACCCGAAAGCTCCAGCACTGACCGTCAAAGTGGTGTCTAGTTCTTCCAAGCGTGATCAGGCTGCTGCTCTATTCGCTGCAAATCCGAATGCTGCTCGTAAGGATCTGATTGCGATGATGGTTGAAATCGGTTTGACTGCTGCTGGTGCAAGCACCTATATCTCCAACTTCAAAACTGGTAAATGGGCAATCTAATCCGTTGACGTTAGGGGTCATCTCAAGGATGATCCCTCTATCGAAACAAAGCCAGGAGAATCCCATGTTCGCATCTACCATTCAAGTCAATCGTTATTTCTTCGAAGGCGCGACACACAACGAGGTCATGGACGTCGAATTCATGAGCTCCCACAGCAACCCAGATCAGGTGGATGCTGATCGCGAAGCTTTGGATTGTGAGATCCAGGAGATCGTCAATGCTCTGATGGATGAGTACGAGAACGGTCAATACCATGTATTCATCTCTGGTGGTGTAGTCCATAGTAAGCATTGGATCGATTACGGCTATGAGTATGACAGCGATGTCGAAATTCGCATTTCGTCTGTCCAGAGTATCGCAGAATGAAACCATTCAACGTAGTTGACTACATGCGGTTCCAAGCGAAGATGCAATCATCGTCCGACTTCAAAGATCCGTGGATCGAGTTCGTAGAAGAAGTCATCGACTGCGAGAATACCAACACAGATCTGGTGCTGACTGAGGTAGCTGAAGAGTTCGGCGTTCTCGATCAGTTCCTAGATTTTCAATCCAAATGCCTACAGGAGTACGTGAATGATCAACGTTGAATTAGCAGTAGCTCGTGGACTGTCTGACGAAGACATCAAAGCGATCGAGGAGCGACATAAGTTCCGAGATGTTACTGAAACCGCTTTGGAGATGATCGCTCTTGGTCAAGGCCGAGGTGTCCCAGACGATCGCTGGATTCTCCTCAAAGCGTGGAGAGCGAATGAGAGCGAACTACAAAAGCTGTGGGGGTTCCAGCCCAATCCGCACTATCATAAAGAGTTCCGAATTGCTGGGTGCACTTGCCCCAAAGAAGACAACGAGCAGTTTGTTGGCACCGAATACAGGTACGTCAGCAAGATCTGCCCCTTCCACGGAATCGAAGCCAACGCAGAAGTTGATACTAAGGATATCAAATGAACGTGAAACTGATCCCACTGTACGAAGACGAGATTCGATACATTGAAGAGCGTCGAATCGCGTTTGTGCCTGTCATCAAGACCTTCACCGTTGGCGGTCTGACAATGGATAAATTGACTGTGATCGATGGTCACGTCATGCCTGAGATCGATATCATCCCAGTAGAGCATATCGTTCGGATCCCAGTAGTGGTTCGAGTTCTCCAAGGCTACATCATCAAAAGAATTTAACCCACTTCGGTGGGTTTTCTCGTTGCTCATTTCTTCAATTCAAGTAAGATACCCATATCGAAACAACAACTGAGGAAAGTACAATGTCAAACAAAATCGTAAACGTTACCGTAATCGCTCAAAATGCTCTGAACAATCTGAACGTCGAAACGTGTGACATATTTGACGTTGAAACGGCTTGTCAAAATGCTTGTTCTGCTGCTGGTTATGATAACGTTGAATACGTTGCTGATCTGGTGTTGGAAATGATCGACGCGAAATGCGAAGAACTTGGGATCGAGGGCTAAGACATGACAGACGTTCAAAAAGCTCTGCAGAGTATCAGCGAAGGGTTGTCAGCTCTGAAAGGAGAGAAGGTTGAGGTCACTTGTGACCGAACCAGAGAAGGAGTTGTGTTGAAGTTTGGTCAACG
>OERJ01000057.1_pt1 | contig 34795 bp, 30 predicted proteins | sample 1539991 | NCBI WGS metagenome assembly OERJ01 (sample SAMEA3891247, study PRJEB23780) | metagenome | biome: terrestrial biome; feature: animal house; material: water of meat washing | place: Italy | collected 2015-05-12
CGTGCATGGCGTTGAGGATGTCGCCGTTGTCGGCATCGATCTCCCAGGAGAAGAGGCCACCGAGCTTGTTGGCCAGCACATACTGCCCCTTGGCCTTGACCGAGCGCTCGTTGTCATAGGTGATGAGATCGCCGGTCGAAGCCTTGAACAGATAGGGCGCCTCGGCCACCTCGTCGTAGCCCTTCTCCCAGCCAGCCCCCATCCGGTTGTTGACGATGTCGCGGTAATCCACCACCCCGTCCTCCCAGGTGCCTTTCACCTTGCCGGTCGCCTTGCCGGTGAAGGGGTTGTTGCCCTGATAACCGCTCACCCCGGTCCAGCCACGGCCATACATGGCGGCCCCGACCACCAGCTTGCCCGGTTCAACCCCCTGCGCCAGCAGCTGATTCACCGCCTTGTCGGTGGTGTACTTGGTATCGGGGTCCCAGCTCGCCGCATAGAGGTTGGTCTGGTGGCCCAGCTCGGTGTTGCTCCAGGCACCGTTGTAGTCGTAGGTCATCATGAAGATGTGGTCCATGTAGGGCTGGGCCGCCTTGTAGTCCACATCCTGGATCTTGTCGCCCCCCGCCCCGATGGCCGAGGTGAGCTCATACTGGCGACCGGTCTCGGCCTCCAGCTCGTCGAGCATGGCCCGCAGCTCCTTCATCAGGGCCACATAGGTGGCACCATCACTCGGGCTGCCCAGTTTCGGGTTGGCGCCCTGTCCGCCCGGGTACTCCCAGTCGATATCCACACCATCGAAGAACTTCCAGGTCTGCAGGAACTCTTTCACCGAGCCGACGAACACATCGCGCTTGGTTTTGTCACCGAGGAAGTAGAAGGGGTCGGAGAGGGTCCAGCCGCCGACCGAGGGGAGGATCTTGAGGTTCGGATAGGCCTGCTTGAGCGCCATCAGGGCGCCAAAGTTGCCCTTGTAGGGCTCGTCATGGGCGGTGAGGTTGCCTTGCGGCATCTGGATGGCGGCCCAGGGATCGTGCATCGCCACCTTGAAGTCGGCGCGACCGGCACACGCCCGTTGCAGCGCCTGGAAGCTCCCTTCGATCTCCTTGAGGCTGTCGTTGAGGCCATCCCCGCCGCAGATGGGGGTGAAACCATAGAGGATATGGGTCAGGTTCTGGGCCGGGATCTTGTCCACCGTAAACTTGCGGCCATAGACGCCCCACTCCACATAGTAAGTCCCCACCACCTTGCCGGACTTGTTGGCGTAGGGCTTGTTGTTCTCCTGCAGCGGCGCCTTGAGTGGCGCCAGATGGCTGCCGTCGGTATCGGCGACCACGATCTCCTTGGCATCAGAGAGGGTACAGCCATCGGCGTTGCACAGCGCCACCTGCATCTGGTAGCGCCCCCCTTTCTTCACCTTGAATTTGGCGCTGCCCGCTGCGGCCGAGGGGCCGGACCACACCTCCTGACCATTGAGCAGCACCTTGGCACTCTGGCCCAGATCGCCGCTCCAGAGGTTCCAGTTCACCTCCACATCGGCGGCATCCTTTACCTTGACCAGATTGTTGTAGGCAGTGGCCGCCTGATCGACTTCAACGATGGAAAACTTGGTGGGGCCCCATCCGATGGTCGGCTTGCCGGGCGCCGCAGCATAAGCGGACGAGGCGCAGCACAGACCGACCGCGAGGGCCAGCATGGTAGGCTTTGGACTTAGCATTTTTTATATTTCCCTATTTCGTTATGTTGGCAACGAAAAGGGCTACGCCCTGACAGGTAACGCAGACGGCAGTGCGGCCTCTTGGCAAAGGTGCACAACAACCTGTGGTGGCCCCGCTATCTCAAGTACGGCTCATCCCTGGACCGGAAGCTTTGCGTCCCGATCTTGCGATCGGTTTGCCCTTCGGTTACTTCATTTGCGATGCAAAAAATCGCATCCCGACTATAGAGTGAGCCAATCCGGTCTGCCACTGTCGGCGTTCACCGACAGTGGCAAGCCAATAGAGTAACTGGCAGCCATTACGCAGGAAGATGAAGAGATCTTCGCCAATAAATCTCTGTTTTCGGCATTCATCCATGACCACGGGCCACAGGATCATTGCGCGGTTTTGTGAGCCGGTTCACGGCTAGCCGCCCCGGATGCGGCTAGCGCAGCAGCAGACTGTTCATCAGGGCCCGCAGTTTGAGCGGTTTGACCGGCTTGCTGATGTAGCCATACCCCCGCTCGCGGATCTGCGCCTGCAACTCGCTCTTGCGATCGGCACTGATGATGATGCCTCCCAGCTCGTCGCCACACACCCGTTGCAGGGCAGCGAGCGCCTCCAACCCGGTCTTGCCATCGTCGAGGTGGTAGTCAGAGAGCACCAGTCTCGGCACAAACCCGTCTGCCACCAGCGCCTCGGCTTCGGCCAGATCGACGGCGCAGCGCACCTCGCAGCCCCAACGGCCGAGCAGGGTGCTCATGGCGGTCAGAATGTCCCGCTCGTTGTCGATACAGAGCACGGCTACACCTTCCAGCTGGCTGTCACGCACCACCGGCGCCGCCAGCTGATGGGCCGTGACCGGCCGGGTCGCCAGATTGAGGGTCACCGCAAAGACCGATCCCTTGCCCGGCCAGCTCTGCAATGTGAGCTGATGACCGAGCACCTGCGAGATGCCGCGGGCGATGGCGAGCCCCAGACCCAGCCCCTGCTCCTTGGCGGTGCGGGAGTGATCGAGGCGGGAGAACTCGTCGAAGATCGCCTCCTGCTTGTCCTGCGGGATGCCGGGGCCGTTGTCCCATACCTCGATGCGGATCTTCTCCCCCATCCGGCGGCAACCAAGCAGCACCCTGCCGCCCGGGTTGTAGCGAAACGCATTGGTGAGGAAGTTCTGCAGCACCCGGCGCAGCAGCCGCACATCGCTGTGCACCGCATGCTTGCTCTCCACCACCGAGAAGTGGATCCCCCCCGCCTGCGCCAGCACGCCAAACTCCGCCTTGAGGTTGTCGAGCAGATCGCGCAGGGCAAAGTCGAGCTTCTTGGCCTTGAACTTGCCCGCTTCGAGCCGCGAGATATCGAGCAGATCGGTGATGAGATCCTCGGTCGCCCCCAGCGCATCATCGATATGGCGGGCAATGCGGGCCTGCTCGCCAGCATCGGGCAACATCTCCAGCAGGGAGGAGGTAAACAGCTTGGCGGCATTGAGGGGCTGGGTCAGATCGTGGCTGACCGCCGCCAGAAAACGGCTCTTGGATTGATTGGCCCGCTCCACCTGCTGGTTCACCAGCAGCAGCTGGCGGTTGAGTTCGGAGAGCTCACGGGTGCGCTCGGCCACCCGCGCCTCCAGATGTTCGTTCGCTTCGCGCAGCACCCGCTCCGCATCGCGAAACGGCGTGATGTCGGTAAAGGTCATGACGAAACCACCGGCGGGCATGGGGTTGCCCTGCATCTCGATCACCCGCCCGTCCGGGCGCTCCCGCGCCGAGATATGGGCGCTGCCGCGCTTCATAAAGGCGACCCGCCGCGCCACGTGATCCTCGATATCGCCGGGGCCACAGAGCCCCTGCTGGGCGTTGTAGCGGATGATCTCCTCGATGGGACGCCCTGCCTGAATAAGCCCCGGCGGATAGTGGAACAGCTCGATGTAACGGCGGTTCCAGGCCACCAGCCGAAGCTCCCTGTCCACCACCGAGATCCCCTGCCCGATATGCTCGATCGCCCCCTGCAGCAGGCCGCGGTTGAAGCGAAACACGTCGGAGGCCTCATCGACTATGGTGGCGATCTCCTCGAGCTGCATGTTGCGCCCCTGCAGGGCAGAGGCGAGCACCAGCCGTGCCGACGAGGTGCCAAACACCCCCGCCAGCAGCCGCTCGGTGTGGGCAATCAGCTCGGCCGAGGCCTGCATCTGGGGCGCCAGGGTGCCGCCCCGCTCACCGGCGAAACGACCAAAGGCGCGTTTGACCCGGCTTGAGCCGACAAAGCGGGCCGCCAGCATCTCCAGCTCCTTGACCGAGACCCGCGCCTGATAGAGGGCGGCGGTATCGCGGCTCGGCTTGCCGACAAAGTTGGCCGCCTGCAGCCGCTCGCTCACCGCAGGGCGCGACAACAGGGAACCGGCCACATAGCCGAGCAGGTTGAAGAGCAGGCTCAGGAAGATGCACCAGGCCCCGAGACTCAGCTCGCGAAACGCGGGCCAGTCCGGCGGCGCCAGCAGCTCGGCCAGCGGTGAACCGGCCAGCAAGCCACTCTCCACCAGCAGGGTCACGAACCAGAGGCTCACCCCGAGGCTCAACCCAAGATAGACCCCCTTGCGATTGCCGTGACGCCAGTAGAGACCGAGCAGCAGGGCCGGCGCAAACTGGGCCACCGCGCCAAAGGAGAGATAGCCGATGCGCGACAAGCTGGTGAGATCGCCGAGCCATAGGTAGAGCCCCCAGGCCGCCAGCAAGATCAGCAGGATGGCGCCACGGCGCACCTGCAACAGCAGCCGCACCAGCCGCTCGTCGCGCCCCTGCCGCCAGAAGCGGCGCAGCAGCACCGGCAGCACCAGATCGTTGCTCACCATGATCGCCAGCGCGATGGTGCAGACGATCACCATGCCGGTGGCCGCCGAGGTGCCGCCGAGAAACGCCAGCATCGCCATGCCATCGAAACCGAGGGCCATCGGCAGACTGATCACATAGGTGTCGGAGGCCATGTCGGCCCCCACCCACTGCTTGCCCGCCAGCGCCAGCGGCCAGATAAAGAGCCCCATCACGAACAGGTAGAGCGGGAAGATCCAGCGCGCCCAGTGCAGATCCTGCCCCTGATTGTTCTCCACCACAGTCACATGAAACTGGCGCGGCAGGCAGATGACGGCGCACATCGCCAGCACCGTATAGATGGCAAGCTCCAGCAGGTTGCCGGGGCTCACCGCCACCACCTGCGCAAAGAAGTCGCGGGTCACCTGCTCGTGAGCCTCGCCCGGTTTGCTCAGGATCAGCCAGAGGGCGAAGCCCCCCACCGCGATAAAGGCCAGCAATTTGACCACCGACTCGAAAGCGATGGCCACCACCATCCCCCTGTGGTGCTCGGTGGCATCGAGATGGCGGGTGCCGAACAGGATGCTGAACAGCGCCAGCAGCAGAGTGACCCCGAGCGCCAGCTCGCTGGTATTGCTGGTCGGGCTGATGCCGCCGCTGTTGACCATCAGCAGATCCAGCCCGGTGACGATGGCTTTGAGCTGCAACACCAGATAGGGGAGGATCCCCATGATGGCGATGAGGGCGATCACCATGGCGAGCCGCTGGGATTTGCCGTAACGGGCGGCGATAAAGTCGGCGATGGAGGTGATGTGCTCGCGCTTGGCCACCAGAATAAGGCGGGCCAGCAGCCGCCAGCCAAACAGAAAGACCAGCATGGGGCCAAGGTAGATGGGCACCGGCGACCAGGGGGATTCACTCGCCTGCCCCACGGTGCCGAAGAAGGTCCAGGAGGTGCAGTAGACCGCCAGCGACAGGCTGTAGAGCAGCGGTTGCCCCTTGAGACGGTGCCGTTTGTGCTTGTCTGCCACGAAGGCGATCAGAAACAGCAGCCCCAGATAGGTGAGCGACAATCCGATCAGCAGCCATCCCTGGTGCATCGATAACTCCTTGTCCATGTTGAGTTTTTGTATACAACCTCGCCAGTCTAGAGAGGCTGCAGCCAAAAGTCATCCCCTTCGGACAGATTGAAATTATCGTTTTTCAATAAGTTTTATCTTGACTGCATATCGTAAAACAATAAACATTACCGATGTGAATATTGATAAACGATAAACTTTACCTTTCAGATAAAACCATCACAGTGAGGAATGAGATGATCTCCAACAAACTCGAACGCTCGAGCATGCTGATCGAATGGCTGCTACTGCTGGCACTGCTGGCGACCCCTTTGATCACCTTGCTGGAGGTGTGGACCCCCTTCGGTGGCGCCGATTTTCTGCAGGAGAAGCTCAACACCATCTTGAGCCGCCCCGGCATCAATCCTGCCGACTATCCCCTTCACTTCTCCACCCGGCTGCTCGGCACCCTGGTGCAGCTGTTGCCGGATCTGGTCTTTATGATGATGCTCTGGCAACTGCGCCAGCTGTTTCGTGGCTACCGCGCCGGTCTGCTCTTCACCTTCGAGCAGATCCGCCGCTATCGGCAGATCGGACTGCTGCTCTGTACAACCTTCCTGGTCGAATTGATCCTGACCCCCTTGCTGGATACGGTGCTCACCATGAGAGGCCCGGAAGTACTCGGTACCATAGCGCTGAGTACCTCAGATTTCCGGGTACTGCTGGCGGGACTGATCGTACTGGCGCTGGCACTGGTCATGCGCGAGGCCAAACTGCTGGCCGATGAACAGCAACTGACGGTGTGAGGAACGTATGCCCATTATCATCCGCCTCGATGCCCTGCTGGCCGAGCGCAAAATGACCGCCCGCGAGCTGGCCCAGCGCATCGACATCACCGAGGCCAACCTCTCGATCCTCAAGAATGGCCACGCCAAGGCGGTGCGCTTCTCCACTCTGGAGGCCATCTGCCGTGAACTCAAATGCCAGCCCGGCGATCTGCTGGGCTACGAGCAGGAGCGCTAACCCTCTTATGAGTCGTCATATCACCCTGTTTGCCCTGTGGCTGCTGCCGCTGTGGGCCTGCGCTGGCAATGACGCGAGCGGCCCCCGCTACCTTATCGAGCAGGGCGCCAGCGCCAATGTGCTGCAAGTGCGCCTCACCATGCAGGGCGAGCCCCCTTTTACCCTGCTCCCCGCCCGCCAGTTGCCGGGCAGTGCCGCGCCGGTTTCCCCCGCGCTGGTCTGCCTTGCAGACAACCAGCCGGTTGCCCTCAACCAGCCCTTCTCTTGCAAAGAGATCGGCTGGCAGATCACGCTCACACCCGCTCCGGCACTGGGTGCAGATGCCTCGGCCCAACAGTCGCTTTTGTTCGCACCCAATCAGTGGCTATTGACCGAGTGGGGTAACTTTGTGCGCCAGATGGGGAGTCGCCAAGGAAAGGTTTGTCTGCCGGATGGCAGCTGCCAACCGCTGCCGGATGTCAACCAGCCGCCGCTGATCCTGCCATTTGGTCTGGACACTGTGCCCGTCACCAAGCCGGATCCGCGGCTGGTGCTGAGCCATGACGAGACCGCCAACCAGCTCGATCTGCCGGCCTTGCAGCAGCAACTGAATGAGATCATCGACTATCTGGCCTTCCAGCTCGATGTGGATCCGCCCACTCACCCGTGGCAACTGGTGTGGCTGGGGCGGGATGTGGCGACCCGCTCCCTTGGCGGCGCAGCCGGGGATCAGGTGTTTGTCGCCAACTACCCCACCGAGGCTGGCAAGCCGACGCCACAGGCCCCCTTGCGCCTGCTGCGCACCTCGGCCCACGAGGCGGTGCATATCCTCAGCGCTCGCCACTCTGCTCCACAACCCACCTGGGTCAACGAGAGCCTCGCCGAGTACCTCGCCATCAAGGCGCTGCGCCGCTTTCGGCTGCATCAGGTCACGGCGGTCAACGAGCTGGCCGAGCGGGGCAAACTGCTACCTCATAGCGAGAGCGGCCTCTATCGGGCAGCTCGCGAGGTGCTGGCGGGCGATCACTCCTACTACCCGCTCTTTTACGTCAAGGGGAGCGCCTTCTGGGAAGCGCTGGAGCGGGAGCTGCAACACAATGACGTGACGCTGGCGCAACTGCTGCCCCAACTGGGCTGGCTGCCGGATGGCCGCTTTGATGCCGCCTCCAATGAGCTGCTTGCCGGCACCATCGGCTCGGATACCTGGCGCCGCCTCAGCCGCCTCTATCTTGGCGAGCAGCAGTAACGCCGCAAACCGCAGCAACGAAAAAGGGAGAGCCGTGGCTCTCCCTTTTGTTAGGTGATGATTCAAATAGACAAATATCAGGCTGGAGCCCTCTCCTGCGCAGACGGCGCAAAGGGGCGCAGCCGCAGGAAGAACACCGGCAACACCACCAGCACCATCAGGAAGAAGATGCCGCCGCCGAGAGGCTCGAACAGCACGCCGCAAAGTGCCATCAGGGCCGCCACCGTCATGCCGAGGCCAAGGGCCGCATAGAGCGCCTGGGTCGGGATCAACTGCTCGGCAGGCAGCTGGCGAGTCATGAAACGCACCGCCCCGAGATGACTCATGCCGAACGTCACCGAGTGGAGCAATTGCCCCAGCACCAGCACCCACAACTCGGTCGAGGCACCCAGCAATACCCAGCGCACCACACAACCGATGGCACCGGCGATAAAGAGACTCTGGGCGCCAAAGCGTTGCAGGAAACGCTTGTCGGCGGCAAACATACAGATCTCCGCCACCACCCCGAGCGCCCAGAGATAGCCGATGATGGTGCCGCTATACCCTTGCGCCTTCCAGTAGATGGCGCTGAAACCGTAATAGGCGGCGTGGCTCCCCTGCAGCAGAGCGGTCAGCAGCAGGAAACGGCGCACCGGTGCGCTGCGCAGGGTTGCCAGCAAGGACGCCTTGGCGCGCTCGCCCTGACTATCCTGTGGCGCCGGATAGAGCGGCAGCCAGCTGAGCAGCAGCATCAGCACCAGCCCCGCCACCATGGTGTGCAAAATCCAGTCACTACCGAAGTTGCCCACCAGCGCCCCCACCAGGGTAGAGGCGACGATAAAGGCAAAGGAGCCGCACAGCCGCACCTTGCCGTAATCGAGGTGGGCCTGCACCACCATGCGGGTCGCCAGCGCCTCCCCCACCGGCATCAGGGTCGGATAGATAAAGTTCGCCAGCAGGGTCAAGCCCACCAGCCACCAGAGGTTATGACTGAGATAGAAGCCGAGAAACGCCAGCAGACTGAGCAGGGAGAGCAACCGGGTAACCGGCAGCAGATGGCCCGCCCCCTTGATCTGCCCCATCACCATCAGGTTGCCGGCAAAGCGGATCGCCATCCCCGCTCCTAGCAGGAGACCAATCATCTCGGCGCTGACGCCCACCCCCTCCAGCCAGAGCGACCAGAACGGCAAGTAAGCGCCGTAGACAAAATAGAAGGCGCCGAAAAAGAGCGCTAACCAGGAAAACGCGGGCATAGATCCTCTGCAACCGGATGACGGGAGCAGAATGATAACCCATCCTCCCCCGCAGATCCCGATGGAAACCCCGCGAAGAAAACGAAAAAACTTCAATAAAATTGAACTATTACCGAAGAGGTGGGGTCTACCTGGTAACACCTCCTCCTGGTTAGTGTTGCAATCCTTCCACCCGCCCATGGCGGGTTTCTTTTTTTAGGCAAACATCTGCTCTGCTCCATCGTCACAACATGGCGGCGACAAAAAAGGGGCCGAAGCCCCTTTGATCATCTGCGTCTGTTGTTTGCTCTTTAGAATACGTATTTGACCCGTGCACTCAGGTTGCGGCCCGGTTCGGTCATCATGCTGTTATCGGAGCCCTCGGCACGACCGGCGATGCGCTCGTAGCTGGTGTACTCCTTGTCAAACAGGTTGAAGACCCCGACGTTGAGCTGCAGGTCGGTCATCGGGTTGAACTGGGCGTACATATCCACCACACCCCAACCGGCGCTCTTCACGTAATCGTTGCCTTTGCTGTCTTTACGGACTTTGTCCATGTCGTCAGCAAAGCGCAGCGCGGTGTTGAAGTTCCATTGGGACTGTTCCAGACGCACACCGACGGAGCCGTTCAGCGGGCTCAGGCTGTTGATGTAGTTGCCATCCCCATCCTTGCCTTCGATGTAGGCGAGGTTGCCCCAGACATTGACGATGTCGTTGAGCCAGTAATCCGCCTTGGCTTCGACCCCTTTGGTGGTCGCCTTGCTCAGGTTCTGGTACTGGTAGACGGCGGTGCGCCCCTCTTTGCCCACTTCCACCATCTCGATGAAGTCTTCAAACTTGTTGTAGAAGCTGGCTACTTCATAGCTGAAGCCGTTGCTGCTGCCACGCACGCCGAGATCGATGCCGTCGCTGCTCTCCGGATTGAGGTTCGGGTTGGGCTCGATGCGATAGCCGTACGCCTGATGGTTCAGGGTGGAGAAGGCGCTGTCATACATGGGGGCCTTGAAACCGTGGCTGTACTGGGCGAACAGGTTGGCCGCCTCGTGGGCCTTGAACACCAGACCCAGCTTGGGTGACAACTCCCCTTCGGAGAACTTGTGCAGCTTGTCGCCTGTGTAGGCCGGATCGTTGTCCGGGGTCATCCGGTAGTAGTCATAACGGGCACCCGGGGTCAGTACCCAGCGCTCGCCAAACTTGATCTCGTCAAAGGCCCACAGGGCGCTGCGCTCGCTGGTGGTAGCCGGGAAGCTCAGCTCGTTGTAGCCGACAAAATCACCGGGAGTCGTCGGCCCCTTGTAACGGGTACGTTCGTTGTCGGTATGCTCGTATTCAGCGCCCCAGGCCAGACGGTGATTGGCGACCGCCTTGTGGAACTGCAACTGGGCGCCGATGTTCTTCTGATCGAACACGTTGTGATCCAGCGAGTTTTTGGTCACATAGGGGTTGCCGGGGCTGACCGGATACTTGGATGAGGCGTACTGATCCAGCGTCTGCTTGGTGCGGGCGAAGTAAACCTTGCTATCCATCCGATCGGCCCAGCCTTGATTCAGCGCGATGCCGTGATCCAGCACCACAGAGAGGTTGTCGGTCTGCTTGTCGGTGATGGGCTGATCAAAGACACGGGCAGTACCGGTACCGACCTTGTTGAGCTTGACCGCATCCGGCTCCTCGCCATCGGTCAGGTAGTCAACGGTCAGCTTGAGGAACTGCTCATCGGAGAGGTTCCACTTGCTCTTGAGCAGCAGGGCGTGGGTACCGATATCGAAGTCGTTCTTGGTGGAGTCGAAATTCTGGGTCACACCGCCATCGCGCCAGGTGTAGCGCAGCAGGTTCTCCACTTCACCAGTGCGCAGGGCGCCGGTAAAGCCCGCCATCTTCTGGTGGCTGCTGGAGGCGTAACCGCTGGTCACATCCAGATAACTATCCTTGCCCTTGAGGAAGTCGCTGGCATCCTTGGTGGTGATGGCAATCACGCCACCCAGCGCATCGGAGCCGTAGGCCGCAGAAGCGGGCCCCTTGGCCACTTCTACCTGCTTGATCATGTCGGTATCGAAGTAGCTCTGACCGACACCGCCCTTGCTGTAGGCATCGTTCTGGCGCACACCGTCGCGCACCACCTTGACCCGGTTTTCACCCATGCCGCGGATGATGAAGGTCTGCGCATCCCCCTGACCGCCGAGCACGGTCACACCGGGTTCGTAGCGGAACAGGTCGGCGACGTTGGTGACGACCTGCTCTTCAATCTGCTTGGCGGTGATCACCGAGATGGGGCCGGAGACATCTTCCAGTTTTTGCTCCATCCGTGAGCCGCTGACGACCACGACTTCATCCGCCTTCTGGGTGGCAGCAAAGACCTGGGAGGAGAGACCGGCCGCCACGGCGAGGGCAACCAGAGAGAGTGCGTTATGATGGGTCACAGCGAATCCTTATTGAGAACTGTTATCAAACAGGCCGCATATTACCCGGCTCTCGACAAAGATCAACAAGAAACGAAATCATTCTCATTTGTTTTGAACCAAATTGGTTTTACACTGTCGCCCTGTGTTGCCCTTATTCTCTATTAGCCCCCCGAGATGCACCGGCATCCGGGCATATCAGCCGTGAGATCCCATGATTAGACGACTTCCCCTGCTCGCCCTGCCGCTGCTGCTGGCAGCCTGTGCCACCCCCACCCAACCGACCCAGTCATCACAGTTGCAGACGCTCTATGACTACCGGCTAAGCAGCGAGGGAGACGCAGACCTGACGCTGGAGCAGGCGATCGCGCGCATTGCCGACGCCGACATCATTCTGGTGGGTGAGCTGCACAGCCATCCCGCCGTGCATCTGTTGCAATCGCGCCTGCTGAGCGGGCTCTACACCGCAGGTCAGCAGCACGGTCGGCCATTGGCCCTCTCCATGGAGCAGTTCAGCCGCGCCGATCAGAAGACGCTGGATGCCTATCTGGCGAACCAGATTGGTGAAGCGGCCTTGATCCGCGAAGGCAACGCCTGGCCCAACTATCCGAGCGACTACCGCCCGCTGGTAGAGTTTGCCAAGGCTCACCAGATGCCGGTGATCGCCGCCAACGCCCCCAAACCGCTGGTGAGCTGTGTCGGTCAGGAGGGGGCTGAGTGGCTCGACAAACTGCCCGCGTCGCGCCGCAGCCAGCTGGCCCGCCAACTGACGCTGGGGGATGACCCCTATCGCCAGAAATTTATGGCCTCCATGCACCACGGCGATGCCGACAGCAACGCCCGCCGCTTCGCCGCCCAGACCAGCTGGGATGACACCATGGCCGAGAGCATGGTGGATTATCTCGCCAAGCACCCGGGCCAGCAGATCATGCATATCGCCGGCAATTTCCACGTCGAGGGGGGGCTTGGGCTCGCCAGTCGCATCGCCAGCCGCAATCCTGCCCTCAAGGTGGCGCTGGTCGTGCCCCGTACAGATGAGACCTCTGTTGCAGATCCCGCAGCCGATGTGCAGGTAACCATCATGCCGCTGCCTAAGCGCTGGCAAAACAGTGACGAGATGAAGCAAGATATGGGCGCGCTGCATCAATCCCGCAGTCGTGACTGCAGCCAGTGGCTGCAACCCTAATCTTCCAGGAAACGGCGGGTAAAATATGGATGTGTTACTGATCATCGATGTGCAGCAAGGCTTGTTCAACGAGCCCCGTTACCGCCAGGAGCAGGTGCTGGCCAATATCAATCGGGCTGCGGCCCATGTCAGGCAGCAACAGGGACGGGTCATCTATATCCAGCATGACTCGCCCCCCGGTACCGAACTGGAACCGGGCACCCCGGGTTGGCAGTTGCACAGTGCGCTGCAACCGGCCAAGGGAGAGAGCCGGGTGCGCAAGACAGCCTGTGACAGCTTTCTCGATACCGAGCTTGCCTTCCTGCTGGCCGAGCAGCCGGTCGATCGACTCATTCTCTGTGGCTGTGCCACCGATTTTTGCGTCGACACCACGGTGCGCAGTGCCGCCTCCCATGGGTACGAGGTGCTGGTGTTGAGCGATGGTCACACCACCGCCGATCGCCCCCACCTGAGCGCGGCCCAGATCACCGAGCACCATCACTGGATGTGGCGCCACCTCAGCCTGCCGGAGGGGCGCAGTGTCACCCTGCTCACCACCGACGAGCTGCTGGCAGTAACACCCGCCCTGCAGCCGTGCTAATCTGCGAGCCTCGCCTCGTTTCTCACTGGAGTCTGTCGTGCGCCTGTTGTCTGCCACCCTGTTGTTGATTGTTCCCCTGCTGTCGGCCTGCTCCAGCTTGCCCGGACAGAAGTATGACGGGCCGGAACCCCTGTTTCTGACCCACATCAACGAGGAGGGGAGCAAGCGGTTCACCTTTGAAGCCGCGCCCAACGACACCTTGCCGCGCGGCCTCTCGGCGGCCCAGAGCCAGCGGCTGCTGGAACAGCGGGAGGCGTTGCAGGAGAACCTGCTGACCGAGACCCTGGCGACCAAGCAGTATTGCCGCCAGGGCTACATAGTGCTGAGCCAGACCTCCTGGAAGGTGCGGGGAGAGTGCAACGAAACGGCCACCGACGCCGATCGTCGCGCTTTTCCCAACAAGGCCAGCTGGCAGGATTGAACAGGCCGGATGAGATAACGCAATAAAAACGGGCAGCCCAGTGGCTGCCCGTTTTGTTATGACGGCTGTCGTGGTCGACAGGGATCGTCAGACCGGCGCATCGGCCGGGCTGGTGAGCTCGGCACCGTTGTCGATGCGCTTGTGCCCTTCCACCAGATGGACGAAATCCACCAGCTCGTCACCGGAGACCGCGAACGCCTGGCCGAAGCCCTTGACGAACAGCCCCTGCTCCGGCTTGAGGCGGAACAGTTTGAAATCCTTGAGGTTGGAGAGACCCTTGATGATCTCGCCAAAACGCCCCTCCAGCGCCGCAACCGCCTTGCTCCAGCGAGCGTCGTCACGGGCCACCACTTCAGCCACCGCATCGAAGGTCAAGCGCTTGCGGGCAAACAGCTCGCGGGCACCGCTCTCATCCTCGATCAGCATCAGGGATACCCGGGGCACCTGTTGCAGGTTGCGGGCGTGGCGGGCGATCTCGGAGATCAGCACATAGTAGCCATCTTCCTGCAGCACGAACGGGGCATAGCTGGCGTTGGGATTGCCTTCGCCATCGACGGTGGCGAGCTGCAGGGTGCGGCAGCTGTCGCGAAACTCGCGGATCTCCGGTTGCAGGCGGTTCTGCAGACGCTCCTGACGTTCACTCATGCTTTGACTTCCTCTTGAGAGTTGTGGCGCAGCGCCATAAAACGGGTGACCTGATCGGCCAGCAGCTGGCGTTTCTCGTCGCGACCCAGATAGACCTTGAAAATGCAGCGGCCGGAGTGACCGAAGAACTGGAAGGAGTGCCCCTCCTTGCCCATGAACAGCTTGCTGACCAGCGCAATCCCCGCCACGTTGTCGAGCTTGAGGTGACCATGCAGCTCACCGTCGCGGCCCATCAGGTTGTAGTAACCGCGTGCGTCCTTGCCTTTCGGGAAGGGGGCTTTTACCTCGAAGATGGATCCTTCTGATTCGACGATGGTGGTCACCGGGCCCCAGTCGGCCAGATCTTCCAGCAGACCTTGTGCGCGATCGGCGGGTAGCAGGGTCACCAGCTCGGCGGGCAGATGGCGAACCACCTCCCATTCGCTGATGGCAAGCTGGGCCGCCAGGGTGGACGGATGAGCGCCGGGATCCTGCTCCAGCAGCGCGTGAATGCGTTGTGCAATGCTCATGTTTTCTCCCTCTGCGGGACCATATTGTCCCGCTGTTTATCATGGCGGCTACTCTAATAAAGCACCGAAACCAATGCAATTGATAATTGCTATCATTATCAGTGCATTTTTTCCAAAGCCTTGATATTCTCGGCGGCACACCCGTTTCATTCACCCCTTCGGAGGTTAGCATGGGCCGTCGTCTTGCCCTCGCCATCACCCTGCTCTGCAGTTCACTGTCCCCCTTCTCTGCCGTTGCCGCCGACGGACAGAAAGAGCGTATCGTCAGTATCGGCCCCGCCACCACAGAACTCATTCTGGCCCTTGGCGGTGAATCGAGCCTGATCGCCACCGATGTCAGCAGCCCCTTGCCAAAAGGGTTGCCCAAGGTGGGTTATCACCGGGCACTGGCCGCCGAAGGGATCCTGAGCCTCTCCCCCACCCGACTGGTGGGCAGCGACGAGATGGGCCCGGCCCCGACCCTGGATCAGCTGCGTCGTGCCGGGGTCAAGGTGGAGGTGCTGGATACCGCGCCGACCCTCGCCAACCTCAACCAGCGTATCGACACCCTCGCCAGCCTGCTGGGCGACAAAGCCGCTGGCGATCGCCTGAAGGCAGAGATCCAGGCCCAGACCGATCAGCTGGCGGCGCAAGCCAAACAGAACAAACCGCTCAAGGTCGCCTTCCTGCTGCTGCACAAGGGGCAACCCACCAGCATCGCCGGGGGGGACACCACCGCCAGCGCGCTGATCTCGCTGGCAGGCGGCATCAATCCGGTCGCCGAGTTGCGCAACTACAAGCCGGTATCCGCCGAATCCCTCATCGAGATGCAGCCCGATCTGGTGCTGGTCAGCGGTCGTGACTGGCAGCAATATGCCGATCCGGCCAAGGTGCTGGCCGAAGTGCCCGCCCTGGCCGCCACCCCGGCTGGCAAGCGTAACGCCATTCACGCCATCGACGGCCACGCCCTGCAAGGGGGCCTGAGCCTCAACTCCCTGCAACAGGCGAACCAGATCGCCCAGTGGATCAAGCAGGGGTCATGATGCGGTTACCCCTCTCCTGGCTGCTGGCCTTCACCACGGCCGCACTGGCGCTGTTGCTGCTCGGTTCGCTGGCAACCGGCCCCATGACCCTCACCCTGGGCGAGAGTCTGCGGGCGCTGTTTGCCGGGCAGGAGAGCGGGATTGAGTCGCACAAGCTGCTGATCGTGCAGGAAATTCGCCTGCCGAGAACCCTGCTCTGCATCGCAGTGGGGGGGATCCTCGGGCTCTGTGGCGCCGTGATGCAGGGGCTGTTTCGCAACCCCCTGGCTGACCCCGGCATCATAGGTGTCTCCGGCGGTGCGGCGCTCGGCGCGGCGCTCGCCATCGTGCTGCTGGCCCCCCTCGGCCAGCAGCTGCAAGCCACCATCGGGGTTGGTCTGCTGCCGCTGCTCGCCTTTCTCGGCGGCGCGCTCACCACCACCCTGGTCTATCTGCTCGGCACCCGTGAGGGGGGCACCTCGGTCACCGTCATGCTGCTGGCCGGGGTCGCCATCACGGCGCTCTCCGGTGCAGTGATCGGCCTGCTCACCTATCTGGCGGACGATCAGATGCTGCGCAACCTGAGCCTGTGGCAGATGGGAACGCTGGCGGCAGGCAAACCGGCCGATGTGGCGCTGGCCCTGCTCACCCTGGCGGCCCTGCTGTGGCTCTTTATGCGCGATGCCAATCCCCTCAACGCCCTGCTGCTGGGTGAAGGGGAGGCCCGTCATCTGGGGGTCAATGTGCAATCCCTCAAACGTCGTCTGATTCTGCTCACCGCCGCGGGCGTCGGGGTGGCGGTGGCGGTATCGGGGATGATCGGCTTCGTCGGGCTGGTGGTGCCCCATCTGGTGCGCCTGCTGGCGGGCCCCAACCATGTCAGGTTGCTGCCGCTCTCGGCCCTGCTTGGCGCCGCCCTGCTGCTGGCGGCCGACATGCTGGCGCGCACCCTGCTGGCCCCGGCCGAGCTGCCGGTGGGCATCATCACCGCCCTGCTCGGCGCCCCCTTCTTCATCTGGCTGCTGGTAAAAGGCCGCCGCGCCCTGTGATACGGACTGTTATGCAACCACTCTCATCCTCACTCTCCTCCCCCCTGTTGAGCTGCAGCCGACTCAGCCTGCGCCGTGGCCAGCGCCAGATCCTGGATGGGCTCGATCTCGACCTCGAGAGCGGCACCCTCACCGCCCTGCTCGGCCCCAACGGGGCGGGCAAGAGCTCGCTGCTCAAGTGCCTGACCGGCGAGCTGGAATATGAGGGTTCCATCACCCTGTTTGGCGCAGATCGCCAGCAGTGGGACAGCAGCCAGCTGGCCCACCGGCTCGGGGTATTGCCGCAAAGCTCCTCCCTCAACTTCCCCTTTCTCTGCGAGGAAGTGGTCGCCATGGGGCGCTTGCCCCACAGTGAACCGGCGGCGCGGCGTGACGAGATTGTGGCGGCGGCCATGACCCATGCCGGGGTCGAGCATCTGGCCAAGCGGCTCTATCCGGGGCTCTCCGGCGGCGAGCGGCAGCGGGTGCAGTTTGCCCGGGTGCTGGCGCAGATCTGGCAGGCCCCCTCCCCGACCGAGCAGGCCGAGCAACCCCGCCTGCTGCTGCTCGACGAACCCACCTCGGCGCTGGATCTGAAATACCAGCACCAGCTGCTCACCATGGCGCGCGCCCTCGCCAGCCGCAATACAGCTGTGCTGGTGGTGCTGCACGACCTCAATCTGGCGGCGCGCTATGCCGATCGGCTGGTGATGCTGGAGCGGGGCAAGCTGATGGCCGATGGCACACCTGCCGAGGTGCTGACCCCTGAGCTGATCGCCCGTCTCTATGACTATCCGGCACAGGTGATCCACCACCCCGAGAGCGGCCTGCCGATGGTGGTGTGACAAATTCAGAGTGCGGTAACGGCAGGAAGCGCGCTATTCATCCCGGAAACTGCAGCGTATAAACCGGTTTTTCACACCCCATATCGCCCTGCTAACATTCATCATCGCCAGATATGTGGTGTGAATATCCTCACACTTTGCTCAGGCAAAATCCCCGCAGCATCGCCGTCTACTTATAATGGCGCCGCCTCACAGAAGGCATAACTCATTGATGCTACGGAATAATTACAATGAAAAATATCAACAAGACCCTACTGGCTGCCGCCATCTCCCTCGGGATGCTGGCTGGCTGCAACAGCGACAACGACTCAAAGGCAGCTGATCCCATGGTTCGTTTTGCCACCTTCAACCTCTCTTTTGACCGCACTGCCGCCGGTATGCTGACCGGTGAGCTGGCGCTGACCCGCACCGAGCAGGATGCCCTGCTGGCCCGCCTCGCCGAAGGGAGCCTGAGCGGCGCCACTGAAACCAAAGCCAAGAACGTGCAGCAGATCCGCAACGTGGCGGAGATCATCCAGCGCACCCGCCCGGATGTGTTCCTGCTCAACGAGTTCGACAACGACGGCAAAGGCGAGAGCACCGCCGATCTGAAAGCCTTCAACGACAACTATCTGGCCCACGCCCAGCACGCAGAGGTGACGGCCATCAGCTATCCGGTGATGCAGAACTTCGCCACCAACACCGGCCTGATGAGCGGTTATGACCTCAATCTGGATGGCAAGGTCAACAGCGGCCCCGACGATGCCTGGGGCTTTGGCAACTACCACGGCCAGTACGCCTTTGCGGTGATGTCCAAATACCCCATCGACACCAAGCAGATCCGCACCTTCCAGAACTTCAAGTGGAAGGATATGCCGGGCGAGCAGAACCCCATCATCGATGACTGCAACAATCCCAAGGTCAAGATCCCGGCCAGCCGCCAGTGTGGCGATGCCTGGTATTCAGACGCAGCCTGGCAGCAGTACCCGCTCTCCTCCAAGAACCACGCCGATGTGCCGGTACGCATCAAGACCGAGAAGGGTGAAGAGGTGATCCACTTCCTGATCTCCCACCCGACCCCGCCAATCTTTGCCAACGCGGCGCGTCACACCGTCAAGCACAACCGCGCCGAGATCGCCTTCTGGAACGACTACGTCAAGGGTCTCAACTACATGACCGATGACAAGGGCACCAAGGGTGGGCTGGCCAAAAACGCCAAGTTTGTTATCGCGGGTGATCTCAACGCCGATCCGCTCACCGGTGACGGCGACCTGACCGCCATTCAGGATCTGCTAAACAACCCGCTGATGAATCAGGCCATCACCAATGGCACCCTGATCCCGGTCAGCGAAGGGGGCCCGGAGTGTGTCAGCAAGGGGGCCGACTGCAAACGCAACCTCACTCGCCCCAACCCGGAACGCATCACCAACTCCAGCGTGCTGCAGCTGGATCACGTCATCCCCTCCGCCAACCTCAACGCGGTCAAGAGCGGCGTCTTCTGGCCTGCCAGCTTCGAGGCCGGTTATCACCTGGTCTATGATGCGAAACTCGGCATCGCCAAGGGAGTCAGTTCGGATCACCGCATGGTCTGGGTCGATCTCAAACTCGATTGAGCCACCCACTGACCGTCAATTCGGGGGCCTCTTGGCCCCCTTTTTGTTGCCGCAATATCGCCACGTCTGTCGCAGGCTCAAGCACCATGCTGAGTAACCAGACAGTTACCGCCTGCCACGGCGGCAGACGATTCGGCAAATCGTGCGCTACGCCACCATTCCGATAACCCTGCCTTGCAAGGGGGTATGGGGTTTGCTAATACTCCGCGTCCATTAAATGACCAACCATTACCGGGGCAACGAGCCGTGGCGTTTGAACAATTCACTCTGGTGATCTCGCTGTTCCAGCAGCTCTGCGTCTATCTGGTGATCGCCTGGCTGCTCTCCAAGACGCCGCTGTTCATGCCGCTCACTCAGGTGACCCTGAGCTGGCCCCACAAGATCCTCTGCTACCTCATCTTCTCCGGCTTCTGCGTCATGGGCACCTACTTTGGCCTGAGGGTCGAGGACTCCATCGCCAATACCCGCGCCATCGGCGCCGTGCTGGGGGGCATTGTCGGCGGCCCGGCCGTGGGACTGCTGGTGGGGCTGACCGGCGGCATCCATCGCTATTCGCTGGGGGGCTTTACCGCGCTGGCCTGCACCTTCTCCACCATCGCCGAAGGGCTGCTCGGCGGGCTGGTGCACCGCCACTTCGTCGCCCGCCACCGGCTCGATCTGCTGTTCAGCCCCTGGGTGGTGGGGTCGGTGGCGCTGGTTGCCGAGCTGATGCAGATGGGGATCATATTGCTGGTGGCCCGCCCTCTCGACGACGCCGTCCACCTTATCGAGAACATCATCGCCCCCATGCTGGTGGCCAATACCCTGGGGGCCGCCATGTTCATGCGGATGATCCTCGATCACCGCGCCATGCTGGAGAAGTACTCGGTCGCCTTCTCCGCCCGCGCCCTCAAGATCGCCGAGCGGGCGATGCGGGTGCTGGACAAGGGCTTCACTCAGGATGCGTGCCAGCAGATGGCGCGCATTCTCTACGAGGAGACCGGGGTGGGTGCGGTGGCCATCACCGATCGGGAGAAGCTGCTCGCCTTTATCGGCATCGGCGAGGATCACCACCTGCCGGGCACCGCCATCAACTCCCGGCACACCTTCAAGGCGATCCAGCACAACGAGGTGGTCTATGCCGACGGCAACCTCATCCCCTACAGCTGCACCATCCACCCCGGCTGCAAGCTCGGCTCCTCGCTGGTCATTCCGCTGCGGGGGGAAGAGGGCTCCGTGGTGGGCACCATCAAGCTCTACGAGCCCAAGCGCAAGTTCTTCTCCTCCATCAATCGCACCCTGGGAGAGGGGATCGCCCGGCTGCTCTCCGGCCAGATCCTGGCGGGCAAATACAACGAGCAGAAGCGGCTGCTGGCCCAGTCGGAGATCAAGCTGTTGCAGGCGCAGATCAATCCGCACTTTCTGTTCAACGCCCTCAACACCCTGTCGGCGGTGATCCGGCGCGATCCCGAAAGCGCCCGCACCCTGGTGCACAACCTCTCCACCTTCTTTCGCAAGAACCTCAAACGACAGGGGGACGAGGTGACCCTGGCCGACGAGCTGGAGCACGTGAACGCCTACCTGCACATCGAGCAGGCCCGCTTCGCCGAGCACCTGAGCGTGCAGATCCATATTCCCGAGCCGCTGCTGGAGTACCGGCTGCCCACCTTCTCCCTGCAACCCATCGTCGAGAACGCGGTCAAGCACGGCATCTCCCAGATGTTCGAACCCGGCCTGCTGACCCTGACCGCCCGGGTTGAGGCCCAGCGGGTGGTGCTGGAGGTGTGCGACAACGCCGGGCTCTATCAGACGAAGCAGGAGGGGAGCGGCCTTGGCATGAACATAGTGGATCGGCGCATCAAGGCCCGTTACGGCGCCGAGTACGGGGTCGCCATCGACTGCGTCCCCCATCAATCAACCCGGGTGAGGATCACCCTTCCCCTGCAGGAGAGCCCATGCTGACCGCCCTGATCGTTGACGATGAACCCCTCGCCCGCGAGGAGCTGCGCCTGCTGCTGGAGCAGGCGGGCAATATCCGCCTGCTGGGAGAGTGTGCCCACGCCATGGAGGCGCTGCCCGCCATCCATCGCCTCAAACCCGACCTGCTGTTTCTCGACATCCAGATGCCGCGCATCAACGGGCTGGAGCTGGTGAGCATGCTGGACCCGGACTTGCGCCCCCACATCGTCTTCATCACCGCCTACGACGAGTTTGCCCTGCGCGCGTTCGAGGAGAACGCCCTCGACTACCTGCTCAAACCGGTCACGGCAGAGCGGATGAACAAGGCGCTGGAGCGCATCCAGCGGCTACTGTCGCCAAAAGGTGAGCTGGCGGGCCAACCGCTGCCGGATCCGTCCCGCATCGCCCAGCCCCTGCGCAGCATCCCCTGCACCGGCCACAACCGCATTCTGCTGCTGCCCCTTGGCGAGGTGGAGTTCATCCACAGCGATCTCACCGGCAACCGGGTGATCAGCGGCCAGCAGCAGGGCACCACCGAGCTGACCCTGCGCACCCTGGAAGAGAAGACCGGCTTCGTGCGCTGTCACCGCCAGTACCTGCTCAACCCGGGCCAGATCCGCGAAATCCTGCTGCTCGACGGCGGGCTGGCGGAGGTGGTGACTCAGGGCGGCCACAAGGTGCCGGTGAGCCGCCGCTACCTCAAGCCCCTCAAGGAGCTGCTCGATATTCCCTGATGGGGCGGGACGCGTCACCCCGCTCCTGCTCTGCCAGCGACCACTCACCCGCTGACCACGGCCGTCGGCACACCCGCCAAACCACTCGGGGCCGCTTTTCTGCCACTCGCGGGCAGAACCCGGCCACTGACCTTTTCTTCGCTCCCCTTTCCCCACCGCATGAGTAGAGTGCAGCCTGAGCCCGGCCAGACTGGCCACAGGAAAAGGAAACTCCCCCATGCAACACGCAATCACTTTTGTCATTGCGGCCCTCTGCATCCTCGCCATCGCATATCGCCTCTACGGCGTGTTCTTTGTGCGCAAGGTGCTGCAGGCTGACGACAAGCAAGTCACCCCCTCCCACCAGCTGGAAGATGGCAAGAACTATGTGCCGACCAACAAGTGGGTCAACTTCGGTCAGCACTTTGCCGCCATCGCCGCCGCCGGCCCGCTGGTCGGCCCGGTTCTGGCGGCCCAGTACGGCTACCTGCCGAGCTTTCTCTGGCTGCTGATCGGCTGCGTCATCGGCGGCGCGGTGCACGACACAGTCGTGCTGTTCGCCTCCATGAAGCATCAGGGCAAGTCCCTCTCCGAGGTGGCGAAGGCCGAGCTTGGCCCCATCGCCGGCTGGTGCACGGGTCTCGCGATGCTGTTCATCATCACCATCACCATGGCGGGTCTCTCCATGGTGGTGGTACACGCACTGGAGCGTAACGCCTGGGGCGTGTTCGCGGTGTTCATGACCATCCCCATCTCCATGGTGGTGGGAATTTGGCACAAGCTGACCGGCAACCTGCAAGCCGCCTCCTGGGTCGGGTTTGCCGCCGTGCTGGCCTGTGTCTTCTTCGGCCCCTACGTGCAGGAGAGCGCCTTCGGTGCCTGGCTGACCCTGCGTGCCGAGACCATCAGTCTGGCGCTGCCCATCTACGCCTTCTTCGCCACCGCGCTGCCGGTCTGGCTGCTGCTCACCCCGCGCGGCTACATCTCCAGCTTTATGAAGATCGGCGTGTTCGGCGCGCTGGTGATCGGCGTTATCTGCATCAACCCGGAGATCCAGTTCCCCGCCATGACCCAGTTTGTCCACGGCGGCGGCCCGGTACTGGGCGGCCCGGTCTGGCCCTTCATCTCCATCACCATCGCCTGTGGCGCCATCTCCGGCTTCCACGCCTTTATCGGCTCAGGCACCACCCCGAAACTGGTGGACAAGTGGAACGACATCCTGCCGGTCGCCTTCGGTGCCATGCTGGCCGAGTGCGTGGTGGGCGTGATGGCGCTGATCGCCGCCACCGCCCTGCACCCGGCTGACTACTTCGCCATCAACGCCACCCCGGAGGCCTTCGCCAAACTGGGGATGCAGGTGGTGGATCTGCCGTTCCTCTCCCAGGAGATCGGCATGGATCTGAACGGTCGCACCGGCGGCGCCGTCACCCTGGCGGTGGGCATGTCCTACATCTTCACCAAGGTGCCCTGGTTCAGTAACCTCGCCTCCTACTTCTTCCAGTTCGTGGTGATGTTTGAAGCGGTCTTTATCCTGACTGCCGTCGACTCCGGCACCCGGGTCTCCCGCTACCTGATCCAGGACTTCTTCGGCGAGTTCTACCCGCCCCTCAAGCGCATCGACTGGATGCCGGGCGCCATCGGGGCCAGCGTGCTCGCCTGTGTGATGTGGGGGTATCTGCTGATGTCCGGTGATATTGGATCTGTGTGGGCGCTATTCGGGGTCTCAAACCAGCTGATGGCCTCGGTGGGCCTGATCATCGGTGCCACCATCATCTTGCGACTGGCCAGCAAGCGCCGCTACATGCTGACCTGCCTGATCCCGCTGGCCTACCTGTTCGTCACCGTCAACTACGCCGGTTACTGGATGATGAGCAACGTCTACTTCAACGCCGCGGCCAAGGGTTACAACCCGATGAACGGCATCATCTCCCTCATCATGCTGGTGCTGGGGATGCTGATCCTGCTCTCCGCCCTGCGCAAATGGAGCGAGCTGTGGAAGCTGCGCCAGCAGCCCTCCTACAAGGTGGTGGAAGCGACCGCCTCCTGATGGGCGAGTTGCTTTACCCCTGACATGACCCCGCTGCGGCGGGGTCTTTTTATTGGTGCTGGCTGGCGAGTTGACCACGGCTCATTAATCCACCGTTTGGCATTGAGTTATCCATCCATAGCCGTTGAATGGACCCCCCGATCACAGAACCGCCGCGCCAATGGTGGTAGCATGCCTCCTCTTGCCATCCGGCCGCACGGCGGATCCGGTGGCCCTCCCTCCTCCGCTTTCACTTTTTGAGGAACGATTTGATGGAACTGCTTCTGCTTAGCAATGGTAAAGCCAACGAATTTCCGGGTCTGCTCGGCTGGGCCCGGGATCGGGTTCAAAGCCTGCTGGCTCGCAAACAGGTCAAGCGCATCCTGCTCATCCCCTACGCGGTGATCCGCAGCGACTGGGATGCCCGCGCCAACGAACTTACCGAGAGCCTCGGGATCGAGACCATCAGCATTCACCACTTCGATGATCCGGTCGATGCCATCAATCAGGCCGACGCCATCTTTATCAGCGGTGGCAACACCTGGCGCCTGAATCAGCTGCTGCATGAAAATGGCCTGATCGTGCCGATCCAGCGCGCCGTGCGTGAGCGGGGCGTCCCCTATGTGGGCTGGAGCGCCGGTTGCAACGTGGCGACCCCGAGCATCCGCACCACCAACGACATGCCGGTCTGCAACGCCGCCGTGCTGCCTGCGCTGGGCCTGTTCCCGCTGCAGATCAACCCGCACTATCTGGATGCCAGCATCAGCGGCCACATGGGCGAGACCCGCGACGAGCGTCTGGCCGAGTTCTGCGCCATCAACCCGAGCGAATATGTGGTGGCCCTGCGCGAAGCGAGCCTGCTGCAGATCAGCGGCGATACCGTTGAGTACTGGAGCGCCCGCGAGCAGGACTTCAAGATCTTCAAACACGGTCAGGAGCCGCAAGCCTTTATGGACGCCGCCCCGCTGGCCGAGCTGACCCCCTTCAAGGTCGGCTAAGCCACGAAGAGCGCTTCACTACTGGCAAGCAGATAGCTCGCGAAATCGTAAAAACAAAAGAGGGATGGCTCGGCGCCATCCCTCTTTTTTATCGTCATCTTTCAGCTGGTTGCAGCCTGATTACTCACCCTGCAGGGTCACCAGCACCTTGCGGGCACCGCCATCGATGCGATGCTCGCCAAGCCAGATCCCCTGCCAGGTGCCGAGCGCCAACTGACCATCGCGAACTGGCAGTTGCAGGCTCACCCCGAGCAGGGAGGATTTGATGTGGGCGGGCATGTCATCCGCCCCCTCATAGGTGTGGCGATAGTAGGGGGCATCCTCCGGCGCCAGCCGGTGCAGATGGGCCTCCATATCGCTGCGCACGCTGGGGTCGCAATTCTCGTTGAGGGTGAGCGAGGCGGAGGTGTGTTGCAGCAGCAGGTGGGCCATGCCGATCCGGTAATCCGCCAGCATCGGCAGCTTGGCCACCAGCTCGTCCGTCACCAGATGAAAGCCCCGCGAACGGGGCTTCAACGTCAGCAGGCACTGCTGCCACATCAGACGTACTCCATAAAGACGCGGGAGGTGAGCTTGGTGATGAGCTCGTAGGGGATGGTGCCAATCTCGTCGGCCACCCGCTCCACCGGCAGCCCCTCGCCCCACAGCACCGCCTCGTCGCCGGGCTTGTCGGTCGCGCCCGGGCCCAGATCGACCGTGCTCATATCCATGGAGACACGCCCCACCAGCGGCACGATGCGGCCGTTGATCAGCACGGAAGTGCCATTGGGCGCCATGCGCGGATAACCGTCACCGTAGCCGATGGCGATCACCCCGAGCCGGGTATCGCGATCCGACACCCAGTTGGCGCCATAGCCCACCGGCTCGCCCGCCTTGTGATCCCGCACCGCAATCAGCTGGGTCTTCAAGGTCATCACCGGCTGCAGGTCGTAATCGGCCGCCACCGTGTTGGGGAAGGGCGACACGCCATAGAGGATGACGCCGGGGCGAACCCAGTCGCAGTGGGAGTCTGGCCAGGCCAGAATGCCCGCCGAGTTGGCCATGGCCCGCTCGCCCGCCAGCGGCGCCGTCAGGCGGCTGAAGAGATCGATCTGCTCGCGGGTGGTGGGCTGCTCCAGCTCATCGGAGCGGCTGAAGTGGGTCATGATGTTGAACGGCTGCACCACGTTCTTGCACTTGCCGAGGCGCTCGATAAAGGCGGGCATCTCGTCGGCACGCACCCCGAGGCGGTGCATGCCGGTGTCGAGCTTGAGCCAGGCCACCACGGGGGCTGGCAGCTCGACCTGCTCCAGCGCTTCGAGCTGCTCCCAGGTGTGAACCGCCGTCTGCAGATTGTTGGCCGCCAGCACCGGCAGATCGTCGGCGGAGAAGAAGCCCTCCAGCAGCACGATGGGTTTGACCACGGCGCAGGAGCGCAGCATCAGCGCCTCTTCGATACGGGCCACCGCATAGGCATCCGCATCCACCAGGGTGCGGGCGACCGGCAGCAGTCCGTGGCCATAGGCGTTGGCCTTGACCACAGCGATGATCTTGCAAGCGGGAGCGTGGCGCTTGACCACGGCGAGGTTGTGGCGCAAGGCCGCAGTGTTGATTTGGGCAGTAGCCGCTTTCATGGTTTTCCCTTACGAGGGCACAAATGGTCTCCCCCTCATCGGGCCGAAGACCGCCACTCACTTATCGTCGTCGAAGGCCGGACCGGCATAATTGTCGAACCGGGAAAACAGGCTCTGACGGGCTGCCTTGCAGTGAATGGCAAGCGGGTCAGAGCGGTGGTGGCAATCCTGACCACAGGATTGCCATGATTGTTACTTATCAATAATCGTCGTCAAACGCCGGACCGGCGTAGTTGTCGAACCGGGAGAACTGACCCTGGAAGGTGAGGCGCACTCTTCCGATAGGGCCGTTACGCTGCTTGCCGATAATGATCTCGGCAATCCCCTTGTCCGGGCTGTCATCGTGATAAACCTCATCACGATAGATAAACATGATCAAATCCGCATCCTGCTCGATGGAGCCCGATTCACGAAGATCCGAGTTGACCGGGCGCTTGTCGGCCCGCTGTTCCAGGCTTCGGTTCAACTGGGAGAGCGCCACCACCGGGCACTGCAGCTCTTTCGCCAGCGCCTTGAGGGAGCGGGAGATCTCGCCGATCTCCAGGGTACGGTTGTCAGAGAGCGCCGGCACCCGCATCAGCTGCAGGTAGTCCACCATGATCATGGATAGGCCACCGTGCTCGCGCGCCACCCGACGGGCACGGGAGCGCACATCGGTCGGGGTGAGGCCGGAGGCGTCATCGATATACATCTTGCCCTTCTCCAGCAGCAATCCCATGGTGGAGGAGAGGCGTGCCCAATCCTCGTCGTCGAGCTGACCGGTACGCACCTTGGTCTGATCGATGCGACCGACCGAGGCGAGCATACGCATGATGATCTGCTCGGAGGGCATCTCCAGCGAGAAGATAAGCACCGGCTTGTCGGCGGTGAGGGCCGCATGCTCGCACAGGTTCATGGCAAAGGTGGTCTTGCCCATGGAGGGACGGGCCGCCACGATGATCAAGTCCGAACGCTGCAAACCGGCGGTCATCTTGTCGAGATCGTTGTAACCGCTCGATACCCCGGTCACCCCGTTGTGGGGGGTCTTGAACAGCTCTTCAATCTTGTCGACGGTCTGCTCGAGGATGAGCTTCAGGGGCTGGGGCCCCTCGTTGGCGCTGGTGCGCTGCTCGGCAATCTTGAATACCTTGCTCTCGGCCAGATCGAGCAGATCGCCGGAGGTACGGCCCTGTGGCTCGTAGCCCGCTTCGACTATCTCGTTGGCGACCGAGATCATCTCCCGCACCACCGCCCGCTCGCGCACGATTTCGGCGTAGGCGTTGATGTTGGCGGCACTCGGGGTGTTCTTGGCGATCTCCACCAGATAGGCGAAGCCACCGGACTCCTCCAGCTGCTCGGAGCGTTCCAGCTCCTCCTGCAGGGTGATGAGGTCGATGGGGTTGCCCGCGTTGGAGAGGCGGGTCATGGCCTGGAAGATCAACCGGTGCGGACGGCTGTAGAAATCCTGATCGATCACCCGTTCGGCAACCCGATCCCAGGCATCGTTATCCAGCATCAGGCCGCCCAGTACGGACTGTTCGGCCTCAAAAGAGTGGGGAGGAACTTTCAGCTGTTGTGTCTTGGCGTCTTTTTTCGCCGTCACTTGCTCTGCCATACACATAAAAACCGCAGCGGGAAGGGGACGGGAATTTTACAAAAGAAAGCCAACTACGGCGAGCCCTATCTGGCGGCTCATACCATCATAAAGGGCCAAACCAGAGTCTGCTCTACCTTGACCATTTTGATTTTGCTTCGCATTTTGCGCTCCTTGCGACTCAATCTTCTGCTTTTCATCCGGTTTACTCCTCTTGTTTGACGCCGCATCGCGGCAACCTCGTTCATGAATAATTCATGCCAGAGGTGATATTGATGAATACAAGCTGCGACACAATTAGGGACAGGCAGCCTGCCATGCGCCTTGCTGAGCTTGCCAAAGCGGAGCATGCCCCACCCACAGACGAGAGTGAAAAGAGTCAAAATGAAAAAGATGCTGACCCTGTTTGCCGTGATCCTGGCCATTGGCCTGGGGGCACCTCACGCCGAAGCCAAGAAATTTGGCGGCGGCAAATCCTTTGGTAAAAGTTACAAAACTGCGCCGGCCCAGCCTGCGGCCAAACCGGTCGACAACAAGAATCCGACACTGAATGCCCAGACTCCGCCGAAAAAGAGCGGCATGATGGGTGGCCTGCTGGGCGGCCTGCTGGCTGGCGGCCTGTTTGCCTACCTGCTGGGCAGCGGTGCCTTTGAAGGTCTGCAAGGAATGGACTTCCTGCTGATCGCCCTGCTGGCGCTGGGTGCCGTCTTCCTGATCCGTACCCTGCGCAAGGGCAAGGTCGCGACGCCACAGCCACAACAGGCGGCCTATGCGGGCTATCAGCCACCGCAATCCGCGGCCCCGCAGCAGTTTGAGCAGAGCAACAGCGCACCGCAAGCCACCGGCTTTGCCGACAGCGACGTGCCGTTCCGCCTGCCGCCGGGCTTTGACATGAACAGCTTCCTGGCCGGTGCCCGCGATCACTATCGCACCCTGCAAGAGGCGTGGAACAAGAACGATCTGGAAAAAGTGCGCGAATACGTCAGCCCCGAGCTGTTTGAACAGCTCAAAGCCGAGCGCGCCGAACTGACTGGCGACCAGCATACGGAAGTAATGTATGTGGATACCCAGCTGGTACGCGCCGACTACGGCAGCGACTGGGCTCAGGTGAGCGTGCGCTTCAGCGGCCGCTACATGGACCGTCAGGAGCAGGTCGAAGAAGACATCAAAGAGGTGTGGCACCTCGAGCGCGATCTGGCCAAGAACAATGCCCCCTGGCATATCGTCGGTATCGAGCAGCTGTAAGGCTTCGCGCCTATCAGTTAGTCACTAGGCAATAGCCAGTCAGTTAAGCCTGACTGGCTATTTTTTTATGGGGCACAACGAGACCAAATAGAGACTGACGCTGGCTCGTTATAGCTGTTGGGGCATGAAGTAACTTGGTCATATTGTGCTGATGATGACACCGATTTGATGACTCGTTTGCAGATGACGTTTGCGCTCCGCACAAAAGCCCCATCGCGGAACCGAGAGGGAATAATGTTGAGCATTAACCAAAAATAAGCAGCCCTGTTAGCTTGGGAAAAGCCGCGAGCCTATTTGACAGACATAAAAAATCCGAAGCCAGAACAACCGGCTTCGGATTTCATCATCCAAGGAGGAGCAATTAATGAGCATTAATTGCTCGGTATGACTCCTACGGCAGATTTTTTATCATCGGCATGGCCGTGATCAGTGGTGATGGCCCTTGCCACCACAACCGCCGCCACCGCAGCAGCCGCCGTGACCATGGTCGTCACCGTGGTCGTGGCCATGATCGTGACCGTGGCCAGCACCGCCGCAGCAACCGCCCTGGCCGTGATCCTCATCGTGGTCGTGACCATGACCGCCACAGCAGCCGCCGTGATCGTGGTCATGACCGTGATCGTGACCGCAACCACCGGCACCGTGAACGTGGCCGTGAGCCAGCTCTTCGGCAGTGGCGGCACGCACGTCCTTGATCTCGACCTTGAAGCCCAGAGTTACGCCAGCCAGCGGATGGTTGCCATCCACCTTGACGAACTCTTCGGACACTTCAACCACGGTCACCGGACGGTGGCCATCGTCGGTTTCAGCCACAAAAGTATCCCCTTCGGAGACTTCCATGCCGTCGAACAGCTCGCCCGGTACTTCTTGTACCAGTGTCTCGTCATATTCGCCGTAGGCCTGGCTCGGTGCCAGAGTCACTTCGAAGGCTTCACCTACCGCGCGACCTTCCAGCTCGGCTTCCAGGCCTGAGACCAGGTAACGGGTGCCGTGCAGATAGACCAGCGGCTCTTTGCCGACAGTGCTGTCGATGACTTCACCGTGCTCGTCGGTGACTGTGTATTCCAGCGTAACCACGCTCAGAGGAGCTACTTTCATGTCAGGATCCTGCGGATAGAAAAAAACGGGCTCAGAATACCCTAAAAAGCGGGCCGCGCATATGCCGTGCGGCGCCACGGAGTGACGAAAAAAACGGCAACAGCGTCAGCGAGGAGACCCGCATTCCACCCGCCGTTCCCTTATCAGGGGCGAAACACCCCGATCACCTCTTCCGCCTCGCGAGTCTGCTTGTCGACCTCGGCAGGCGTTTGTACCTGGGTATCGCCACAGGCGACGCAGGTCACCTTCTCGACTCCATGCTCCAGATACAGCATCATGTTGTCCAACTTGCCGCACGCCGGGCAGACCGCACCGGCAATGAAGCGTTTTTTACGTCTGGTTTCCATATTTGTTACCTCCAGGCAGCATCATATCAGGGTTTTTACATGCATCACGCCATCGAGTATCACCATTTTTCCTGCCAGGGCCTGCACGCCGGCAACCGCAAACGAACTCCGGTCGGGCAGCTGTTGCGGATCACCCGGGGCGCCGCGCTGCTGAGACTGGGCCAACATGAGCTGTTGCTGCCGGCAGGCAGCAGCTTCTGGCTCTGCGCCGATGCCCTCGCGGCCTTCAGCCCCCTCAGCGGTTGCGAGTACGATCAGCTGAGCGTCTCTTTGCGCGTGGCTCAGCCGCAGCAGGCAGGCTGGCTGCAGACCACCCCGCTGCTCGATGCCCTGCTCGACTCGCTGGCCCGGTGGCAACGTCCGAAAGAGTGGCAAGGGGCCTACGGTCAGCGACTGCAGGTGATCCTGGATGAGCTGCAACAGTGCGCCATCAGCCAGCAGGGTCACGGTGAGCTGCAAGCCTGCTGGCAAGCGCTGGCCAATGGCCAACCGGAGTCTCTGCAACTGTGGGCACAACAAGCCGATGCGCCGGTGGAAGGGAGTGAATTGCAACAACAGTGGCAACTGCTGCAGGCGCTCAGATTGCTCAAGGGCGGCAGCAAACCCGCGCAGGTGGCCAGCAAGCTGGGTTATGCCGATGAGGCCGCATTGCAAGCGGCCTGCCAGCAGTGGGGCGTTGGCGAGGATGGCGATCAATAACCGGACGCCGATGGAATACGCCAACGAAATTGGCTGAATGAGTCCAGTTTTTTGCCAGATGGTCGTTAACAAGGAAGGGCCATTCCCCCCGTAATCCTTTATGCTAGAGGCCTGAAGTGACTGCCAACGTTTCGACCAACAGGACATCTGCCATGACGAGCAAAGCCAATCAATCCCAGGGCATGTTGCTGTTTCACCTTTCAGCCAAACAATCCTTTGCCATCGGTACCCTCAAGGTGAAGGAGATAGTGCCCTACACCCAGCTGACGGCAATGCCGCACTCGCACCCGACCGTGTTGGGGGCTGCCAATATGCGCGGCTCCACCATTCCGGTGATCGACATGGCGATGGCGGTGGGCTATCGCCCCATCAGCAAGGAGGAGATGCCCCACTGCTTCATCATCATTACCGACTGCCGCCGCACCCTGGTGGGCTTTCTGGTACGGGGCATCGACAAGATCACCGAGTGCAACTGGCGCGATATCGAATCGCCCCCCGCCTCCCTCGGCCACAATGTGTTCGTAACCGGCGTGACCCGGGTCAATGACCAGCTGATCCAGCTGCTGGATGTGGAGCTGATCCTCTCCCGGGTCTATCCGGATGATCCGAGCCACCTCTATCCGGTGCTGACCGATGTGCAGCGGGAGCGGATCAAGCCGATGCGGATCCTGCTGGTCGATGACTCTTCGGTCGCCCGCCGTCAGCTGATGGCCGCCCTCGACTACATCAATATCCCCTATGAGGTCTGCACCAATGGCAAGGATGCACTGACCCTGATGCAGACGCGGGCGAGCCAGAAGACCCCGATCGACATTCTGGTGAGCGATATCGAGATGCCGGGGCTCGATGGCTACGAGCTGGCCTTCGAGGTGCAGAGCGACAGCAAACTGGCGGGGGCCTACATCATCCTGCACACCTCGCTCTCCAGCGAGATCAGTGTGGAGCGGGCCCATCAGGTGGGAGCCCATGAGGCGCTGACCAAGTTCGAAGCCAATGAGCTGATCCAGGCCATGCTGCGCGGCGCCGAACATCACGATCGCCTGCTGAAATAAGCCAATGACTGGCGGGAGGAACACGCCTCCCGTCCTCCTTATCTTCGACCCAGACCGACTGACCCCATGCTGACCGAGAGCCACTTCCACGCCCCCTGGTGGGCACGCAATCCTCATCTGCAGACCATATTGCCCAAATGGCTGCGCCGCACCCCTGCCCGCTTTGTGGCGGAGCGGTTTGAACTGCAGGATGGGGACTTTGTCGACCTCGCCTGGAGCGGGGAAGTCAGCCTTGATGAACGGCCGCTGATAGTGGTGTTTCACGGGCTGGAGGGGAGCATTCACTCCCACTATGCCAAGGGATTGTTCGCCCATCTGCAACGAGAGGGCCGGGAGGCGGTGCTGATGCACTTTCGCGGTTGCAGCGGCGAGCCCAATCGCCATCTGCAGGCCTATCACTCCGGCGCCATCGGTGATGCGCAGGAGCTGATTGCCGAGCTGAGCCAGCGCTTCCCGGGCAAACCGCTGATCGCCATCGGCTTTTCACTGGGTGGCAATATGCTGGTCAATCTGCTGGCGCGGGGCTGTCCTGCGGCATTGAAAGCGGCGGTGGTGGTCTCGGCCCCGCTGCAACTGGCGAGCTGCGCCGAGCGGGTCAATCAGGGCTTCTCGAAGGTCTATCAGAACTATCTGCTGCGCACCATGCGCCGCAACCTGCTCAACAAGATCAGCCAGCAGCAGAAAGCGAGTGAACGCTGGCAACCTCGACAAGTGGAGCAGATTGCCACCCTGCGCGATTTTGACGAGCTGGTCACCGCGCCGCTGCACGGCTTTCACAGCGCCAGCCACTACTACCAGAGCTGCTCGGGACTACCGCTGCTGGCTCAAATCCCCATCCCTACCCTTATCCTGCACGCCGCCGACGATCCCTTTATGTCACACGCGGTCATTCCCCGGCCGGAGCAACTCTCGCCCACGGTGCGCTATGAGTTGAGCCAGCGTGGCGGCCATGTCGGCTTTCTGCACGGCACGCCCTGGCGGCCACGGTTTTGGCTGGATGAACGGATCAGTCGCTGGATTGCCGAACAGAGTCACTCCGCAACACAGAACTGATTGCGTCCCGACTCCTTGGCCCGATAGAGCGCCTGATCGGCCCGCTCCAGCAACTGGCTCGCCCCTTCGCCGGAGACATTGCTGGCAATCCCCTGACTCACCGTCACCCAGGGGGCAACATCGGACGCCAGATGCTCCAGCTGCAGGCTGGCCAAGCCATCTTGCAGCCGCTGCGCCACGCTGGCCGCCGCCTGACGGTCGGTATTGGGCAGCAGCAGCACAAACTCCTCTCCGCCATAGCGGGCAACCAGATCAGATGGCGTGCGTACCGCACGGTTGAGCGCTTGTGCCACCTCCTTGAGGCACATATCCCCTACCTGATGGCCGTAGTGGTCGTTGAAGCGCTTGAAATAGTCCACATCGATCAGGATGAGCGATAGCGGAGCGCCGCTCTCCTGGCTATGGGCCAACGCGCGCTCCAACTCGATATTGAAATGCCGCCGGTTGGCGACACCGGTCAGAGGATCTTGCTTGGCGAGCTGATCAAGTTGGCGCAGCAGCATCAGATTTTCATGCTCTCGCATGATCGCCAGCTCAAACCAGCGGTGCAGCATGCGGCGGCCGACCTCCAGCGCAATCACGCCAAACAACACGCCAAGCAGGTAGATCTGGGGAAAATCGACGCGTAAAAAGAGTTCCAACCCCACACCCACCGTCATCGGGCCCAAGAGATAGCCATACAACACCTTGCGATCGGGATAAAACGCGATGAGCGCAGCCAGCAGGTTGAGCCGCATGATCCCGTTGGCATAGCTGACCCCTCCCCGCAGCTCCACCTGACCAATCGTGTAGATGTGCAGCGTCCAGAGTCCGCCCCATAGCACCATCACCAGCGCAGCCATCCGTAACCAGAGGCGATCCTGCAGATGGTCACAAAACAGGCTGACAACAGGTAGCAGCAATAGCACCACCATGACCAGGGCCAGCTCACTCTGAAAGCGCCAGGGCAAGCTGTCATCACTGGCGAGCCCGACCTGGCTGTAAACCTCGTAGCGTATCGAAAGAAACAACACCACCAGCCAGTTCAACAACCAGAACCACACCATGCCTCGGGCAATCGCCTCTCGACGTGCGCTGTCCAGATGCTCAGTCAGGGTTAACGGCGCGCTGCGCTGCGCTTCAGACAACATCTCTCAGACTCCGGTGAAAAGGTAAAAAGTGATTGCATTCGCGGGATTCAACACAACAATAGCCTGACGATCACCTCTTTTGCTGTGAGACCTTTAAATGATCATTCCCTGGCAAGAACTGGACGGCGACACCCTGACCAACCTGATCGAAC
>OERJ01000058.1_pt1 | contig 34676 bp, 30 predicted proteins | sample 1539991 | NCBI WGS metagenome assembly OERJ01 (sample SAMEA3891247, study PRJEB23780) | metagenome | biome: terrestrial biome; feature: animal house; material: water of meat washing | place: Italy | collected 2015-05-12
TCCTCAAGGGTAATCGGCCGACCTTGGCCAGGGCAAGCCGGTATCATGCGGAGGCTGCTACCACTGATGCTCTGCTCTGGCATGCCGTTACCACGAGCAGCAAGGCTAATCTTGTCCGATCACCACAACTCCAACTGAAACAGGCCCGTCACGGGCCTGTGTTGATCAGAGGTGGCGGGCGTGAAAGCGCAGGTGCGCCTCGATAAAGCTCGCCACGAAGTAGTAGCTGTGGTCATAGCCCTCGTGGCGGTTGAGCTCCAGTGGCCACTCCTTGCTGGCGGCCACTTCGGCCAGCGCATCGATATGCAACTGCTCGGCGAGGAAGGGATCATCCAGCCCCACATCCACCAAGGTTGGTAGCGGCGTGACCGGCTGGTGGCGCAGCAGCTGGCAGGCATCCCACTCCTGCCACAACAAGGGATTGCTGCCGAGGTAGGCGCCGAGCGCCTTCTGGCCCCAGGGGCAGCGGCTCGGGTGGCAGATCGGGCTGAACGCCGAGACCGAGCGGTAGCGACCCGGCTCTCGCAACGCGGCGATCAGCGCACCGTGACCGCCCATGGAGTGGCCGCTGATGGCGCGGCGGGTCGAGACCGGGAAGTGGGTCTCTATCACATCGGGCAGCTCGCGGGTGACGTAGTCATACATCTGGTAGTGCGCCTGCCAGGGGCTCTGGCTGGCATTGACGTAAAAGCCTGCCCCCATGCCGAGGTCATAACCGGGATCGTCCGCTACGCCGTCGCCGCGGGGGCTGGTGTCCGGCGCCACCAGGGCGATGCCGAGCTCGGCGGCGATGCGCTGGGCACCCGCCTTCTGCATGAAGTTCTCATCGGTGCAGGTGAGGCCGCTGAGCCAGTAGAGCACGGGCACCTTCTGGCCGGTGAGGGCCTGAGGCGGCAGATAGATGGCAAAATTCATCTCGCAGCCGAGCACGCTGGCGTGGTGGCGATAGCGCTTGTGCCAGCCGCCGAAGCTCTTGTTGCTGCTGATAATCTCCAGATTCATCGAAGGACTCCTGCACCCCGCCCACGATGGCGGGCGGGGTGATCATGCTCAGTAGTGGATGACGGTGCGGATGCTCTTGCCTTCGTGCATCAGATCGAATGCCTCGTTGATCTGCTCCAGCGGCATGGTGTGGGTGATGAAGTCATCGAGGCGGAACTCACCCTGCATGTAGCGCTGCACATAGCTCGGCAGTTCGCTGCGACCGCGTACCCCGCCGAAGGCGCTGCCGCGCCAGACCCGACCGGTCACCAGCTGGAACGGACGGGTGCTGATCTCCTGACCCGCTCCGGCGACGCCGATGATGACCGACTCGCCCCAACCCTTGTGGCAGCACTCCAGCGCCGCACGCATCACCTTGACGTTGCCGATGCACTCGAAGGAGAAGTCGACGCCGCCGTCGGTCAGCTCGACGATCACCTCCTGAATCGGTTTGTCGTAATCGTTCGGGTTGATGCAGTCGGTGGCGCCCAGCTTGCGGGCCAGCTCGAACTTGCTCTCGTTGATGTCGATGGCGATGATGCGACCGGCCTTGGCCAGACGGGCGCCGATCACCGCCGAGAGGCCGATGCCCCCCAGCCCGAAGATGGCGACGCTCTCACCCTCTTTCACCTTGGCGGTGTTCATCACGGCGCCGATGCCGGTGGTGACGCCGCAGCCGAGCAGGCAGACCTCTTCCAGCGGGGCGGCCGGGTCCACCTTGGCGATGGAGATCTCCGGCAGTACCGTGTATTCGCTGAAGGTGGAGGTGCCCATGTAGTGATAGATGGGCTGGCCATCTTTCGAGAAGCGGGTGGTGCCGTCCGGCATCAGCCCCTTGCCCTGGGTGGCGCGGATCTTCTGGCAGAGGTTGGTCTTGCCGGATTTGCAGAATTTGCACTCGCCGCACTCGGGGGTGTAGAGCGGGATCACGTGATCGCCCACCTTGACGCTGGTGACCCCTTCGCCGACCGATTCGACGATGCCGCCCCCCTCGTGACCGAGAATGCAGGGGAAGACCCCTTCCGGATCTTCACCGGAGAGGGTGAAGGCATCGGTGTGGCAGACGCCGGTGGCGACGATGCGCACCCGCACCTCGCCCGCTTGCGGCGGCATGACCTCGACCTCTTCGATGGAGAGGGGCTGACCCGGGCCCCAGGCGATGGCGGCTTTACACTTGATGCTTTGAACCTGTGCCATGAATGACATCCTTCTTGTTGAGCAGGGTGAACAGAGATGAGTTCGGACATTCAGTGTAGTTTCCCGCCGATTTGGTGATAATGAGGGCAAATCTCAAATCACTTTTACACACAGGTAATAATGTTCGGCTGGGAAGGGATCTGTGAATTTGTCAGCGTGGCGGAGCAGGGGGGCTTTACCCCGGCGGCGCGCAAGCTGGGGGTGTCGGTGGCGCAGGTCAGCCGTCAGGTGGCACAGCTGGAAGATCGGCTGCAGGCCAAGCTGCTGCTGCGCACCACCCGTCAGGTGCGGCTCACCGAGCTTGGCGAGATCTACTATCGCCACTGCCGTCAGCTGCTCGACAACCTCTACGAGGCGGAGCTGGCGGTGGGGCGCCATCAGGCGGTGCCGCAAGGCACCCTGCGCATCACGGCCCCCGTCTCCTACGGCGAGAGCCGCATCGCCCCGCTGGTGAACGACTTCATGGTGCGTTTCCCCCAGCTGGAGGTGACCCTCAACCTCACCAACCAGCTGCTGGATCTGGTGCACGAAGGCTACGATCTGGCGCTGCGGCTCGGCCATCTCAAGGATTCGACGCTGGTGGCGCGCAAGCTGGCGCAGCGGGTGCCCTATGTCTGCGCCTCACCGGCTTACACCGCCCGCCACGGCATGCCCAACAGCCTCTCCGAGCTGACCCGCCACACCTGTCTGGTGGGCAACAGCGACGAGTGGCACTTCACCCTGGATGGTCGCCCCCACAGCGTGCGGGTGCGCGGCCTGTTGCAGTGCAACAGCGGCCACGCCCTGCTGGATGCGGCGCTCAAGGGGATCGGCATCATCCAGCTGCCGGACTACTACGTGAGCGACCATCTGGCCCGGGGGGAGCTGATCGAGCTGCTGCCCGAACTGCGGGCCCCGGCGGAGGGGATCTGGGCCCTCTATCCCCACAACCGCCACCTCTCCCCCAAGGTGCGACTGCTGGTGGACTACCTCGCCGAGCGGCTGAGCGACCCTCACCAACCTGCACTGGTGATGCCGAGAGGCTAAGGCGCTTCCTACCCGTTGACTCCCCGGCGGCTGGCGGCAAACCCTCTGGCCGAAAAATGAAAAAAAGCCTGAACAGAACGACCTGTCCAGGCGTGATCCCCTCAGGGCTGAGGGACCTAGTGCACTACGGAAGTGTCTACCTGTGTTTTCGGGCGGGGCGCCAGCCAGATGGCAAACGCAGCCACGAAAAACAGCACGGCAATAATCATGAAGATCTTGTTGGTGGCCACCATCACGCTTTGGCCTTGCAGCAGCCACTCCAGGGTGCCTTTGCTCTGCTCCCCGGCACCTGCCATCTGCATCGCCTGGGTGGTGTCACCCGCGCGGTCGGTCAGTCCGGCCAGTTCAGCCCGCACATAGCGGGTCTCGCGCTCCCAGCCGGTGTTGACCATGGAGGTGGCCACCGCGCCGGAGAGCGTCCGGATAAAGTTCATCAAACCGGCGGCGGACTCCATTTCACGGGCGAGCACGCTGCCCAGCGCAATGCCGGTGAGCGGCACAAAGAACAGCGGCATGCCGATCCCCTGGAAGAACATGGGGAAGCTTATCTGCCAGAAGGTCATGTCCATGTTGGCGTGGCTGCGGTAGAGGGTCCAACCGCCCAGCCAGAGCACACCGATAAACACCATGGGCCGCGGATCGATCTTGGTCGCCAGATTGGCAATCAAGGGCGCCAGGAACACCGCCAGAATCCCCATCATGGCCGTTGAATAACCGGCGATGGTGGCGGTATAGCCCATGTAGATCTGCAGCCATAGCGGGGTCAGTACCGTGATGCCGAAAAAGGCACCAAAACCGAGTGACAGGGTCAGCATACTGGTGCGATAGCCCCGATGACGGAACACCCGCAAATCGACCACCGGATTGCGCTCGGTCAGCTCCCAAATCAGGAAGGCGACAAAGCCGATGGCCGCGATGATCGCCAGGGTCACAATCCGGGTCGATTCGAACCAGTCGTGATCCTTGCCCTCATCGAGCATGATTTGCAGCGCCGCAACCCAGACGATCAGCAACACCAGTCCCACCTTGTCGATAGGCAGCTTGAGGGTCTTTGATTCGAACGGTCGCAACAGCTTCCAGCACATCACTCCGGCCAGCAGGGCAAACGGCGCCTTCACATAGAAGATGTAGGGCCAGCTGTATTGGTCACACAGGATCCCGCCCAGAATCGGCCCCATGATCGGTGCGACCAGCGTGGTCATGCTCCAGATCCCGATCGCCGCGTGCGCCTTGTCCTTGGGGAAAATGCGCATCATCAGGGTCTGCGACAGTGGCATCAGCGGCCCCCCGCACAACCCGAGAAAGACCCGAAACAGCACCAGCATGTTCATGCTGGTGGCCATGCCGCACAGCAGCGAGAACAGACCAAACAGGATAAAGCAGGTAGCAAACACCCGGATCGGACCAAAGCGCGACGCCAACCAGCCGGTCAGCGGCACCGAGATCGCCTCGGCTACCGCATAAGAGGTGATGACGTAGGTGCCCTGGCTGGTCGAGGTGCCCAGACTACCGGCAATGTTGGAGACAGACACGTTGGCGATGGTGGTGTCGAGCACCGCCAGGAAGTTGGCCATCGCCAGGATGCCAGCGCCTAATGCCAGTTGTGCTCCGCGCAGCGGAGCCGGCTCAGCGACGTGTTGCATCACGTATCTCCTCAGCCCTGCTTGCGGTCATCGGTGTGGGTACGCTCGGCCAGTGCCGGACCGGGCGCCTCGGCACGGGTATCAATGGTGGCGATCATCGACAGCCCCACCTGCAACGGGCGACTGGCAAGCTCGGTGGGATCGAGCTCGATACGAACCGGCAAACGCTGCACCACCTTAATCCAGTTACCGGTGGCGTTCTGGGCCGGGATCATGGCAAACGCCGAGCCGGTGCCGCCGGAGAAGCCGCTCACCGTGCCGTGATAGACCACTTCGTTGCCATAGAGGTCAGCGGTGATCTCGACCGGCTGGCCGATCTTGACGCTACGCAGCTCCACCTCCTTGAAGTTGGCATCCACGTGCACGGTATGCAGGGGCACCACGCTCATCAACGGTGCGCCAATCTGTACGCGCTGACCCACCTGTACCTGACGCTTGGCGATCACACCATCGACGTTGGCAAAAATGCGGGTCCGTGACAGATCGACCCTGGCCTGCTCAAGACGGGCCTTGGCCAGCAGCACTTCCGGGTTGGTATCCACCGTGGTGTCCCGGATCAGCGCCGCATTGGCCTTTTGCGAGCCGATGGTCGAGTGTACGTTGGCCACGCTTTGCGCCGAGGAGGCGCGCGCCGCGCTCAGATTGGCCTGGGCCTGAATCAATCCATTGCGGGCATTGGTCAGCTCTTCGCCCGATACCGAGCCGGAGGCCTGCAGGGCGGCACGACGGTCAAAATCCACCCGGGCCCGATCCAGATCGGCTTGAGCCGCCTGGAGTTGCGCCTGGGCTCGCAGTTGGTCGGCCTCGCGCGCCTTCACCTGCGCCGCCAACCCTTCATCATTGGCCTGGTAGCTGTGTACCCGCCGCTTGGCCAGCGCCAGATCGGCCTCAGCCTGTGCCAATGCCAATTGGGCATCGGTGTCATCGATCTCGACCAGCAGGTCACCCTTACGGACATGCTGGGTATCGACCACCTGAATACGCTTGATGATCCCGCCCACCGCCGGAGTGACCTCGGCCAGCTCGACCGCGGTGTAGGCGTTGTCGGTCGAGACATAATGCGAGCCGACGAAATACCAGTAAGCGCCATAACCACCGGCCGCGACCGCAACGGCGGCAGCCAGCCCGATAAAGCCACGACGCCGCCGGGCATTGGCCTCACGGGCATCAAACGTCTGCTCGGCAGCGGAGTCGGAGTGTTGAACTTGTTGCGACATACAATTGAATTTCCTGTCTTTTATCAAGAGTGGGCAACGCTGTAACCCGCACCCAGTGCGTGGACCAGCGAGACATCAATGGAGAGAGCACGGGCCTGCATGTTGACCAGTACCTGACGGCTCTGCAGCAAGGCTGCCTCGGCACTGAGCACATCCAGGTAGGTAGACAACCCGCCCTTGTAGCGGTTATTGGCAATCCGGTAGGCATCTTCGGCCGCATCCACCGCAGTCCGGGACTGGATCAACCGTGCCTTGAGCGCATCCTGGCTGGTGACGGCATCGGCCACCTGCTGCATGGCCTGGGTCAGGGTCTGGTTATATTGCGCAACGGCTTCTTGATAGCGACCACGGGCACTGTCCAGCTGACCTTCCAGCTTGCCGCCGGTAAAGATCGGCAGATAGAGGGCTCCACCGACCCCCGCCGTTTGCGAGCCGGACTCGAGCAGCTTGTCGAGCCCCATCGACTGGTTACCAAAGAAGGCTGACAACGAGACGTTCGGATAGAACAGGGTCTCTGCGACACCGACCTGCTGAGCGGCAGCTTCAACGCGCCAGCGGGCAGCGGTCACATCCGGTCTGTGCCCCAGCAAGTCGATACCGGCGCTGTCCGGCAAACCAAACACCGAGGTCATGGCCAGCGTCGGGCGCTGCAGAGCCAGTCCGCGATCCGGCCCCTTACCGAGCAGGGCGGCAATGGCATGGCTCTGCAGCACTATGGTCTCTTCCACTCCCAGCAACTCTTGCTCGGCACTCGCCTTGAGTGACTCGACCTGACGCACCGACCCCAGGGTTTCCAGACCGTTGTTGTAACGCTGCTGGAACAGGCTGACGGTCTCACTGCGGATCTTCAGCGCTTCTGCGGCTGTGTCGCGATTGGCGTACAAACGGGCCAGCTCGACATAAGACTGCATCAGGGCACTGACCAGCACCCGCTCGGCATCGGCCTGCTCCGCTTCGCTGGCAGCCAGCGTCGAGCGCGCGGCTTCCACCGTGGCCCGGTTCTTGCCCCAAAAGTCGAACTCATAACTAAAGTTCGCCATACCGCTGCCAAACGTGTTCCAGCCATGCGGTGGCAGTGAGCTGTAGTTGTAACTCACCCGCTGCCGGGTGACATCACCACTCACAGAGAGCTGCGGCATCTCACTGGCTCCGGCTTGTCTTGCCATCCCCTCGGCACTGCGCAGACGGGCCTGTGCGATGGCCAGAGACGGCGCATGGTGCAGTGCCTCCCGGATCAGCTGATCGAGCTGATTATCATGGTAACGCTGCCACCAGCTGGATTGAGGCCAGCTGTCCTGACGCGTCGCCAGCAAACTCTTGCTGTGCTCGAGGGTATCGGCGCTGGCAAGGGCCTCGCTGGGCAGATCAGGTTGATGGGCACAACCACTGAGCAGGGCAAACAGGGACCAACAACAGACTCGCCAACCCTGCGAATGGTTGTCTGCAACGTCACGAGAGAGGAATGACACATGTACTCCTGATAACTGAACTGTACGGTTTAGTTATAATTTGACAAAGCCTCTTCGTCAAGCAAAACTAGACTGATGAGTTCATTAATGAAGGTTTGCAATGAGAGTTAAAAGCGAAGAACGGCGACAGGCGATCCTCGATGTGGCCAGGGAAGCGTTTACCCAGCTTGGGTTTGAAAACACCACCATGTCGGAGATCGCCAACCGGACCGGTGGGTCCAAGGCCACGCTGTATAACTATTTCAGCTCGAAAGAAGAGCTGTTTGCCGCAGTGATAGACGAGTTTGGTCGGCAGCGGATTGCGGAAGCGTTCATGTCGATGAATCCGGCCAAGCCGGTGCGCGAAGAGATCACCCGTTTAGGCCTTCACTACCTGCGTTTTATCCTCAATCCGGACGTCATTGGCCTGCGCGCGGTGATTGTCCATGAGTCCGCCCGTACCAATATTGGCCGCGAATATTATCGCCTTGGGCCACAACGCGGCTGGCAATACATCAGCCAATATATTGAACAGCAATCTCGCAGTGGCCAACTCTGTGTCATCGAAAACAGCTGGGCGGCAGCCATGCACCTCAAAGGCTTGCTAGAAGTCGAGATGCTCGAGCCTCTCCTGCTCGGAGCAAGAGCATGCCCGGATGATAAGGAGATGGCAGAGGTCGTGGAGCGCGCCATTAACGTCTTTATGCTGGCTTACGGCCCGAGGTAAGTCGCAAGGCTGCACCGAATTCGCAGCCCTCTTTCCAGCCAATATCATCGCGCTCATAAGCCATCGCGTCAGAAGGGTTCGAACAAGCCCCTGATGTGAGGCAAAGCCGCGTTTGGCAAGGGCATCATCACCTCCTGCTTGGTCTGGCAGTGTCCTTGCGGTATCACACAGGTCATGGACCCATCGCTTCTCGAACGAGAGGCCGTTCTGTGTGAGCGGCTTTTTGATTGCCTGATTCAGCGATTCAGTATCACGTTATGGGGAAGGGGAATTACGTCGTATGGTGATACCACTTTGCTCGAACAATCCAGAACGATGCAGACATCCAAAAACAACAAACCCCTGAAAATCAGGGGTTTGTGAGTCATCTGAACCAGCGATAAACGCCGAAAACGTCACTCGATGTTCTGGATCTGCTCGCGCATCTGCTCGATGAGGACCTTCAGCTCGACGGCGGACTGGGTCACTTCGGCGTTGATGGACTTGGAGCCGAGGGTGTTCGACTCGCGGTTGAACTCCTGCATCATAAAGTCGAGACGACGACCGCAGGCGCCACCCTTCTTCATGATCTTGTTGGTCTCGCTGATGTGCATCTCCAGACGATCCAGCTCTTCGGCCACGTCGATCTTCTGGGCCAGCAGCACGATCTCCTGCTCGATGCGGGCCGGATCCAGCTCGACCTTGGCTTCGGCCAGACGGTCGGTGAGCTTCTGGCGCTGCCACTCGATGATCTGCGGCAGGTGGACGCGCACCTTCTTCACTTCCACCTGAATACCGGCCAGACGCTGTTCGATCAGCGCCTTGAGGTTGGCCCCTTCGCTGGCGCGGGAGGCGAGGAAATCTTCCATGGTCTGGTCAAAACCGCCGAGCAGCTCGGTGGCGACCGCGTCCATGTCCTGCTCGGCGGCAGCCATGACGCCCGGCCAGCGCAGTACGTCGACCGGATTGAGTTGGCCCTGACCCGCCTCTTTCATTACCCAGCTGGCGCTGTCGATGATCAGCTTGGCCAGCTCTTCATTGATATGGAGTTGGCTGGCGGCGGCCTGAGCGGCTTCGAAACGCAGGTTGCACTCCACCTTGCCGCGCTGCAGCTTGGCGCGGAAACGCTCACGCAGAACCGGCTCCAGGCTGCGCAGTTGCTCCGGCAGGCGAATGTAGGTTTCCAGATAGCGCTGGTTGACCGAACGAATTTCCCAAACGGCTGTGCCCCAGTCGCCCTTGAATTCCTTGCGGGCGTAGGCGGTCATGCTGTGAATCATTGATTGTTCCGGGCTTGATGAAGTGTGCGGCCAGTATACTCAGCCCGGCCCTGCTCGTCAGCCGATGCCGTGGTTTTAGCGGCTGATATTTGGGGCGGGATCACTTATAATCCCCCGCCAATTTGAGCCAGCCCAGAGGTCCGTTCCATGTCACGTCCCAGCGATCGCAGTGCCGCGCAACTTCGCCCGGTTACCATTACCCGCAATTTCACCAAACATGCAGAAGGCTCAGTGCTGGTGGAGTTCGGTAACACTCGCGTGCTCTGCACCGCCAGCGTCGACACCAGCGTGCCGCGCTTCCTGAAAGGGAAGAATCAGGGCTGGGTGACTGCCGAATACGGCATGCTGCCGCGCTCCACCCACTCCCGGATGAACCGCGAAGCGGCCTCCGGCAAGCAGAGTGGCCGTACTCTGGAGATCTCCCGTCTGATCGCCCGCTCCCTGCGCGCGGCGGTAGACCTGACTGCGCTGGGCGAGCACTCCATCACCGTTGACTGTGACGTGCTGCAAGCCGATGGCGGCACCCGCACCGCCTCCATTACCGGTGCCTGCGTGGCGCTGGTGGATGCGCTGAACTGGATGGTCGAGAAGGGCATGCTCAAGCAGAGCCCGCTCAAGCAGATGATCGCCGCCGTCTCCGTCGGCATGTATCAGGGCGAAGCCATCTGCGATCTGGAGTACATCGAAGACTCCGCCGCCGAGACCGACATGAACGTGGTGATGACCGAAGATGGTCGCATCATCGAGGTGCAGGGCACCGCGGAGGCCGAGCCCTTCACCCACGAAGAGCTGCTGGAGATGCTGGCGCTCGCCAAGGGCGGCATCGCCGACATCATTGCGCTGCAGAAGCAGTCGCTCTCCTGATTTTAAAAACGCGGCATTGACCGCGTTTTTTTATACCCCCACACAAGACAACGACAAGCCAAGCAAGGAGCCAGAATGAAAGCCTACCAGCGTCAATTTATCGAGTTCGCCCTGGAGAAACAGGTCCTCAAATTCGGTGAATTTACCCTGAAATCCGGTCGTAAAAGCCCCTACTTCTTCAACGCCGGTCTGTTCAACAGCGGCCGCGATCTGGCCCGTCTCGGCCGCTTCTATGCCGCCGCCCTGATGGATGCCGGCATCGAGTTCGATGTGCTGTTTGGCCCGGCCTACAAGGGGATCCCCATCGCCTCCGCCACCGCAGTGCAGCTGGTGGAGCAGCACGATGTGGACGTGCCCTGGTGCTTCAACCGCAAGGAGGCCAAGGATCACGGCGAGGGCGGCAATCTGGTGGGCAGCCCGCTCAAGGGGCGCATCATGCTGGTGGACGACGTCATCACCGCCGGCACCGCCATCCGCGAATCCATGGATCTGATCCAGGCCAACGGCGCCTCGCTGGCGGGCGTGCTGATCGCGCTGGACCGTCAGGAGAAGGGCAAGGGCGAGCTCTCCGCCATTCAGGAGGTGGAGCGTGACTACGGCGCCCACATCATCGCCATCATCCAGATGAGCGACCTGATTGCCTATCTGGAAGAGAAGCAGGCCGAACAGCCGGAGCTGGCGGCGCAACTGGCGGCCATGAAGGCTTACCGCGCCCAGTACGGTATCTGAGCTCCGCTCACACCGCGCAATAGCTGAATGCGGCGCCCGTTTGCTCTCTGGCAGCAAACGGGCGCCGTTTTTTCATCTGCAAAAAGTGGATCATGTGGCTTGAGCTTGCCCTTACAGTAAAGGTTAGGGTTTGCCAGTCGGCGTTTTGTGGTGCCGACGGGTTCCGGGGAGGAACAACATGACCACTCATCTTCAATCACCCATTCATCTGCAGTTGCCGCTCAGCGGCATGAGCTGCGCCAACTGCGCAGGCCGCATCACGACCGCCCTCAACAAGCTTGAAGGGGTCGAGGCCACCGTCAACTTCGCGCTGGAGCAGGCGGCCATCGAGCTGGCCAGCCCCGATCGCCTGCCTGCGGTGCTCGACAGCATCAAGAGTCAGGGTTACGACTACGGCAGCGAGACCTTTTTGTTTCAAATTACCGGTATGACTTGTGCCGGTTGTTCGGCTCGACTGAACAAGATGCTGGCCGCGCTGCCCGGCGTTATCTCGGCCGAGGTCAACTTCTCCATCGAACAGGCCCGGATCGTGCTGGTCCCCGGGATGCAGACCCCGGCCGCTTTGCGCGAGCAGATCGAGGCGCTCGGCTTTGGCGCCCAGCTGGCACAAGGCTCGGCCAGCGGCCGCCGCCAGCAGTTGCTGGAGCGGGAAGCGCAGGAGGCCGCCACAGCCCGTCAGGCTCAAACCCGGGTCATCGTCTCGGCTTTGCTGACGTTGCCGCTGCTGGTGGGGATGCTGGCCATGGCCGGACTGTTCCCCTGGCATCTGCCCGCCTGGCTGGAGCTGCTGCTCGCCACCCCGGTGCAGTTCTGGATCGGGGCCCGTTTCTATCGCGGCGCCTGGCTCGCCATCAAGAACCGCGCAGCCAATATGGATGTGCTGGTGGCAACCGGCACCAGCGCCGCCTACTTCTACAGCCTCTATCTGTTGTTGACGCTGGGGATGGCCGCCAGCGGCAAGCTCTATTTCGAGGCGAGCGCCATCATCATCACCCTGATTTCTCTCGGCAAGTTGCTGGAGGCACGGGCCAGACGCAGCACCCAGTCCGCCATTCGCGAACTGATGGCGCTGCGGCCGGAAACCGCCACCGTCTGGCGTGGCGAGAGCTGGCAGAGCGTCGCCATCGACGAGGTGCTGCGCGGCGATCGGCTGCGGGTGCTGGTGGGTGAGCGGGTGCCGGTGGATGGCAGAATCGTGAGCGGCGCCAGCGAACTGGATGAGTCGATCCTCACCGGCGAGAGCCTGCCGGTGCCGCGCAGTGCGGGCGACAAGGTGCTGGGCGGCGCCATCAACCGCTCCGGCGTGCTGGAGATCGAAGCCACTACCGTGGGGGAGGATTCCAGCCTCAGCAAGATCATCGCGCTGGTGGAGAGCGCCCAGATGGGCAAGGCGCCGCTGCAACAGCTGGTGGACAAGGTCTCCGCCGTGTTCGTGCCGGTGGTGATGGCCATCGCCCTGTTCACCCTGCTGGTGTGGTACGCCATCAGCAACGACTTCGGTCAGGCGCTGCTGGCGGCGGTGGCGGTGCTGGTGATCGCCTGTCCCTGCGCGCTGGGGCTGGCAACGCCGGCGGCCATCGTCACCGGTACCGGGGTGGCGGCGCGCCACGGCATTCTGATCAAGGATGTGGATACCCTGCAGAAGGCCCACGCCATCAAGGCGCTTATCTTCGACAAGACAGGCACTTTGACCCAAGGCAAGCCCGTGCTGGCGAGCTGGAGCGGCAATGACGAGCAACTGCGCCTCGCCGCCGCCCTGCAGCAGGCGAGCGAACACCCGCTGGCGCTGGCGATGCGCGAGGCGGTCGACAAAGAGGTGGTGCTGCCCCAGCCGGAGGCGGTGGAGGTGCGGGTCGGTGCCGGTATTGTCGGTCAGGTAGCGGGTCACACAGTCGCCATCGGTAATGGCTCCCTGCTGGCCCAGCTCGAGATTGAAATGCCGCAACAGGATGAACAAGCCGCCGATGGGGCGACCCGGGTTTGGGTGGCCATCGACGGCGTGGTGGCTGGTATCGCGGCGCTGGCCGATACCCTGCGCCCCGAGAGTCCGGAAGCCATCGCCACCCTGCGCCAGCGCGGCATCGCCAGCTGGCTGGTGAGCGGCGATGCACCGGCGCCGGTGGCCCATATCGCCGCCAAGCTGGGGCTGGACGGGGCCTTTGACTCCGTGCTGCCAGCGGGCAAGGTGGAGAAAGTGGAGGCGCTGCGGGCGCAAACCCGCGGGCTGGTGGCCATGGTGGGGGACGGGGTGAACGACGCCCCGGCGCTGGCGGCGGCGGATGTCGGCATCGCCATGGGCTCCGGCTCCGATGTGGCGATGGAGACCGCTTCCATCACCCTGATGCGATCTGACCCGCGGCTGGTGGCCGATGCCATCGATATCTCGGCGGCCACCTGGCGCACCATACAGCAGAATCTGTTCTGGGCCTTCGTGTTCAACATCATCGGCATTCCGCTGGCGGCGCTGGGCTACCTCAGCCCCGAGCTGGCGGGGGCGGCCATGGCCCTGAGCAGCATTACCGTTTTGAGCAATTCCCTGTTATTGAAACGCTGGCAGCCCAGGGCGGCGCACGGGCCAGCATCCAACCCGATCAGTAAGGAGGCATAAATGAACATCAGCAAGGTTGCCAAGGCCACTGGGCTGACCGCCAAGACCATCCGTTATTACGAGAGCATTGGCCTCATCACAGCCCCGGTACGCAGTGACAACGGCTATCGCAGTTACACCGAGGGGGCGTTGCGCGAGCTGCGTTTCGTCAAGCGGGCGCGGGAGACCGGCTTCAATCTGGAGGAGTGTCAGGAGCTGCTGGCGCTCTATCGGGACGAGCACAGAACCAGCGCCCAGGTGAAGAAGCTGGCGCAGGAGAAGATCGTCGATCTGCGCGCCCGCATTGCCGGTTTGCAGGCCATGCTTACCTCCCTGGAAGGGTTGGTTTGCTGCTGCCACGGGGATGAAAATCCCGAGTGCCCGATCCTCGACGAATTGGAGAAGGGGTGAGCAAGGACTCACCTGCCAGCGCAGAAGAAATCGTTATTGATTGATTAACTTCTTAATAAGCGGCGCTTTATTGTTGCGGGTCAGGGGGTAATGGTAGACTGCTCGGCTCTTGTACAGGAGTACTCAGTTGACCCAGAGTGTGACACGCCAGGTTAAGCAGGCCATCATGGCCCAGCTCTATACCCATGCATCGTTCAGTCTCCCCTGTTTGGGCGTGTTGGCATTTGGCTGGAGTCTGCTGTTTCACGACTATCTACCCGCCATCGAAGCGCTCGGTTGGCTGGCAGGCACTTTCCTGTGGCTGCTGGGTCGGGGCTGGCACCTGCGCTGGCGCCGAGCCCGCCTGCACCAGACGCCGTTGCCGGTGCTGGAGCGGGAGCTCTTTATCGGAGCCACCATCACCTCCATCATCTGGGCCCTCGGGGTGCTGCTCTACATGGACAAGCTGCCCGATACCTACCGGGCCGCCATGATGATGCTCTCCAGCCTCATTCTTACCGGCAGCGCCATCATGCTGTTTGGCAGCCGCCGCACCCTCTATGGTTCCGCCCTGCCGCTGGGCATGGCGATGCTGTTCGAGCTGGGCAATGGCAACGAGCAGGAGCGGATCGTCTCCTGCATGCTGGCGGGCTATCTGTTTGTCTTTCTGCCGACCCTGCTGCGCCGGATGCGGCGGGATCAGATCGCCTCGCTCCACCACCGTTTCTCCAACGCCGAACTGGTGGCCGAACTGAAGGCGGTCTCCGAGCATTTGCGTCTCACCTCCCGCCTCGACGGCCTGACCGGCATCGCCAACCGCGCCCATCTCGACGACTCTCTGGAGCGGGCCTGGCGGCGCTGCCATCGCGCCCGGGCGCCGTTGTCGCTGGTGCTGGTGGATGTGGATTACTTCAAGCAGTTCAACGATCTCTACGGCCATCAGCTGGGGGATGACTGCCTGCAACAGGTGGCGGGGCTGCTGGCCGAGGTGGAGCGGCGCGAGGACGATCTGGCGGCCCGTTACGGGGGCGAAGAGTTCGCCTTGCTGCTGCCCTGCACCGGCATGCAGGGGGCGTTGCAGGTGGCGGACAATGTGCGGCAGGCGCTCAAGGAGCTGGCCATCCCGCACCAGAAGTCACTGGTCTCCGGTCGGGTCACATGTAGTTTTGGTGTTGCGACACTGATACCGGACAACAGCATGAAAATCGCCGATTTGATCCAAAAAGCGGATGCGGCACTCTATCAGGCCAAGCATAATGGGCGGGATCGAATCGAAGTAGCCTTGATGGGTAAGGTTGCCTGAATTTAACGTGACAGATTAAAGAGGTTGTCTATGCAATGTCATCGTATCGAAGAGCTGCTGGAGTTGTTGCAGCCTGCCTGGATCAAGGAACAGGATCTCAGCCTGGTGCAGTTTGTTGCCAAACTGGCCCAAGAAGCGGGATTTGAAGGGCCTCTGTCCGAGCTGACCGACGACATGCTGATCTATCACCTCAAAATGCGGGAATCCGACAAGCAGGCGATGATCCCCGGTCTGGCCAAGGATCATGTGCCCGATTTCAAAGAGGCACTGCTCAAGGCTCGCGGAATCAAGTGAATCTTTAGCGGAAGCGCATCACCTCGGGGTGATGCGCTTTTTTGTTGCCGAAAATTGCGATCCAACCCCAATATTAGATACATCTAATCCACACAATTAGCATGCTGTTTAAGATATAATCCGCTCCATAACAAATAAGGGAGCGATGTCTTGCAATGGCCGACCACGATAAAATCGATATCAAGGACGTCACCGACAAGGGCGTAACCGGGACCTTCAACCCCAATACGTTCAAAGCCAGCGACGACAGATTCAACCCGGGCAACCGCATCTATGTGCGGGCCCAGAAAGGGTATTGGCAGCGGATGCGCAAGGCCATGGGCTGGTTCTTTGTGGCGCTGTTCGTGCTGCTGCCCTGGCTGCGTTACGACGGGCGACAGGCGGTGCTGTTCGACCTCGGTCACCAGCAGTTCCATATCTTTGGCGCCACCATCTGGCCGCAGGATCTGACCCTGCTCGCCTGGCTCTTCATGATCGCCGCCTTCGGACTCTTCTTTATTACCACCTTCCTCGGCCGGGTCTGGTGTGGCTATCTCTGCCCGCAGACGGTCTGGACCTTCATGTTCATCTGGTTTGAAGAGAAGCTGGAAGGGCCCGCCAACAAGCGGCGCAAGCTGGACGAGGCGCCCTGGAGCGGCGAGAAGCTGGCTCGCAAGGGGGCCAAGCATCTGGCCTGGCTGGCGATCTCGCTGGTGACCGGCCTGACCTTCGTCGCCTACTTCCAGGATGTGACTGAACTGGTGCCGGACCTCTTCACCCTGCAGGCCAGCGGATGGGTGCTGTTCTGGGTGATCTTCTTCACCATCATCACCTACGGCAACGCAGGCTGGATGCGTGCCATCATGTGTATCCACATGTGCCCCTATGCCCGCTTCCAGTCCGCCATGTTCGACAAGGACACCTTCATCGTCGGCTATGACACCAAGCGTGGCGAGACCCGTGGCGCCCGCTCCCGCAAGGCGGATCCCAAGGCGATGGGATTGGGTGACTGTATCGACTGCGATCTCTGCGTGCAGGTCTGCCCGACCGGTATCGATATCCGCGACGGCCTGCAGTACGAGTGCATCAACTGCGGCGCCTGCGTCGATGCCTGCGACCAGACCATGGAGCGGATGGGCTACCCGAAAGGGCTCATCAGCTACACCACAGAGCACAAGCTGGCCAACGACTCCACCCATGTGGCGCGGCCCAAGCTGATTGGTTACGGGCTGGTGATGGCGGTGATGCTGGGGGTATTTGTCTACAACGCCATGTCCATCATGCCGATGGGGCTCGATATCCTGCGGGATCGCAACCAGCTGTTCCGCGAAAACAGCGAGGGGCTTATCGAGAACACCTACACCCTCAAGATCCTCAACAAGACCCTGCAGTCCCAGACCTACCAGCTGGATGTGGAGGGCTTGCCCGAGTATCAGTGGTTCGGCCCCCGTGAAGTGACCCTGAAGGCGGGCGAGATCTACACCCTGCCGGTCAGTCTGGCGGTCGATCCCTACAACCTGAAACGGCCGGCGCTGGATATCCAGTTCGTGCTGAAACGGGAGGGGGCGGCGCCCGATGACAGCAAGGGCAACCTGCGCCAGGGCAGCAAGTTTATCAGCCGGTTGTAACTGCGTGTGGCTGCGGGCCGGGCGTGACACCAGTCCGGTCACCAGCGAGCACGGCAATGCCGGTCAGTAGTGATAGAATGGGGCGCAACGGCGCCCCTTTCTTATGGTGGATGACATGCGTTTCAACTATTCCGACCTCAATCCCGACCTCATCATGGATGCGCTCGATCTCAGTGGCCTGCGGCTCGACTCCGGCCTTATCGAGCTCAACAGCTACGAAAACCGGGTCTACCAGTTTCAGGATGAGGATCGTCGCCGCTATGTGGTGAAGTTCTACCGTCCCGGCCGCTGGAGCCGGGCCCAGATCCTCGAGGAGCACGAGTTTGCCACCCGTCTCGCGGAGGCTGAGATCCCGGTCGCCGCACCGCTCGCCTTCGCGGGCGAGACCCTGCTGGAGCACGAGGGCTACCCCTTTGCCATCTGGCAGAGCGTCGGTGGCCGCCAGTTCGAGGTGGATAATCTCGACCAGCTGGAGTGGGTGGGGCGTTTCCTCGGCCGCATTCATCAGATCGGCGCCAGCAAGCCGTTCCACCATCGGGTACGGCTCGATGTGGAGAGCATGCTGCACGAACCGCGTCAGCTGCTGGCGTCTGGCGAGTGGCTGCCAAGCGGGCTGGCGAAGCAATTCTTCGGGGTGCTCGACGAGCTGATCAAGCATGTCAGCGACGCCATGACCCTGGATGTGGCGCAGATCTCCCTGCATGGCGATTGCCACCCGGGCAACATCCTGTGGCGCGATGGCCCCATGTTTGTCGACCTCGATGATTGCCGCACCGGCCCCGCGATTCAGGATCTCTGGATGATGCTGAGCGGCGAGCGCCACGAGCAGCAGATCCAGCTCGACACCCTGCTGGCGGGCTACGAGGAGTTTATGGAGTTCGACTCGCGGGAGCTGGCGCTGATCGAGCCGCTGCGGGCGATGCGCATCGTTCACTACATGGCGTGGCTGGCGCGGCGCTGGGAAGATCCCGCCTTCCCCCGTCACTTCCCCTGGTTCAATACCGATCACTACTGGCGTCAACAGATAGCGACACTGCACGATCAGCTGGAGGCACTCAAGGCGCCACCGTTGAGCCTGATGCCAAACTGGTGAAATAGAAGGGATCTTGCGCGGCAAGGGGGACTCGATCTCCGGCCCTGACCATTGACGTCAGCATGGCGAAACAATAGGCTTGGCACTGCTTCGGTTCGCCGGGCGTGCCTCACAGTGATCCCTTAACAGGAAACATCATGAAAAAAGTTCTATTTTTCCTTGCTGCCATGCTGATGATCCCCATGGTTCACGCCGCCCCCGAGTTCAAGGAAGGCGTCAACTACGATGTGGTCAAACAGACTGGCAGTGCCCAGCCGGAAGTGATGGAGTTCTTCTCCTACTACTGCCCGCACTGCGCTACCTTCGAACCGATCGTTGAACAGTTGAAGGCCGGGTTGCCAGAGGGTGTGCCCCTCAAGAAGAACCCGGTTGCCTTCCTCGGCCGCGAAATGGGCCCCGAGATGCAGCGTGCCTATGCCGTTGCCAGCCTGCTCAACGCCGAAGCCAAGCTGACCCCGGCCATCTTCACCAAGATCCACACCCAGCGTCAGCCGCCGATGAGCCGTGACGATGTGAAGAAGATCTTCGTGGACAACGGCGTACCGGCTGAAGAGTTCGACGGTGCCGTCGACAGCTTCGCCGTCTCCGGCATGGTCTCCCAGTTCGATCGCAACACCGAGAGCTACAACATTCGCGGTGTACCGGCCTTCCTGGTGAACGGCAAGTACATGGTGAAGATTGAATCCATCACCTCTCAAGAGCAGTTCAACAAGCTGGTGCAGTTCCTGCTGGCCAAGAAAGACTGATACCCCTTGAGTCGATAAAAAAGCCCGCCGGTGCGAACCGGCGGGCTTTTTGTTTTCTGGCGATCTCGAAGATCAGACCCCGACGTGGAACGCCTGTTTGAGGTTGCGGATAAACTCCGCATCCCGGCAGAGGGTCTTGCCCGGGCTGTCGGAGATCTTGGCAACCGGGCCGCCATTGCACTCGATCAGCTTGAAGACGATGTTCATCGGGCTGACACCGGGCAGATCGCAGGTGAGCTTGGTGCCGATGCCGAAGCTGGTGTTGATGCGGCCACGGAAGTGGCGGAACAGCTGCACCGCCTTGTCGAGGTTGAGCCCGTCGGAGAAGACCAGGGTCTTGTCGGTGGGGTCGATGCCGAGGCGCTGATAGTGGCTGATCGCCTTCTCGCCCCACACCACGGGATCGCCGGAGTCGTGGCGCAAGCCCTGATAGCTGCTGGCCAGCTCGAAGTCGAAGTCCCGCAGGAAGGCATCCATGGTGATGCAGTCGGTCAGGGCGATGCCGAGATGGTCGGTGAACTCGTCCAGCCAGCTGGTGAGGGCGGCGCGCTGGCTGTGCTCCAGCGGGAAGCCGAGCTGCTGGTGCGCCTGGAACCACTCATGGGCCTGGGTGCCGACCGCGGGCAGCTTGTACTTCTGGGCCAGCATGTAGTTGCTGGTGCCGCGAAACGCCGGCAGCCGCTCCTTGAGGCGACCCACTACCGCATCCTGTACCGCGTGAGAGAAGCGGCGGCGGGTGCCGAAGTCGATGAGGTTGAACTCGCTCATCTCGTCGCTGCTCAGCTCCTTCTCCAGCTTGTCGATCTTCTGATCGAGCCGCTCCAGCGCGTGGCTGACGCCGAACTGGGGATAGCGGAAGCGGTTGCGCATCTCGCTGATGATGGCGAGCACCGGGATCTCCCACAGGATCACATCCTGCCAGGGGCCCTCGACCCGCACATTGATGCGGCCATCCTGCTCGAACACCTTGAGCAGGGAGGCGTCGAGCGGCTTGCGGCGCAGGTGGTCGAGGTAGTCAGGGGTGAAGAAGGGACGCTCGGCCAGAAAATCGAGCTCTGGCCTGGTCAGTCGCAGGGAACCGGCGAGGCGCAGTTGCTCCTCGATCTGCCCCATCATGGGCAGCAGATCCTCTTCATTGCGGCTGTGAAACTCGGCCACCACCTCGGCATCCGGATAGCGATGGAACACCGCCTGCTGCATATGCAGCTTGTAGGCATCGGTGTCGAGCAGGCTGGTGAGGATTGGGGGCATATCAGGCTCCTCGCAGACTGGTGAGCACGATGGAGCTCCCCTGCCGCATATGTAACGTGCAGGCGTCGGTGTCGAGCAGGCTGGTAAGAATCGGTGGCATATCAGGCGTCCAGCAGGCGTTGTACATCGATCAGGGTCTGGGCCAGTTCGGCGCCAGCCTCGATCATCTGGGTGTGGGCGCTGGCAACCGTCTCGGGCGCGATGCCACGGCAGGCATCGAGATGGACGATCACCCGGAAACCGGCGCGGCGCAGTTGCAGCACGCTGGTTTTGACACAGTAGTCGGTGGCGAGGCCGCCGACCAGTACGGTATCGACCTTGCGGGCTTGCAGGAATTCGATGAGTCCGGTGCTGCGCCGTTCGGCCAGATCGTGATAACAGGCGCCGTAAGGGTGCAGATCCGGCTCGACCCCCTTCCAGACGAAGAAGTCATAGTCGATGGGGGCGGGCAGGCCGTCGAGCAGCTCGAAGCCCTTGCTGCCCGGTACGCAGTGCACCGGCCAGGTGAGGTCGGCGTTGGGCAGATCCAGCGGCAGCAGCATGCCGGCGGGGTCAGAAACGGCCCAGTCGGCATTGGCGGGGTGAGAGTCCTTGCTGCCGATCCGCAGCGTGGCGAGGGTGGCCTGAGCGTTGAGCGCAGCCACAATATCATCACCGCCCGCGACGGGCAGTTCGTTCGGGCAGAGGGGGGTAAAGCCCTTCTGCGCATCAATATCCAGGCTGGCGACGGTTCCCATGATTGGCTCCTGCACATACTATTCGTGTGATATTATCTACCAAACATTAATGGAAGGCGAGCAGGGCGATCGGCATGCTGAGAATGAGTCTGGATATGGTGGTGCTGCGGTTGCATGAGGAGCGGCTCGAGCTGCTGCTCGAGACCCGCGATCGCCCCCCCTTTGCCCACTGCTGGCAACTGCCTGCGCTGCGCATCGACGAGACCCGGGATCGGGATCTGGATGCCGCCCAGCGCCGTCTGCTGGCGGAGTGGGGGCTCGGTCACTGCTACAGCGAGCAGGTCTGCACCCTCGGCAATCTGGAGCGGGATCCCCGCGGCTGGTCCACGACCCTGGTCTATCTCTGTCTGGTCGATCCGGAAGTGGAAGTGACCCACGGCTGCTGGCATCCGCTCTCCAATCTGCCGGGGCTGAGCCTCGCCTTCGACCATGTCCAGCTCATCGCCAAGGGGCTGGAGCGGCTGCGGATCAAGAGCCGCTACAGCACCCTGCCGCTGCAACTGCTGGGGCCCGAGTTCACCCTCTCCGAGGTGCAGCGCGCCTTCGAAATCATCCTGCAAACACCCATGAATACGGCGGCATTTCGCAAGCGGATCCATCGCGCCGACATTCTGGTGGATACCGGCCGCAAGCGCACCGGCAAACAGCGCCCCGCCATCCTCTACCGGCTGGAGAGCCCCTGCTGCGTGATGTTCGATCAGGTGATGCATGGAGCGGAAGCATGAGTGAGACCGGCGTGCACAAGGTGCTGGTGAGTGCCTGCTTGCTGGGTCAGCCGGTGCGTTACGACGGTCAGAGCAAGGGGATCGTCAGCGACTGGCTGAGTGCGCTGGGTGCCGAGGGGCGGGCGCTGGCCTTCTGCCCCGAAGTGGCTGGCGGTTTGCCGACCCCACGCCCCCCTGCCGAGCGGCAGGGCGAGCGTGTAGTGACGGCGAGCGGGCTGGATGTGACTGAAGAGTTTGATCGCGGCGCCGAGCTGGCGCTGGAAATCTGTCAGACGCAGGGCATTCGCTTCGCCCTGCTGAAAGAGGGGAGCCCCTCATGTGGCAGCGGCCGTATCTATAACGGCCGCTTTGAAGGTGTTTCTGTGGCGGGCGAGGGCAAGACCACTGCCCTGCTGCGCCGCCACGGGATTGCAGTCTTTTCCGAAGATCAGTTGGCCGAGTTGGCTTCTGCGCTCTCTTTGGATTCCTCCCCGGATTTGGCGGCAACCGGCAGCGGTGACTGACCGCTCTGCCACCCCTCCAGCACCTCGTCCTTCTCCTGCCAGCGCTGGTTTAGCCACTCCTGAAAACCGCGCTTGAACTGCTTGTCGTTGAAGTAATCTCCTATCAGCTGTTCATTCACCGGCAGCTCCTCAATCCGCACCTGAATGCGTTTTACCCGTCCCATCAGGAAGTCCTTGAACGGGGTCTCGGCGTTGTCCGGATAGCGGATGGTGACGTTGATCAGGCTGTCGAACTGCTCGCCCATGGCTGCCAGCGTAAAGGCCAGCCCCGCCGCCTTGGGCGGCATCAGATGGCGGTAGCGGGAACGGGCCGCATCCCGTTTCTGCTCGGTGAAGCGGGTCCCTTCCACGAAGTTGATGACGGTAGTGGGGATGTGGCGAAACTTCTCGCAGGCGTTGCGGGTGGTCTCGATATCCTTGCCGCGCAGGTGCGGATTTCTTAACAGAAACTCTCTCGAATAGCGGCGCATAAAGGGCATATCGAGCCCCCAGCAGGCGAGCCCCAGCAGCGGGATGTAGATCAGCTCGTGCTTCATGAAGAACTTGGGCACCGGCAGCCGGTCGCGGAACAGGTGGCCGAGCACCACGATATCGGTCCAGCTCATATGGTTGCTGATGATGAGATACCAGCCATCCTTGCGCAGCTTGGTATTGTCCTCCACCTGCCAGTCAATACGGGTGGTGAGGCGGATCACCAGCGCATTGCAGGCCAGCCACAGGCGCATGAAGCGGTTGTTGAGGCGGCTGCAGGCGCGGCCAAAGGCCGGGATCGGCAGCAGCAGTTTGGCCAGCGACACCAGCAGGATCAGGCTGGCGCACAAGGCGGTGAAAAGGATGGTCAGGCCCGCGCTGATGATCAGCACCAGCGGGCCGGGAAGCAGGGATAGCATGAATGTTTACTGCGCCTTGGTTGCCAGCAGTTGGCTCAGGGTCTGGTCCTTTTCGTGCCAGATCCCGTTCAACCACTGTTGAAACTCTTGTTGGAACTCGGGGTCATTGAAGTAATCCCCCACCAGCTTGCGGTCGATCGGCAAATAGCGGACCTGAACCTTGATTTGCCCGACCCGGCCACACATGAAGTCCCAGTAGCTGGGGATGCCGTCCGGATAGGCGATGGTGACATCCACCAGTTGATGCAACTGATCACCCATGGCGGCCAGAGTAAAGGCGATGCCCCCCGCTTTCGGGAGCAGCAGATGACGATAGGGCGAGCCCTGCTTCTGATGCTTGCTGCCGGTGAAGCGGGTGCCTTCGACGAAGTTCATCACACTCACCGGAATGTGGCGGAACCTGGCACAGGCTTTACGGGTTGTTTCTATGTCTTTTCCCTTCAGATGGGGATGCTTTTCCAGAAATTTCCTGGAATATCGCCGCATGAAGGGGAAGTCGAGCGCCCACCATGCCAGACCGAGAAAAGGTACCCAAATCAGCTCTTTCTTGAGGAAAAACTTCAGGAAGGGGATTTTTTGGTTAAAAACCCGCTGCAGTACCAGTATGTCGACCCAGGATTGATGGTTGGCAATCACCATATACCACTCATTCCGGCGCCCTTTGTCCACTCCGACCACCTCGAAAGGGGTTTTGATGATGGTTTTCTGGATCAGATTGTTGAAACCGATCCAGCAGCTGGCACAGCCATCGAGCAGCCAGTTGCAGAGGGTGCGCCACCCCTTGAGGGGGAGCAGGAGCTTGAGCAGACCCAGCGAGAAGATGGGGACAAACCAGAAGAGGGTGTTGAAAAAATAGAGCAGGGTGGAGAGGCTGCCGCGCAGTCGCTCTGTCAGCTTGTTGGGCATGAGTCGGGTCCGTCTTGCTGTCGATAAAGGGCCATCAAGTGGTCAGATCTGTGGCCATAATATCAGCCGATTGCCTGCGAGACCATTCAGAGCCTTTACGGGGTTGGACTCACCCTTTCCCTTCTGTCAGCTGCTGCGCAGTCGCGACAGCAGCCTGTCCATGGCGCGATAACCGAGCGCCTCGATAAGATGCTCCTTGCCGATGGCGGGTTGCCCGGCCAGATCGGCGATGGTGCGTGACACCCGCAGGATGCGATGCCAGGCCCGGATGCTGAGCCCCAGCTTCTGGATGGCGTTCTCCAAAAATTCGGCATCTTGCGGTGATAAGCGGCAAATATCCTCTATCTCACGGCTATCCAGCAGGTTGTTGAGCTTGCCGTTACGGCTCAGCATGCGCTCTCGCGCCGCCAGCACCCGATCGCGGATCTGCTGGCTCGACTCCCCCCGCTCCGCCTTGCCGGTCAGGCTCCCCTTGGGCAGCAGCGGCACCTCCACCGTCAGGTCGAAGCGGTCGAGAAAGGGGCCGGAGAGCTTGCCGAGGTAGCGCAAGATCTGATCCGGGCTGGAGCGGGTCTGGCCGTCGCCATAGTGGCCGCAGGGGCTGGGGTTCATGGCGCCCACCAGCTGGAAGCGGGCGGGAAAATCCACCTGACGGGCGGCCCGGCTGATGGTGATGTGGCCCGTCTCCAGCGGCTCGCGCAGGGAGTCGAGCACCTTGCGCTCGAACTCGGGCAATTCATCCAGAAACAGCACCCCGTTGTGGGCCAGCGAAATTTCGCCGGGCCGCGGGTGGCTGCCACCGCCCACCAGCGCCACCGCCGAGGCACTGTGGTGGGGCGTGCGATAGGGTCTGTGGTGCCAGTGACCGGCGCGCGGGGTGAGGCCGCCGATGGAGTGGATGGCGGCGGTCTGCTGCGCCTCCTGCTCGCTCAGCGGCGGCAGAATGCCGGGCAGACGGCTCGCCAGCATGCTCTTGCCGGTGCCGGGCGGGCCGATGAACAGCAGGTTGTGGCTGCCGGCGGCGGCGATCTCCAGCGCCCGCTTGGCCTGTGACTGGCCGATCACATCCTGCAGATCCGGTACATCGGGCAGGCTCTCCGCGCTTTGGGGATCCGGCAGCGGCAGCTCGTATTGGCCTGCCAGCCAGGCGGTGACGGCCAGCAACTGGTGGGCGGTGCGCACCTCGGCATCCTGAATGAGGGAGGCTTCGGGGCCGTTCTCTCGCGGTATCAGCAGGGTGCGGCCCGCGTCGCGGCAGGCGAGCACGGCGGGCAGCACCCCGAGCACGGGACGGATCTCGCCGGTCAGGGCCAATTCCCCTAAAAATTCGTGATCGAGCAGATATTTTGCCGGTATCTGCTTGGAAGCGGCGAGAATACCGATGGCGATGGCCAGATCGAAACGGCCGCCCTCCTTGGGCAGATCGGCGGGGGCCAGATTGACCGTGATGTGTTTGCTCGGGAACTCGAAATTGCCGTTGAGCAGGGCGCTGCGCACCCGATCCCGCGACTCCTTCACCGAGGTTTCCGGCAGGCCGACCATGTTGAAGGCGGGCAGGCCGTTGGAGAGGTGAACTTCCACTGTAACTTGCGGGGCCGCGATCCCGAGGCTGGCACGGCTATAAACCACAGCTAATGACATAAATCCCGTCCTTGAGTTGATATATGTTCTGACTAACTGCTTGTTGTTGGTTTTTTATTCCAGAGTTCCGGCTGGGGAATAGCCAAAATCAGTGGGTTGTCACAGAAAAAAGGCTTGCCCAATAAAAATCACCGTGCTAGTTCTAATAGCCATTCGCGGTAGAAACCGCCCCAATTTCACAGGATTTCCGGTTGTAACTATGAACATGGCCTCCCGTTTCGTCAGCATTATTGTGGTCCTAGTGGTGATTATTATCTCACCGCTCGGGGCTCGTTTAGCTGCACGGAACAAGGGATAGACCCACCACCGGACAGAACGAAACAAGCGACCCCCGAGCCTCACAGCTCGGGGGTTTTTTTTCGACCAAAGGACAGGATTTTCCACATGAACGGCGCGCAGTTTTTGGTACAGGCTCTCAAGAAACAGGGTGTGACCCAGGTGTTTGGTTACCCGGGCGGGGCCATCATGCCGGTCTACGATGCCCTGTATGACGGTGGTCTGGCCCATCAGCTCTGCCGCCACGAGCAGGGCGCCGCCATGGCGGCGGTGGGTTATGCCCGCGCCTCCGGTCAGGTGGGGGTCTGCATCGCCACCTCCGGCCCCGGCGCCACCAATCTGGTGACCGGTCTGGCGGAGGCGCTGCTCGATTCGGTGCCGCTGGTGGCCATCAGCGGTCAGGTGCCCTGTTCCGCCATCGGCACCGATGCGTTTCAGGAGGTCGACGTGCTCGGCATGTCCCTCTCCTGCACCAAGCACTCCTTCATGGTGACCGATGCCGCCGATCTGGGGCGCGTGCTGGCAGAAGCTTTCGCCATCGCCACCGAAGGTCGCCCCGGCCCTGTGCTGATCGATCTCCCCAAGGATGTGCAACTGGCCGCGGTGCCTGCCCAGAGCCCGCTGTTTGCAGTGGAAGAGCCGGAGGTGCTCAACCCCTCGGATCTGGCCGCGGCCCGCACCCTGCTGGCTGCCGCCGAGCGTCCGGTGCTTTACGTCGGTGGCGGGGTGGGCATGGCCAATGCCGAGCAGCAGTTGCGTGACTTTGCCGCCGCCACCGGCATGCCTGCGGTCACCACCCTCAAGGGGATTGGCGCGCTCGACCCCGACAGCCCCGTTTATCTGGGCATGCTCGGCATGCACGGCACCAAGGCGGCCAACTATGCGGTGCAGCAGTGCGATCTGCTGCTGGTGGTGGGCGCCCGTTTCGATGATCGGGTGACCGGCAAGCTGGAGGAGTTTGCCCCCGAGGCCAAGGTGATCCATCTCGATGTGGATGCCGCCGAGTTCGGCAAGCGCCGCGCCGCCGAGGTGGGTATCACCACGGATCTCAAACAGGTGCTGCCGCGCCTCGCCATGACTCTCGACATCGCCCCCTGGCGTGAACACTGCGCCGCCATGGCCCGCGAATATGCGTTTCGCTACGACCATCCGGGTCAGGCCATCTACGCCCCGGCCCTGCTCAAGCAGCTCTCTGCCCGGCTGCCGGAGAGCAGCGTGGTGGCCTGCGACGTGGGTCAGCACCAGATGTGGGTGGCCCAGCACATGCGCTTCACCAGCCCGCGCAACCACCTCTCCAGCGCCGGTCTCGGCACCATGGGCTTTGGTCTGCCCGCCGCCATCGGCGCCAAGATGTCGCGCCCGGAGGATGAAGTGGTGCTGGTGAGCGGTGATGGCTCTTTCATGATGAACGTGCAGGAGCTCGGCACCATCCGCCGCGCCCAGCTCAAGGTGAAGATGGTGCTGCTGGATAACCAGCGCCTCGGCATGGTGCGCCAGTGGCAGGAGCTGTTCTTCGACGGCCGCTACAGCGAGACCATCCTCTCCGACAACCCCGATTTCGTCGCCCTGGCTGCCGCTTTCGGCATTCCGGGCGAGACCATCACATGCAAGGAGCAGATAGCCGGTGCCCTCGATCGCCTGCTGGCAAGCGAGAGTGCCTACCTGCTGCATGTGGCTATTTCAGAGGAAGAAAACGTCTGGCCCCTGGTTCCGCCGGGAGTCGCCAACCACCAGATGATGGAGCAACGCCCATGAACCCGCACACCCTTGCCCAGCCAGCATTTGCACAACACACCCTGCATATCCACGCCCAGCCCAGACCCGAAGTGATGGAGCGGGTGCTGCGGGTGGTGCGTCACCGCGGCTTCAATCTCTGCGCCTTGAATATGGAGCAGGATTGCCAACAGCTGCGGATCACGGTTACTGTCGAGTCGGTGCGTCCCATCCAGCAGTTGTGGAGCCAGCTGGTGAAGCTGGTGGACGTCTCCCGGGTCGATGCACTGGAACAGCAACCCCGGATCAGAGCTTAAGGAGCCAAGCCAATGTCACAGCCTTCCCAATCCGCCACTCACCCCCAATACATCTGGTTCAACGGCAAACTGGTGCCCTGGCAGGATGCCCAGGTGCACGTGATGAGCCACGCCCTGCACTACGGCTCCTCGGTGTTCGAGGGGGTGCGCGCCTACGATACCCCCAAGGGCACCTGCATCTTCCGTCTGCAGGAGCACACCCGCCGCCTGTTCGACTCCGCCAAGATCTACTGGATGGACGTCCCCTACAGCGAGTCCGAAGTGAATGAAGCCTGCCGCACCGTGGTGCGCGAGAACGGCCTGAAGAGCGGCTATCTGCGCCCGCTGGCCTTTGTCGGCAACGTGGGGCTGGGGCTGCATCCGCCGCTGGATGCCAAGGCCGACCTGATGGTGGCCGCCCTGCCGTGGGGCGCCTATCTGGGGGAAGAGGGACTGAAAAACGGGGTGGATGTGTGCGTCACCTCCTGGAACCGGCTCGCTCCCAACACCATTCCCACCGGCGCCAAGGCGGGCGGCAACTATTTGTCATCCCAGCTGATCAGCCGCGAGGCCAAGCGCAACGGCTTTGCCGAGGGGCTGGCGCTGGATGTGAACGGCTACCTGAGCGAAGGGGCGGGGGAGAACCTGTTTCTGGTGAAGAACGGCGTGCTGTTCACCCCGCCTGCTACCGCCGCCATCCTGCCCGGCATCACCCGCGACACCATCATGACGCTGGCCCGCGATCTCGGTTACGAGGTGCGCGAGCAGGCGCTGCCCCGCGAGGCGCTCTATGTGGCGGACGAGATCTTCATGACCGGCACCGCCGCCGAGGTGACCCCGGTGCGCTCCGTCGATCGGATGAAGGTGGGCGCTGGCAGCCGTGGCCCGGTGACCGAGCAGCTGCAGAACGCCTTCTTCGGCCTGTTCAACGGCCAGACCGAAGACAAGTGGGGCTGGCTGACGCCCGTCAACGACTGATGAGAGAGGGGAGGCGCTGTGCCTCCCCGAGTCGCTTCCGGTGAGAACTTCCCAGAGGAGCCTTCACCAGGATCGATTCCGATCCACTCGTATCATCACCGCATAACGCATCGAGCCCATATGGGCATTCAGGGAGTAGAGACAATGCCGAAGTTGAGATCCGCCACCACCACCCACGGACGTAACATGGCCGGGGCCCGCGCCCTGTGGCGTGCCACCGGAATGACCGATCAGGATTTCGGCAAACCCATCATCGCCGTGGTCAACTCCTTCACCCAGTTCGTGCCGGGCCACGTCCACCTCAAGGATCTGGGCCAGCTGGTGGCGCGCGAGATCGAGGCCGCAGGCGGCGTTGCCAAGGAGTTCAACACCATCGCCGTGGATGACGGCATCGCCATGGGCCACGGCGGCATGCTCTACTCCCTGCCATCGCGGGAGCTGATTGCCGACTCGGTGGAGTACATGGTCAACGCCCACTGCGCCGACGCCATGGTCTGCATCTCCAACTGCGACAAGATCACCCCGGGGATGCTGATGGCCGCCCTGCGCATCAACATCCCGGTGATCTTCGTCTCCGGCGGCCCGATGGAAGCGGGCAAGACCAAGCTCTCCGACCAGATCATCAAGCTGGATCTGGTGGACGCCATGATCCAGGGCGCCGATCCCAAGGTGTCGGACGCCCAGAGCGAACAGGTGGAGCGCAGCGCCTGCCCCACCTGCGGCTCCTGCTCCGGCATGTTTACCGCCAACTCCATGAACTGTCTGACCGAGGCGCTCGGCCTCTCCCAGCCGGGCAACGGCTCCATGCTGGCGACCCACAGCGACCGCGAGCAGCTGTTCAAGCTGGCGGGTCAGCGCATCGTGACTTTGGCCAAGCGCTGGTATGAGCAGGATGACGAGACCGCCCTGCCGCGCAATATCGCCACCAAGGCGGCGTTCGAGAACGCCATGGCGCTCGATATCGCCATGGGCGGCTCCACCAATACCGTGCTGCACCTGCTGGCGGCGGCGCAGGAGGCGGGCGTCGACTTCACCATGGCCGATATTGACCGCATGTCGCGCAAGGTGCCACAGCTCTGCAAGGTGGCGCCCTCCACTCAGAAGTACCATATGGAAGATGTGCACCGCGCCGGTGGCGTGGTCGCCATTCTGGGCCAGCTGGAAAAAGCGGGTCTGGTGCATGGGGATACCCGTACCGTGCTGGGTTGCTCCCTCGTCGAACAGCTCAATGAATATGACGTCAGCCGCCAGCCGAGTCAGGAGGTGGTGGACTTCTACCGCGCTGGCCCGGCCGGGATCCGCACCACCAAGGCGTTCAGTCAGGATTGCCGCTGGCCGGAGCTGGATCTGGACCGCGCCGAAGGCTGCATCCGCTCGCTGGAAAATGCCTACAGCCAGGAGGGCGGCCTCGCCGTGCTCTCCGGCAACCTCGCGGTCAACGGCGCCATCGTCAAGACTGCCGGGGTGGATGAGGAGAACCTCACCTTCCGTGGCCCGGCCCGGGTATTCGAGAGTCAGGAGAGCGCGGTGAACGGTATCCTCGACGGCACCGTGAAAGCGGGCGAGGTGGTGGTGATCCGCTACGAAGGGCCGAAAGGGGGCCCGGGCATGCAGGAGATGCTCTACCCCACCACCTATCTGAAATCCATGGGCCTCGGCAAGGCGTGTGCCCTGATCACCGATGGCCGCTTCTCCGGCGGTACCTCGGGCCTCTCCATCGGCCACGTCTCGCCGGAAGCAGCCTCTGGCGGCACCATAGGTCTGGTGGAGGATGGCGACATCATCAGCATCAACATCCCGGCCCGCAGCATGGTGCTGGAGGTGGCCGACAGCGTGCTGGCTGCCCGCCGCGTCGCCGTGGAAGCTCGTGGCTGGAAGCCGCTCGATCGTCAGCGTCAGGTCTCCTTTGCCCTGCGCGCCTACGCCATGTTCGCCACCAGCGCCGATAAAGGCGCGGTGCGCGATCGCTCAATGCTGGGGGAATAAATCATGGTCTCTGCGGCGGATTATCTACGCAAGGTGTTGCTCTCCCCCGTCTACGAGGCGGCGCGGGTCACCCCCTTGCAAACCCTGAAGAAACTCTCCGAGCGGCTCGGCAACCACGTCAGCCTGAAGCGGGAGGATCTGCAACCGGTCCACTCCTTCAAGCTGCGCGGTGCCTACCACAAGATCGCCACCCTGACCGAGGAGCAGAAGTCGCGCGGCGTTATCGCCGCCTCTGCTGGCAACCACGCGCAGGGGGTCGCCCTGTCGGCCGCCAAGCTCGGCATCAAGGCGATCATCGTGATGCCCAAGACCACGCCGGATATCAAGATCGATGCGGTACGCCGTCAGGGCGGCAACGTCATGCTGTTTGGCAACAGCTTCGATGAGGCCTATGCCGAGAGCCGCCGCCTCGCCGAGCTGGAGGGCTACACCCTGATCCCGCCGTTTGACGACGTCGAGGTGATCGCCGGGCAGGGCACCATCGGCAAGGAGCTGCTGGAGCAGGATACCCACCTCACCCACGTGTTCGTGCCGGTGGGGGGCGGCGGACTGGCCGCCGGGGTGGCGGTCTATATCAAGCAGCTGCTGCCGGATGTGAAGGTGATCGGGGTGGAGGCGGAGGGCTCCGCCTGCCTCAAGGCCGCGCTGGCGGCCGGCGAGCCGGTCAATCTGGAGCGGGTCTCGCTGTTTGCCGACGGGGTGGCGGTCAAGCGCATCGGCGAGGAGACCTTCCGCCTGTGCAACCAGTATCTGGACGAGGTGGTGACCGTCTCCAACGACCAGATCTGCGCCGCGCTGAAAGACATCTTCGACGACTGCCGCGCCATTGCCGAGCCGTCGGGGGCCCTGTCGCTGGCGGGCCTCAAGGCCTACAGCGAGCGGGAGCAGGTCAGGGGTGGCCGGATGGCGGCCATTCTGTCCGGCGCCAACGTCAACTTCCACAGCCTGCGCTACGTGTCGGAGCGCTGCGAGATCGGCGAGAAGCGCGAGGGCATGCTGGCGGTGACCATCCCCGAGCGCAAGGGGGCCTTCCTCGACTTCTGCCGTCAGCTCGGCCCCCGCATGGTGACCGAGTTCAACTACCGCTACGCCGATGCCGAGCAGGCGTCGCTGTTCGTCTCGGTGCGCCTCACCGGCGGTGACGAGGAGCTGGGCCAGATCATCGATCAGCTCGGCGGCAACGGCTATCCGGTGGTCAACATGACCGAGAGCGAGCTGGCCAAGAACCACGTGCGCTACATGATTGGCGGCCGCCCGGCCCGGCCCCTCGGTGAACGGCTCTACAGCTTCAAGTTTCCGGAGCAGCCTGGCGCCCTGATGCGCTTCCTCGAGACCCTGGGCTGTCGCTGGAACATCAGCCTGTTCCACTACCGCAACCACGGTGCCGACTACGGCCGGGTGCTCTGCGCCTTCGAGCTGCCGGACGAGGACGTGGCCGCCTTCCACGACTACCTGCGCGAGATTGGCTACGGCTGGAAAGAGGTGAGCGACGACCCCGCCTACCGGCTGTTCCTGGCCAGTTGAGCAAGGGGGGCTTCAACAACTCATCAGGAGGGAGGCGTTATGCCTCCCTTTTCTATTGCTGCGTGTGGATAGGTCCACTCCGTACGACGCAACGTCATGGTTTAACTGGCAAAACAGTGTGAATAGGTACACAGGTGATTTTTACGCCGGATATTGCTGGCAAGCTCACACTCCTGATGGCTTGGTCATTTGAGGCTGCGTTCGGATGGGATACCCTGAATAGCGGAGAGGCCGCCTGACGGCTTCACACAGGGAAAGTGCGCACTCAGGCGCCCATAACGACTTATTGCAGAGGCGAAAATATGAATAAATCCATGCTTGCCGTATTGGTCAGTGGTTTGCTGGCGGCCGGAGCCGTGCAGGCCGCCGCTCAGGACAATACCTGGTATGTCGGTGGCAAGGCCGGTTGGTCCAATTACTATGGCGTTGACCACAACCAGTATGCCGAGTCGATTGCCCAGACGTTGGGTAATACCAGCGAGAACACGGATGATCTGGGTCTGGGCCTGTTCGCCGGTTACCAGCTCAACCCCAACCTGGGTTTCGAGCTGGGTTATGACTGGCTTGGCAAATACGACACCACTTCGGGCACTGGCGCCAATACCCTCAATACCGAAGCCAAGAGCCAGATGATTCAGGCCACCATGAAGATCAGCTTCCCGGCAACAAATGTGCTCGATCTTTATGGTCGACTGGGCGGTGCCTATGCCTGGACGGATAGCGAGATCAGCTTCGCCAATACCAGCGAGACCGGTAAAAAGCATGGCGCCGCCTTCGTTGGTGCGCTGGGTGCCGAATATGCCATCGATCGTGACTGGGCTGCCCGTCTGGAGTACCAGTACACCACGCCGCTGGGAGATGCCTCTCTCGATCGCTCCGGTATCGAGATGGATAACGGCCTGATTTCGTTCGGGATGCTCTATCGCTTCGGTCAGCAAGGTGGCGAGGTCGTAGCACCGGCGCCCGCTCCGGCCGCCGAACCGGCACCTGTAGCCGTGGTTGAGCCCAAGACCTTCAGTCTGAGTTCCGATGTGCTGTTCGAGTTCAACAAGGCGACCCTGAAACCGGCTGCCAATCAGGCGCTCGATGCCCTGTTCAGCCAGATTGTGGCGGCCAATCCGAAAGATGGCGTCGCAACTGTCATCGGTTATACCGACCGCATCGGTTCCGACAACTACAACCTGGCCCTCTCCGAGAAGCGGGCCCAGAGCGTGGCCAGCTATCTGGTATCCAAAGGCTTGTATGCCGACAAGGTACGGGTCGAGGGGCGTGGCAAGGCCAATCCGGTCACTGGCAACAGCTGTGCCAGCCGCTCCAAGCAAGAGCTGATCGCCTGTCTGGCACCGGATCGCCGGGTGGAAATCCATCTGGAAGGGGTTTCCCAGCCTGTCCAATAAGCAGAGCGACGGGAGCAATAAATGTAAAAACGGGAGGCTTGGCCTCCCGTTTCTTATGGGGTGTTTACGATGTCGAGCCTCAGAGCCCGAACAGCGGGCGCAGGCGAATGCCGATCAGGCTGCCAGCGAGGGCCATCAGCATCCAGACCCAGCCGTGCAGGCTGCCAGAGGCGGTGCCATCGAAGAAGCCGCCGAGGTTGCAGGCGGCGTACATGGCGCCCATCCCCATCAGCAGGCCGCCAATGATGGATGCCAGACTGTTGCCGATCCGCATCGGGGCGAAGTTACCGCCACCGCTCAGGCAGCGCGCCAGCATGGCCCCCAGAATGCCGAGCCAGAACATGCCGACCATGGGGTTGATAAAGAGCGGCTGGGCCAGTTTCGGGTTCCCCTCGAACAGGCCGAACAGGGAGGCGCCGCGCAGCGCCATGTCATAGACGGCGCCGGTGATGGTCCAGGCCGAGCCGTGCAGAGCGACCACGGACGAGTTGAGCAGGGCGATGATGATGCCGCCGGTCAGCACGGTGAAGCGGCCATCGCGCCAGAACAGGTTGCCGCCGCTGAAGAGGGGCTTGAGTTCGCCGGTACGCTTGAGTTCACTGTTGCGAAACAGCAGGAACAGCGCGGCGACCAGCGCCAGGTTGAGCAGCATGCCGCTCCAGATATTGCCGGTCAAATCCTTGGCCAGCACCACATGGCTGGAGAAGGTGGCCTCCAGTTCGGGGCGGAACTGGTTGCTGAT
>OERJ01000081.1_pt1 | contig 29851 bp, 26 predicted proteins | sample 1539991 | NCBI WGS metagenome assembly OERJ01 (sample SAMEA3891247, study PRJEB23780) | metagenome | biome: terrestrial biome; feature: animal house; material: water of meat washing | place: Italy | collected 2015-05-12
GCTGCATAAGTCTTTAAGACTTAAAGAAAGACCGCTTTTTAGCGGTCTTTTTTATTGTTTGAATGAATGATGCTTTTATAAAGTGCATATAAAAATGCAATCGTTAGTATAAAAGTATTTCCCCACGATACGGAATAGAAAGCCAAAGTCCACAATGCACAGTAACACCAAATGATGTGCCATAAAAATTTCATGATTTTGAATAAATTAAAAGAGCTTACAGCTACGCTCTTTGTTTCTACTTGATGTTCTATGTCTTTTAGGTGCGCGGTATTTTCTACTACATCATTAGATGTCGGAATTTGAACGGTGTTTTTTTCAATAGAAAAAGAAGAATCTTTTGTTGTTTCGGGAATATTGGACAAGTAATTGCAATTTTTAATGTCTGAAAACTGATATTGATTTGCACAGTGTTTAAAGATTAGTGGGCGGAGTAGGGTCAGTTGATTATAGGCTGCTGAAAAAGTATCTCTTTCGTTACTATTCATTTGAACATAATCGGAATATTCATTTTTTGAATGTGATGCAGCGGAATATTGCTGTTCTAATAAAGCTGTATTTTCTATCAAATTCGAAGCGTAATTTTTTCGAATAGTGAATGGAAATATCGGATACTGCTCTTTTATAGAATCATTGAATAAATCGCCGACATAGCAATTATTGATATCTAATGGAATTGGATAACTGCCATATTGTTTTGCCATATCATTAAAATAAAGACGTGCTTCTGTGTCTTTAAAAAAAGTATCCCAATTGATTGGCTTTAAGTCTTGTTCTATAGTAGAAATTGCTTGAGGGGATGGGTGGTGTAACGTGTATGCCTCTACATTTTGGTAATAATTGGAATAATCATAAAAATCTTTGTTTCCATATTCATCAAAACTTTGCCATGTTGGTTTTTCATCGCTAAGGATTAAAACTTTATATTCATTATGAGGATAATGCACAACAATACAAAAACTTTCTTTATCGGTTGAAAAATAAAAAATTGAAGAGTCATTGAGTTCCATATGCAAGTCTTGAGCAACATGTAAACTCAGTTTTATGGCTCCGGATTCTTGTAGGCGACCCAATAGATGTGAAGCAGAACCGCATAAAAGCGTACCGTATTTAGTATCACGTAATATTGGAAAATGGTTGAATAATAATGGATGTCTATCTAGGATCTCTGTATCAACGGCACCATTTAAATATTCATTTCCATAGCTTACAAAAGCAATTTGGCGATAAGCTCTATTTAGATACACTTTTTAATTCCGATAACTATATTTTACTAATTGAATAAATACTAAAAATTATTGTTTTGTCGGTGCAGAGAATATCGGTGTTTACGTTTTTAGGCTATTACTTTAATTGTAATTTTATTGCTAATAATGTTTTAGGTATTGAAACTTCTAGATATAGTTTTTAACTCTTTTCGAGTCTTGGGTAGATGGTTATGAAAAAAATTAATGTTGTAGGAACCTCTGCCACGGGAAAGTCTACATTTTCCAGAGCTTTGGCCGAAAAGTTGGATTTGCATTATATCGAGCTTGATAATCTATTTTGGCTTGATGACTGGCAAGAATGTCCCGATGAAGTCTTCTTTGCCAAGATTGAATCAGAAGTCCAAAAGGCAACACAGGGCTATGTGATCGATGGTAACTATACCCGCGCCATTCCTGTGAAATGGGCGGAAATTGATACTGTCATTTGGTTGGACTTACCGTTTCCAGTCAACCTTTACCGTTCTGTGAAGCGTGCGGTTCAGCGGGCATGGGCGCAACAGGATTTATGGGAAAACTCGAATAATCGGGAAAGTTTGCTGCGGATGTTTGGTCGGGACTCGATTATTTGGTGGATGATCAAAACACATGCTAAAAACCGACAGAAATACTTAAAAATGATGCAGATGCCTGAATATCAACATATACAGTGGATTCATTTAAAGACACCAAAACAGGTGAGTCGTTTTTTAGACCAGTTGGCTGTTGAAAAGCATAACGTTTAAATAAAAAAATATCAGTGCATACTCAGCGATCAAGATGAATTGTTAAGCTTTAGTTACATAAATCTGCTTTAATCTCAAAGGTGGTCGATGCCTAATAAATAAAAAGATTAAAAAGAAAAGGAGCAGGATATGCTTGCAGAAATTACTGGGATGGGACAGGGAAGTATCACGGTGGAATTACAAATGATTCCCAGAAAAGGTGAGTCAGTCAAAATTATGTATGGACCTGATGCGGAGCTAGAGGGTGAGGTGGTTTCGGTTAATCATTATATTAATCAACATGCCAATCAGCATAAGGTACAAATCAAGATTCGGCCCTTCAATCTTCTAATTACTGCCTAAAGAAATTGAATCCATAAAAAAGCGCTCATTGAGAGGAGCGCTTAGATATCTCGGTAATAACTTATAAGCCAAAATAATAGCCAACTAGGCAGATCAAAATCGTAATCACGATTAAAGCAAACACCCCAGTTTTCCCCGATTTATGGTGTATTTCATGAGGCTTGCTCTCTATCGCACTTAATTTAGGTGTTGGATGATTACGTGCATCCAGTGGTGTAGTTGTGTCTTTGGGTGTGAGCTGCGCGGTTTGATAGTGATTGGCCACTTTTACGATAAACTTGGTACTTAAATCATCAATCTTTTGCTCAAAATGACGTAAGTTCAATTGCTCATCTGGCGTGAGTACTTGGCCTTCTGCATTATAAGGATGTTGAATCTTAGTCTGGATCAATGCTGATAGTGTATCTAAACGATACAGCGTTTGGTGTGCATAATCAGCAGCGTAATCTGTTGGTAAAAGAGCGAGCCGGTGGACTGCATCTGTGGCATCTTGTTGCCCATAGTAAGGTAAGTTTGCCGTCTCTGGCTCTACTAAATCTTGTGCAAATGGCGCACTAAATAGTTCTTGTTCGGTAAAGTTCTCGATTTCATCCCATTTCGGCGTTTGTAAATCCGCTTCAATGCGTTTGCTGAGTTTGTGATTCAGTTCAAAACGCCATAAATTTTCGCTACGGATTGAGCTTTGTTGTGTTTTTGGAATTATAAAATCGTGTTCAGCGCTGTACCATTCAGCCAGTTCTTTACCAAAAATCCAAGCAGTTTTTTGCTGTGCTTGATGGCTCACAATAATATGTGGTGTAGCGAGGAGTTCAATATTTGAGTTGGGGTTCTTTTCATCTGCTAGCAATGTTGAGCTATGCAGACTGAGCTGTTTGACCCCTTGTTTTTTTAAGGCTTCAAGCCATACCTGAAAATGCTGAGCCAGTAAATGTTGGCTATTCAGATCACGAAACTGAAAGCAATGTCGGTCAAAAATGGCATGTTCTAACCAACGTTGGAAACTTAGGTTGTGGCGTAAATATTCATTGCCATAAGTAACTAAAGTAAGTTGTTGTTGCCAAATAGGATCAAGCGACATCGTTTGTTGTTCTCTTCTGTGATGGCCCTATCTTAACCTGATTATAAAACCATGTACTAAACAAATTTTCCTGATCGTAGAGCTTCATCAACGTGCTTAAAAACTGATAGAATATGGGGTTTTATTAATTTTATAAATTGTTGCTTTGAGAGTTACTATGTCACTGGAAGCCCTGACCACTGAAGCGCTTGCTGCGATTGCAGCAGCAGAGGACCTTGCTACACTCGATCAAGTACGAGTGCAGTTTACGGGTAAGAAAAGCCAGCTCGCTGAGCAATCAAAAGCTTTAGGTAAAATGGACCCTGAAGAGCGTAAAAATTTTGGTGCGCAAATTCATGCAGTCCGCGAAGCGATTACCGGTGCTTTAACTGAACGCCAAACACAATTACAACAAGCAGCGTTGGCGCAAAAACTTGCAAGTGAAACGGTGGATATTACTTTACCGGGTCGTGGTCAAACGATTGGTAGTATTCACCCCGTTACTCAAGTACAAGAGCGTATTTGTCAGTTCTTTACCAAAGCGGGCTTTGTGATTGAAACTGGGCCAGAAGTTGAAGATGACTATCACAACTTTGAAGCTTTAAATATTCCAGGGCATCACCCTGCGCGTGCAATGCACGATACTTTCTATTTCGATGCGACACATTTGCTACGTACCCATACTTCGGGTGTGCAGATTCGTACCATGGAAACCCAGCAACCCCCGATTCGTATTGTGTGCCCGGGTCGTGTATACCGCTGTGACTCTGACCAAACGCATTCGCCAATGTTCCATCAAATTGAAGGTTTGTATGTAGCTGAAAATACTAGCTTTGCAGAACTGAAAGGTTTATTGGTTAATCTATTAAACGAATTCTTTGAAAAAGACTTAAAAGTGCGTTTCCGTCCATCTTATTTCCCATTCACAGAGCCAAGTGCTGAAGTGGATATTATGGATGAGCGTGGTAAATGGTTAGAAGTGCTTGGTTGTGGCATGGTACATCCAAATGTCTTGCAGGCAGCAGGGATTGATCCTGAAAAATACAAAGGCTTTGCTTTCGGTCTAGGTGTGGAACGTTTTGCGATGCTTCGTTATGGCATCAATGACTTACGTATGTTCTACCAAAACGATGTGCGTTTCTTACGCCAATTTGCTTAATAGTTTAAACAGTTATTTTAGAATTATTGAAATCCCCCTAAATCCCCCTTTATAAAGGGGGACTGGTCTACCTAAAACGGTGGTGTGTTTTCCTCTCTTTAAAAGAGGGGTTAGGGGAGATTAAGGACATTGAATTTATGAAAATTAGCGAAAATTGGTTGCGTACATGGGTTAACCCAGCCGTTGATAGCAATACATTATCTGACCAACTGACCATGCTGGGTTTAGAGGTCGATGATTTATCACCTGCGGCAAAACCGTTTACTGGCGTGGTTGTTGGTGAAGTGTTGACTGTAGAGCAACATCCCGATGCAGACCGTTTACGTGTGACCACGGTGAATATTGGTTCAGGTGAACCTTTACAAATTGTTTGTGGTGCGCCAAACGTACGTGTCGGTATGAAAGCCCCTGTGGCGACCATTGGTGCTGTGCTTCCAGGTGACTTCAAAATCAAGAAAGGCAAACTTCGTGGCATTGAATCACAAGGTATGCTATGTGGTGCGTCTGAAATTGATCTAGAAGATAAAATTGATGGTCTTTTAGAGTTAGCCGTTGATGCACCTGTCGGTGTGGATATTCGTGAATATTTAAATTTAGATGATCATGTGATTGATATCAGCATCACGCCAAACCGTGGTGACTGTTTCAGTATTCGTGGTATTGCCCGTGAAATTGGGGTGATTAACCAACTGACTGTGACTGCACCTGAAATTAATGCCGTTGCTGCGACCATTGCTGATGAGAAAAAAGTTGTGGTGAGCACTGAAGGCTGCCCACGCTATTTAGGTCGTGTGATTAAAAACGTGAATACCAAAGCAGCAACCCCAGAGTGGATGGAACGCGCTTTGGTTCGCTCAGGGATTCGTCAGCACAGTATTTTGGTTGATATTACCAACTATGTACTGATGGAGTTGGGTCAACCACTCCATGCTTTTGATGCAGCAAAAATTCAAGGTTCAGTCCAAGTTCGTCAAGCGAATACGGCGGAGAAATTGGTTCTACTGAATGAACAAGAAGTTGAGCTCAATGAAAAAGTCATGGTGATTGCGGATGATGAAAAAGCATTAGCGATTGCAGGCATCATGGGTGGCTTGTCTTCATCTGTTACCGATGAAACCCAAGACATTTTCTTAGAGTCTGCATTCTTTGCCCCATTAGCCATTGCAGGTCGTGCCCGTAGCTTTGGCTTACATACCGATGCATCACAGCGTTATGAGCGTGGCGTGGATTTTGAACTCCCAATGCTCGCGATGCACCGCGCATCACAATTGATTGCAGAATTGGCGGGTGGTGAGTTCGGTCCGATTACGACTGCGGAACAAGCGGCTGTTTTACCGAAGCGTGAAGCGATTGAGCTAGAACAAGCACAAGTGGATCAATTGCTCGGTTATCGCGTAGATGCTGCATTTATTGCGGATGCATTAACCCGTTTAGGTTGTGCTGTGACGGTTAAAGCAGAAGGCCAGTGGTCTGTAGTGCCGCCTTCACACCGTTATGATATGGCGATCTACCAAGACCTGATTGAAGAAGTTGCGCGTATTCATGGTTATGACAATATTCAAATCAGTTTGCCAAAAATTGAAGCGAAATTGGCTCAATATCAAGACCAATTTGAAATAGCTCAGCTTCGTCAAACCCTCGTGACTTTGGGTTATCAAGAAGCGATTAGCTTTAGCTTTGCAGACTTAAAGCTTGAGAAGCAACTCAATGCGGCTGTGAATCCTTTGGCTTTGGCTAACCCGATTTCAAGCGATTTAGCGGTGATGCGTTCAACACTGCTCTCTAGTTTGATTCCTTGTGTGCAATACAACGTAAACCGCCAACAAAGTCGTGTACGTTTCTTTGAACTAGGCTTACGCTTTGACTATCAAGACGCTGAATCTATTCATGATTTGAAACAAATTCCTACCCTTGCAGTGATTGCAACAGGTGCAAAAACTTCAGAAACTTGGCATGCTAAACCTCAAGCTATGGATTTCTTTGATTTCAAAGGTGAAATTGAAGAAGTATTGGCAGCAGGTCGTGTGCAGGTTGAATATGTTCGCTCTGAACGTAGCTGGTTGCATCCAGGACAGTCTGCTGAGGTTTTAGTCGATGGTCAATCTATTGGTTACTTTGGTCGATTACATCCATCTTTAGAAGATGCATTGGATTTGAGCACAACTTGGGTGGCTGAACTTGATCAATCGGCTGTTTTGCAAACTTATGTATCTAATTTTACAGAATTATCACGTTTTCCGTCGGTTAGACGTGATATTGCGCTTTTAATTAGTGATAAGATAAATGTAAGTGAAATTCAGCAACTTATCGAAAAAACAGGTGGTGAGCTTTTAGACTCGACTTGGTTATTCGATGTGTACACTGGGCAAGGTGTTGAAGACGGTAAGCGCTCATTGGCATTTGCACTTCTTTGGCAACACCCATCACGTACGCTTGAAGATGCTGAAATTAAATCCGGTATGGATCATATTTTACAAGTGTTGGAAAACACTTATCAGGCGACATTGAGGGCTTCATGACAGCATTAACAAAAGCGGAAATGGCTGACCATTTAAGTGAGCTCACGAGTTTAAACCGTCGTGAAGCTAAGCAAATGGTCGAGTTGTTCTTTGATGAGATTAGCCAAGCGCTAATCTCTGGTGAGCAAGTTAAACTTTCTGGTTTCGGTAACTTTGAGTTGCGTGATAAACGTCAACGTCCAGGTCGTAACCCGAAAACGGGTGAAGAAATTCCGATTTCTGCACGCCGTGTAGTGACCTTCCGCGCAGGGCAGAAATTCCGCCAGCGTGTGGGAAATGAGCAGATCGATTGATCTGCTTTTTTTTGCTTAAAATTTTGGGTGATCGTTTGGCTGATTCAATTCTTGCAAAATAATAGAATGTCGTTTTTTGATAAAATTTGAGCATAAAAAAAGAGAGCCACAGGCTCTCTTTTTGACTAATCTCTAAGAGATTAGTGAGCTTTAGCTTCAGAAGCAGCAGCAACAGTAGCTTCAGAAGCAGCAGCAGTAGCTTCAGAAGCAGCAACAGTAGCTTCAGAAGCAGCAGCAGCAGCATCTACAGCAACTTCAGATGCAGCTTCAACAGCTTCAGATGCAGCAGCAACTTCAGATGCAGCTTCAGCAGCAGGAGCTTCTTCTTTCTTAGCACAGCCAACGAAAGCTAAAGTAGTAGCAACTGCAGCAGCAATAGCGATTTTTTTGAATAACATGGCATCACTCTCTAAAATATGAGATTAAAAAAAACCGACGTTAGTCTGTTGTGTGCTTTTATTGTTCCTAATTTTGTTAGGGACTAACAATGCAGGAGCAGCCTAACTGGTCTGCAAATATGCTATCACTGCGCATTTTGAATTGCTACTAGCTGGGATGAAAAAAGTGATAAAAAAGGTCTAAAAACAGGGCTTTTTTAACAGAAAATAACAATCAATGATGAGGTTTGTATTGGAGAAGTACTGAATAAACATTTAAAAAGATGAAGGTTTTTTATTTCAAATTTTTGTTTATCAAAAACTTGCAAATAAGTTTACAGAGAATGGGATGAAATGTTGCTTTGTGTAAGCTAAGTCAACCAAATAAAAAGGCTGTCGTTAAGACAGCCTTTTTAGGTAAAGCAGGTCGGATTAGCTGGTCGCTTTACGCTTCATTTGATCAAAGAAATCATCGTTGGTTTTAGTTTCTTTCATGCGATCAAGTAAGAATTCCATTGCTGCAAGTTCATCTTGGGTATGAAGTAACTTACGTAAAATCCAGACTTTACGTAGATTGTCTTCAGACATTAGACGCTCTTCGCGACGGGTGCCCGACTTTTTGATATTCATCGCAGGGAAGACACGTTTTTCCGCAATACGGCGATCCAGTGTAATTTCTTGGTTACCTGTACCTTTAAATTCTTCGTAGATCACTTCATCCATTTTACTGCCAGTTTCAATCAGGGCTGTAGAAATGATGGTTAGTGAGCCACCTTCTTCAATATTACGTGCTGCACCGAAGAAACGCTTAGGGCGTTCCAGCGCATGTGCATCCACACCACCAGTTAAAACCTTACCAGATGAAGGCACAACCGTGTTGTAAGCACGTGCTAAACGGGTAATGGAGTCGAGCAGAATCACAACATCTTTCTTGTGCTCAACCAAACGTTTTGCTTTTTCAATCACCATTTCAGCCACTTGAACGTGACGAGCAGGAGATTCATCAAACGTTGACGCAATGACTTCACCACGAACAGTACGTTCCATTTCTGTCACTTCTTCAGGACGTTCGTCAATGAGAAGAACGATCAGGAAGCACTCAGGGTTGTTACGCACGATCGACTGAGCGATGTTTTGTAACAACATGGTTTTACCCGCTTTTGGCGGTGCTACGATAATTGAACGTTGGCCTTTACCGATAGGTGCAACCAAGTCAACTACACGTGCGGTTAAATCTTCTGTCGTCCCGTTACCAAGTTCCATCACCAATTGCTCGGTTGGGAAAAGTGGTGTTAAGTTTTCAAACAAGATTTTGTTACGTGAGTTTTCTGGCGTGTCGTAGTTAATTTGGTTCACTTTTAACAGTGCAAAATAACGTTCGCCTTCTTTGGGTGGGCGAATGGTTCCCGTAATGGTGTCACCAGTACGTAGATTGAAACGACGAATTTGAGATGGGCTAACATAAATGTCATCTGGGCCTGCAAGGTAAGAACCCGCTGCAGAGCGTAAGAAGCCGAAGCCATCTGACAGAATTTCCAAAACGCCATCACCAAAGATCTCTTCGCCATTCATCGCATGGCGCTTTAAGATGGCAAAAATAATGTCTTGCTTACGGTTACGAGCCATTCCTTCGAGGCCCATAAATTCAGCAATTTTGATGAGTTCGCCAATCGGTTTTTTCTTGAGTTCGGTTAAATTCATAGGAGGTCAGATAAGAATCAAAAATTCTAAATTACAGGATGAAAAGGAAGCAACATTTAGCCGCAGACATGCAATGAAGTAACGCAATTGTATTTGAACTATAACAATTCAGAGGACTGATTCATTGTTTGAAGAGAAACGTGTCAAAACAATTTGTATTGCCGAGCGGCGATCTTATGTGTTGTGTCTTTTAAGAAAATGACAGGATTGAATAATCCTTTATCTCTTGATCATGCAATATAAGAGAGAAAGTCAGACTTGTCAATTTATAGCCGAAAAAAATACGCTGTTGTTTAGACAGCGTATTTCATTTTCAATCTAAACGGATGCTTAAATGTTTTCTTCAATGAAAGCAGTCAATTTCGATTTTGGTGCAGCGCCCACTTGTTGAGCAACAACTTCACCATTTTTGAACATGAGTAATGCAGGAATGTTACGGATGTTATAGTTCACAGCCGTTGCTTCGCAAGAAGTCACGTCAACTTTAACAATTTTCACTTTACCTTCGTATTCGTTCGCCAATACTTCTAATACAGGTGCAATTGCTTTACATGGCGCACACCAGCCTGCCCAGAAGTCAACAAGCACAGGAACGTCTGATTGAAGTACATCAGCGTCGAAGTTTGTATCAGTTGTATTTACGATATTGCCAGACATGGATAGCTCCAGTTTCAATTTTTGGATAGTTTTATGGCTAATAGTATGTCATAGCCTGCTATCACTGAGTAGATGGATTACTAAATTTTCAACCTTTAGTTTGAATTTGTCTAATTGAAGCTCACGATGTTACTGATCGTGTAACACAATTGTCATATATGCCGAAATTTTAAAAGCTCGTCAATTTCTGACCACAAATGGCTTTTAAATTGCATGGAGGTGAATTAATCTAAGCACAATTCTGTATAGGTTTATATTAAATCATGTCTGATTTTTTGATTGATGAAGAGTTACTTGCTGCCATCGATATGGGGTCGAACAGCTTCCACTTAGCGATTGCGCGAGTGGACCATGGTGAAGTGAAAAAAGTTGCGTCAATGTCAGAAAAAGTACAGTTAGCAGCGGGTTTAGATGAAAATAAAAACTTAACAGAAGCCGCACAGCAGCGTGGTTTGGCCTGTTTATCTCGCTTTGTCGGACGCTTAGGTTCGGTTCAGCCGAATCGTTTAAGAATTGTGGCGACCAATGCGCTACGCCAAGCCAAAAATGGACATGAATTTATTCAAAAAGCGGCAGAAATTTTGCCGAAGCACATCGAAATTATTGCAGGTCGTGAAGAGGCTCGACTGATTTATTTGGGTGTATCTCATACCATGGTAAACAGTGGGCGCCGCCTTGTGATTGATATCGGTGGGGGTTCAACAGAGCTGATTATTGGTGAAGAATTTGAGCCCATTCATACCGAATCTTTACAAATGGGCTGTGTAGCATTTACCAAAGCCTTCTTTGTCGATGGTGAAATTAACCAAAAAAGTTTTGATAAAGCCGTGGTTGCAGCACGTAAGGAGCTGTCTGGTATTGCCAATACCTATAAAGAAGCGGGTTGGGATACGGTGGTCGGTTCGAGTGGAACCATCAAAGCGTGTCGTCAAATTACCGTGAATATGGGTTGGAGTAATGAAAAAGAAGAACTCACCCGTGACGGTTTAGATAAGCTTAAAGAAAAATTGCTCAAATACAAACATGTCGCTGAGATGGAATTTGATGGTCTAAAAGAAGACCGTCGAGCAGTTTTGCCAGCCGGAATCGCTATTTTGTATGCCATTTTTGATGTACTCGAACTGGATAAACTGGTGTATTCAGATGGTGCCCTACGCGAAGGGGTGATGTATGACTTGCTGGGACGTTTTCAACATGAAGATATTCGAGATCGTTCTGTACAAGCGTTAATGGGCCGTTATAACGCCGATCCAAAACAAGCTGAACGGGTCGTGAACATGGCTCAGCATTTGTTTGATGGTGTGGCGGATTCACTAAAATTAACCACAGAAGACAGTGATTTACTGCGTCGTGCAGCTTATCTGCATGAAATTGGTTTAGCGATTAGTCATGCGGGCTACCATCGTCATGGCGCATATTTATTGCAACATTCTGACATTGCGGGCTTCTCGCAAATTGATCAAAACCATCTATCACATTTGGTGGCCCATCACCGTCGTAAGCTGCGCAGTGACGCACGTGTCGATGTGATGAAGGTCGGTGGTAACAAATTAGTCTATCTGTGTTTGTTACTTCGCCTCGCAGTTTTGCTCAATCATAGTCGTAGCGATCAGATGCTTCCTGCCATTGAATTAACAGTAGGCAATGCGCAACAATGGCAGCTGAGTGTTTCTGGTAATGCCGCGCAATGGCCTTTGCTGGTTGCAGACTTGCATGATGAGCAAGCGCAATTTAAGCATTGGGATGTTGAGCTGGATATCCAATCAGAACAATTTGTCGATGAATAAATTGGTCAATTAGGGATTTATGGTTGAGCTATGAAGAATAAAGCTGCGCAATCCAAAGCATGGACGACGGTTCAAATTGCACGTCATCCTGAGCGTCCGCAATTTTTAGATTATGTGAGTGAAATTTTTACCGAATTTGATGCTTTGCATGGTGATCGCTTATTTGGTGATGATGGTGCAATGATCGGTGGATTAGCTCGCTTTGATGGTCAGCCAGTCATGATTGTGGGTCAACACCGTGGTCGTAGTACGCGTGAAAAGTTACAACATAACTTTGGTATGAGTAACCCAGAAGGTTACCGTAAATCACAACGTTTACTCGATATGGCTGAACGTTTTAATCTACCCGTCTTTACCTTTATTGACACCATGGGTGCATATCCAGGTGTGGGTGCAGAAGAACGTGGTCAGGCTGAAGCAATTGCAACGTCTTTGGCACAACTTTCAAGCTTGAAAGTGCCTGTAATTGCAACTGTACTCGGTGAAGGCGGTTCAGGTGGTGCACTGGGTATTGGTGTGGCTGACCGTGTGGTGATGTTATCCCATAGTATTTATTCAGTCATTTCACCTGAAGGCTGTGCATCTATTTTATGGAAAACAGCTGAAAAAGCAGAACAAGCCAGCGAAGCTTTGGCATTGACTGCTGAAAAACTACAGAAAATTGGTATTGTTGAATATGTGGTCGATGAAGGTGAAGGCGCTCATCTCAACCCAGAACAAGTCATGCATGCTTTAAAAACCGTTTTAAAAGATGCATTGGCTGAGTTGCAACCAATGGATGCGAATGAACGATGCGAAGCACGTTACCAACGTTTAATGAAGTTTGGCAGCGACAATTTAGGGCTAGTGTCTTAACTGAGTTTCAGGATACGCCTGAACAGCCTCATTTTTTAATCGGATGTAGTGGTGGCATGGATTCCATGCTGCTACTCCATTTGATGTCTCATTTATTTCCCAAGCGCATTCGCGCCATCTATATTGATCATCAATTGCAGGATGTCAGTCCGCAGTGGGGTAGCTTTGTTCAAGAACAATGCTATGTCTTGGATGTCCCATGTGTGATTCAAGCGGTGGATGTTGATCTAGGCAATGTAGAAAGCCAAGCGCGTAGTGCACGTTATGCGGCCTTTCAGAAGCATCTTCTTGCCAATGAAATTTTAGTTCTCGCCCATCATCAACAAGATCAAGCCGAAACCGTTTTACTCCGTTTACTCTCTGGTGCGGGAATTCATGGACTTGCCGCCATGCAGAGCATCGACATACGAGAGCAATTTACAATTTGGCGCCCTCTATTGGCTTTGTCCAGACAGCAAATTGAGCTGTGGGCTGCTGAGATGCAGCTGAGAAATATTCAAGACCAAACCAATTTTGATACCAGTTATGATCGGGCATGGTGCCGAGCTGAATTGTGGCCAATTTTAGAACAACGCTTTCCGAAAATGCAGCAAGCTTTGGCACGCACCAGTTATTTGATGCAAGATGCCGAAACGATTTTGGCCGATGTGTTGGCGCAAGATTGGGCCAGTTGCGGGAATGCTGCGGTTTTAAATTTAACCCCATTTCGTCAGTTATCTGCACCGAGACAGCGACAGTTGTTGTCCGCTTGGATGAAAGGTGAGGATTTATATCGTCCTGCTTTTGATATGGTGCAACGCTTGTTTGATGAAGTGATTGAATCCAAAGTGGATGCCCAAGCCGCATTGCATTGGAACCAATATTATTATGTGCGCTATCAACAACAGCTCTTTCGTGTCAGTAAAGCAGAGTATTTGGCGGAACAATTTCAGACGATTGAGTCAATTGAGCAACGGTTTAGTTTAGATCAAGCTTATGCATTGGCTTCAGGGCAATTTCGCATTGAAACACAAAAATATGGACTGTCTTCTGCATTATTAGAGCAGCCTTTACAGATAAAACCACGTTTAGGTGGAGAAAAATTGCATTTGTATGGGCGTGTTGGGGCTTGGCCGTTGAAAAAAGCCATTCAGAGCGCACAAATTTTTCCGTGGCAACGTCATACAATACAAATATTAAGCATAGATAATGTTATGCTTGGTGTTTTTACGCCTAAAGGATTTTGGTTGGTCGAGTCGGCTTATTGTGAAGCGGGTGGATGGCAACCAAATTTAATCGCTTAGTTAAAAAATTCAGGATAGAGAAATAATCATGAGCGCAGTGTTGAATCGTAATATTTGTTTTATCGGCGGTGGTAACATGGCTCAAGCCCTCATTGGTGGCTTGATTTCACGTGGTTTACCTTCAACTCGCATTACGGTTTCTGATCCTGTTGAACAAGTTCGTCATTTATTGGCTGAAAAAGACTTGGTGGTGACTGAGGATAACGCATCTGCTATTCGTGAAGCCGATGTCGTGGTCTTAGCGGTTAAACCTCAAGTTTTAGCCGATGTTTTAAAACCATTAAACGGTTTATTTGACGGTAAGTTGATTATTTCGATTGTTGCGGGTGCTGAAATTGCAACGATTGCTGCATTAGCTGGCAGTAATCGTATTGTTCGTGTGATGCCAAATACGCCTGCTTTAGTACAAACAGGTGCGCATGGTTTATATGCCACTGAGGCTGTAGATAAAGAAGACCGTGATTTGGCGAGCCAAGTACTTGCTGCGACAGGTTTGACTTTATGGGTAGGCGAGGAAGCGCAAATTGATGCTGTGACTGCGGTGTCTGGTTCAGGTCCTGCGTATTTTTTCTATATGATGGAAAGCATGATCCGTGCAGGTAAAAACCTCGGTCTAGATGAAAAAGTAGCAACGGCGTTGACGTTGCAAACTGCATTGGGTGCGGCACAAATGGCAATCACGAGCTCAAATACACCAGCTGAATTGCGTAAAAATGTCACTTCACCGAATGGTACAACCCAAGCGGCACTTGAAGTGTTTGATCGTGCACAAATTTCACAAAATATCCAAGCTGCATTGGCTGCTGCTCAAAAGCGCAGTCAGGAACTTGCTCAAGAGCTGAGTGAAAGTAGCAAATAATCGTTTTATTTAGGAAAGTTCAAGTATGGGTGCAAACTCTGCGCTAATTTTTGGCATCATTATTAACGTTGCAATTTTACTGGTGTTCTTCCGCTTTCTCATGCAGTTGGCAGCGGTTAACTTTTATAACCCAGTGGTGATGTCGACCGTAAAAGCCACCAAAATTGTGGATATGTTTGGTCGTATTTTTCCAAATGTAGCGAAAGGCCGCGTTAACTTAGCGGCTTTAGTGCTTTTGGTTTTATTGTACTTACTGAAAATTTTTGGCGTCATGTATCTCTCTGGAGCGATGCCGAATAGTCCTGTGCATTTGGTCATTTTAACTTTTGTGACCATGATTCAGGACTTGATTCGTTTCTGTCGTTACCTGATTTTTGCAACAATTATATTAAGTTGGGTGGTGATGTTTACGCAGTCACGTTCGCCTTATATCGAAGTGATTCAAGAGCTTGCTGAACCATTATTGGCACCGTTTCGCCGTTTATTGCCCAATATGGGGATGATTGATCTTTCTCCAATCGTAGCGTTCTTGGCGCTGTATATTGCTGAAATGATTATGAATGAAGTGGCGATTGTTCTGCTCACTGGTTTATAAGATTGTAGCGAATAAAAAAAGGACTCGATTGCGAGTCCTTTTTTTGTGGTTGAAATTTTTAGGTGAAGACGTTGATATTTCTTCTAGGAGGCAAATGACCTCCATACCAGCCTTCCTCCTAGGAGAAAGGCGCAAATGTTTTAGTGGGCTTCATCCCAGTTTCGACCTTTGCCGACTTCAACCAACAATGGCACAGAAATTTGCAAGACGGATTGCATCACGTCTGCCAGTTTCGAAGCCAGTTCATCAGCAATACTTTCATCGACTTCAAAAACCAATTCATCGTGTACTTGTAGTAGCATTTTGGCTTGATCTTTAGGCAGCATTTGATCAACTGCAATCATCGCCATTTTAATAATGTCCGCAGCAGAACCTTGCAGCGGTGCATTAATTGCGGCACGTTCAGCCGCTTGTTTGATCATTTTATTGCTTGCCATAATATCGGGCGTATACAAGCGACGGCCTAAAATGGTTTCGACAAAACCTTGTTCACGTGCAATTTGACGGGTACGTTCCATATAGTCGAGCACGCCCGGATAACGTTGGAAGTATTTCGCAATATAGCCACGCGATTCTTCGCGGCTAAAACCGAGTTGACGGGTTAAGCCAAACTCAGACATGCCGTAGAGTAGACCGAAGTTGACGGCTTTGGCCTGACGACGTTGGTCTGACGTGACATCTTCAAGTGCAACACCTAAGACTTCAGCCGCTGTACGACGGTGTACATCTTGTCCATGATTAAAGGCATCGACCAAGGCTTCATCTTGTGAGAAATGCGCCATTAAACGCAGTTCAATTTGTGAATAATCGGCTGCCAAGAGCACGCGACCTTGTGGTGCAATAAAGGCTTTACGAATTTGACGTCCAATTTCCTCACGCACAGGAATGTTCTGTAAGTTGGGGTCGGTCGAAGACAGACGACCAGTTGCGGTCAGTGCTTGGTGGTAACTGGTATGCACACGATGGGTATCACTGTTGGCTTGTTTTAATAAGCCATCGGTATAGGTGCTTTTTAGTTTGGATAAACCGCGATAGTCCAAAATTAGCTCGGTAATTGGGTGGTCAATCTTTTCTAAAACACTTTCAGAGGTACTGTACTGACCTGTTGCGGTTTTTTTGCCGCCCTTAAGTCCGAGTTTATCAAACAGAATTTCACCGACTTGCTTCGGCGAGCTGACATTGAAACTTTGTCCTGCCAGTTCGGTAATTTGGCTTTCAAGGTTGGCCATGGTATTGGCAAACTCAACACCAAGTTGGTCAAGGAAGCCTAGATCCAATTCAATGCCATTTTCTTCCATGATGGTCAGGACACGGGCAACTGGCATTTCGACATTGTGCAAAATATTGACCAGTTCGGGATGCTTTTGTAGTTTGGCATCGAGCACTTCAAACAGGCGATAGGTCACATGTGCATCTTCAGCGGCATAGTGCGCGGCGGTTTCGATCTCAATTTGGTTAAAGGTTTTTTGTTTTGCGCCTTTACCTGCCACCTGTTCAAAGGTCGTGGTTAAGTGGCTGAGGTAGAGGCGTGAAACATCATCCATCCCGTGACGAGTCGCCACAGCATTGAGTACATAAGATGCCAACATGGTATCGAAATACCAGCCTTTTAGCTCTATGCCATGATTTTCTAAGACATGCGCATCATATTTCAAATGATGACCGATTTTCTGAACCGACTCATCTTCTAAAATAGGTTTAATTTGCGCCAAGATCTGTTCACGATCTAGCTGCGCAGGTGCATTTTCATAATCATGCGCAAGTGGAACGTAATACGCATCTTGCGCATCGAACGCGACCGAAAAACCAACAATTTGCGCTACGCGATAGTCTAAACTGGTGGTTTCGGTATCAAAGGCAAAACGTTTTTCTGTACTTAAACGTTTGAATAATTGAGTCCACTGTTCTGCACTGAGCACAGTATGGTAATTCGCTTGACCCAGTTGGTCATCGACACTGCTTTGAACGGCCTGATCTTCTGTATTGATGACGGTTTCAGATTGTGCTGATTTGGCAATGTGTTGCGTCGCTTGTTTGTAGGTTGCACTATTGGGATTGTTTGGATGATCGAGCGATTGTAACTGCTGGCGGAATTCCAGTTCGGTATACAGTGAACGTAAGGCTTCAGTATTTGGATCTTGGAGTTTAAGATCGTCAAAGGTCAGTCCTGTCTCTAAGTCACAGACAATACTTGCCAGTTGATGATCAAGCGCAATGCCATCAGCATGTTCTTTGATGTTTTGACCGACTTTGCCTTTAATTTTATCGACATTTTCTAAAATGCCACCAATCGAGCCATATTCTGTTAATAGTTTTGCTGCGGTTTTAGCCCCGACACCCGGAACACCCATAATGCCGTCAGAGGCATCGCCCATTAAGGTCAGATAATCAATAATTTGGTTTGGCCACACCCCAAACTTTTCAAACACGCCATTCACATCCATCGGCTTGTCTTTAAAGCTGTCTTCTAAGGTGACTTTATCGGTCACCAACTGTGCCATGTCTTTATCGCCTGTGGAAATCAGCACTTGCTGTCCCGCGGCTTCCGCACGTTTGGCTAAAGTCCCGATGATGTCATCTGCTTCTGCACCTGGGAGCATGTATAAGGGGATACCCAAAGCACGAATTAAGGCATGCAAGTATGGAATTTGTTCTGATAATTCCTCAGGCATACTTGGGCGGTCACCTTTATAAATTGGCGATAGCACATGACGAAAAGTTGGTTCTGGCGTATCAAAAATGACTGCCATATGTGTTGGCTGGGTACGACGCATCAGTTTTTGGATGGCAGAAATTGCCCCACGAATTGCATTGGTATGTAAGCCAGTTGACGTGGTGAGCGGTGGCAAAGCATGAAAAGCACGAAATAAAAAGTATGAGCCATCGACCAAGACAAATGGTGGCATTGCAAGATTCCTTATCCAAATAACCCGTTTATTGTACGTGATTTTGACGCAGAACAAAGTGTATTGATGTACCGATTGGCATAGATGGTTACGGTTATGCGCTTAAAGATGTACTACAAGCTGATGTATTATTTGAAGATGAGAAAAAGAGATCGAGAACGGATGCAAACTGGACAGCGTGAAATTCGCATGATGTGGTTAATGGGGCTCACGATTGTTGCTATTGCAGCATGGTTTCTGGCTGTACCGCTGTTGAGTGCATTGTGTGGAATTGCTTTGATCATGAGTGTTATGCACTATGTCGATAGCATTGAACACCCCAGTGCGAGGTTGGCGGAACAACGGGGCATTGCTTTCCAGCCAACGTCAAAAGTGCCGCTTTACCTTGCTGCTTTCGTCATTTTAATTGGCATGGTGGGGCAATGGGGCGGACTCATTGGATTGGGGATCAGTGGCTGGCTATTCTTTTTCTTTCGTTGGTTACGTCGTCTAGAATATCTATTGTTATCCGTGCAAGCACAGCCATATCAGGTGATATCTGACCGATTCACAGAATCTGAAAATTCTCCCTCTTTACCCACTACTCTAAACAACACAGATGATTTAAGTCTCAGTGAGCAAGTGAAACGCTGGCTTTGGCAGGGCAATCCTGTCTTAAAAGTTGCGATTGTGATACTGCTGATTGGGCTTATTTTATTATTACGCTTTGCCACCGAACATTGGCAGTTGAGTCTTGCTGTTAAACTGAGTCTCGTTGCTGCGGTAAGTCTGGGCGTTGTGGTCTTTGGTTATGCGCTCCTACAAAAGAACCGTAGTTTTGCTTTGGCTTTGGAAGCACTTGGACTGTCAGGTTTATTTTTGACTTTATTTTTTGCTTACTACAACGGTGTGATTGCAAGTTTAGTGATTGCAAGCCTGTGCTTTGTGGTGGTGATGGCGCTTACACTTTGGCTCAGTTTAAAACAGCAGTCGATTGAGCTGGCGTTGATGGCACTGATCATTGCTTATTTGGCACCTTTTACTTTGCCTGTACGGAATGCCACTGCGATAGAACTGGTGGCCTACTATTTGGTCATCAATATTGCGGTTGCTGTTTTAAGCACGTTCAGGCCGTGGAAAGTCCTTAACCAAATTGCTTTTTTAATGACGGTGGTCGTAGGCGGAGCTTATGCCTTTTATCAGGGTAAAGCGTCTGAGCGAGACATGCTGGCCGTGTTGGTTTTGGCACATAGTGCGGTCTTTATTTGGTTGAGTTTTCGTTATAGTCAACTGTTGGCGCGTGAGGATTTAACTCAGTTTAAGTTAAAACCGATCTTGGATGTGGCTTTGATTTTTGCTGCACCCATTATTGCTTTTGCTTTTTTGTATGTGATGTATTTTGAGGAAACGACTTGGCAGGCAGGCTTTAGTCTCGGCTTTGCAGCGCTCTATGCCATGCTTTATCAACTGCTAAAAAGAGCCCATAGCGTTGAGCTGATTGCGCAAAGTTATCTCAGTTTGACTTTGGTCTTCTTGGCGCTGATTCCCCCTATTTTACTGCCTGATCAGTGGGGTGTGGTGGGTTGGAGTGTTGAGGGTGCACTGATCTTTATGTATGCCTTATATCGAAATTCCGCTCTGAGTCGTTATTTGGCGATGGGCTTATTGGCCGTGGCAGGGCTCTCAAGTCTGTACTATGTGGTGGAGCTCAATCGTTTTCCAACGGAAGTCTATTGGGCGCTGTGTCTGAGTTATTTTGCTGTGGTTGCCGTTGCCAACAGTGTAGAGCGCTTTAGACAACAGTTGTCTTTTGCCACCATTGCCTTTTTTTGCTTACAACTGCTTTCAGCAACCAGCATGTTGTTTATTTTACTTTTGGATGAAATCGACAGTAAAAGTCAGGTAACGATGGCACTGCTGATCATCGTGCTTTTATATACAGTACTGAATGAATGGTTGCTCTACCGCAAAGCCAGTTGGTCATGGCTATTACCCAAATGGATTGGCCTGATTCCGCTGTATGCAATTGCCTTCATTTTCTTGGTTGACCTGAGCCATGATGGCATCATTATGTGGCAGTCTGGTTTAGACCGTCTATTGTTTGCTTTAACGAGTGGATTACTCACGTTGCTGTGGCTCCGCCCGTTACAGGGCGTAGAGGATGAGCAGGAGTGGGTGAGTTTGGGTGCTTTACTGAGTTTAGCGCTGACCAGCTTAACCCTCATTCCAAGTATGCCGTATTTGAGCATGGTCATTTTACCGCTGGCCTTTGCTGCATGGTGCTACACACAATCGACTCAAACGCGATGGAGACAGTTTTGGCAAGCACGCAATACCTTAGTGCTCATGTTGTTTTGGATCGTGTGTTCTCAGATCTTTAGCCAACAAGCTTTTGCAGGGTACTGGTTACCCATTTTCAACCCATTTGACTTGGTCAGTATTGCGATGCTGATCGGTTTCATTTGGATGCTGAATTTACAAATGAAAGCGGGTTTGGAAAAAAGTCTGGGTGCCATTTTGATGATGTCGAGTCTACTTTGGCTCAGTAGTTATGTGGTGCTACGTGCGCTGCATGTCTACTTCCTAACACCCTATAATGACTGGGAAATGTGGCAAAATGCTTTAGTACAACTGAGCTTTACTTTGCTTTGGGTTAGTTTGGCTTTCATTTGCATGCTGACGGCAACCAAACGCAACTTGCGTTCATTGTGGATTTTTGGCGGCTGTATTTTAGTTCTGGTGACGCTGAAATTGGTATTGTTTGACTTATCTCACATTGGGACACTCACCCGCGTGATTTCATTCTTAGGCGCAGGTTTGGTGATGTTGGTAATTGCGTATATTGCACCGATGCCTGAACTTGAGGAAAAGACCAATTAAACAAGTTCAGCTCCTTATGTCTGCAGGGATCATAAGGAGCTGAGGCGATTTATTTGATATTCGGTTCTCGTTTCAAGGCTTGTGCATTGGCATATTGATCAATTTCTTCATTGGATAATGGACGCGAAAGCGGATGATCGACAAAGCCCATTTTCGGCACAGGAATTTCGATTTGGTTATCTAAGAAACCATTACGAATACGTTCCTGCATTTCATCACGCACTTGCAAAAAGTGTTCTTGCTGACACCACACGGCAAACAGTAACTCAATCGAAGACTCACGAAAGGCGGTGACGGTGACGGCAGGTTTAGGGTCTGCAAGCACCAAAGGATATTTATTAGCCACATCAATCAGCACTTCACGTACTTTAATGATGTTCTCATGAAAGTTAATCGCTAGGGTGATGGGAATACGCCGTATTGGAAACTTAGAGAGGTTATGAACTGGGGCTCGAATCAGTTGTTCATTCGGTAGTCGTACATAAATGTTGTCCTGAGTGAGTAGCTTAACCGAGAGGAGGTCAATTGAAATGACTTCACCTTCAATGGTATTGCCACGAATAAGGGTGATTGAAATGGTGTCGCCAATTTCAAAAGAACCTTCACCAATCAGGAACAATCCACTGATTAAGTTGGATGCTGAGGTTTGTGAGGCAAAACCCAAAGCAACCGTCAAAATACCTGCGGCGCCTAAAAATACACTCAGTTTAAAACCAGCTTCTTTGAGGCTGGCCATCACAAAAATTAGGAAAATAAAGTAAAAAATACCACGACGCCAGACCAACCGTTGGTGGGCGTTAAACTTGGTGCCAATGGTTCGGATAAAGGTATTTGAAACCAGACGTGCCAAGAGAAACCCAACAAAACACAGCACTAAGGCAATTAAGATTTCCGTTAGTCGTTCTGTATTGATGTTGGTAAAAATGCCTTTTAGGCTACTGGTAATTTCTTGGGGAATATTTGAGTTTGGCATCTGTCCCCCTTAGAAGAATGAATCAAACATATTAAATAATGCACTCGCCGAAGAGCGCGGTGGATGCACATAAATCACTTTGCCTGCATGCGGAGGCGTACGGTTCTCGATACGGATTCGCGGTGGCCGATCGGCGCCTTCATGTAAGACTTTAATTTGCGATGTCCAAAGTCGATCCGTACTTTCACTATAAAATAAAGGCAGGGCTGAAACAGGCACGTTCATGCGGTCAAAACGCAGTTGTAAATGGCTGGTGTTGTGGAACTCAATGGGCGTCACTGCACGAAATGCACGTGGTTTGAGTTGATGCAATTCAGTTCGACCATCGACAGCCGTAGCGTAGGCAATTTCACCTGTACGGTGGTTTGGCCCAAACCAAGTTTCTTTGGGTAAAATCACAGGAATATCAAATAGGGGATCGCGCTGACCTTCAATAAAACCCGAAATCCATAATGGAGTGCTGATATACAGCGTCCCGCGCTGACCCGCTGGAATATAAATCGGATCGACAGGTTTAATCACCACTGAACGATCGGCCAAACGTGGCATCAGTTGAATCGTATGGTGAGTGTTTTTAAACATGTAGCGTTTAATTTCAACGGGTTGTGGAAAGGCGAAATGTGGGTCTTCTATCGCATGCCATTTTTGCTCATAGTCATACTGAACTTGAGGACGATGAAACTCTAAACGCCACTCTTGTAGACCGCGGGTGAGGCGAAAAAGTAATGAGCCGAACTGCCACGCACGGGCTTGATTCAACTCAAAGTTGTATTCCCCCCACCATTTTAAATTGGGGCTATCCGATTCAAACAGTTCATTCATATTAGGCAACAGCACATTTCCTTATATTGCAAATCAGTGAAAAACAGACTTCACGCTGTCATATGCTTAGAGTACACTCAAAATAATATTTTTCATCATTATTATAATTTTAAGATGCAAGTGCTTAAACAATTACAAATTCCCTATAGTTTTGCGAAGCGTCATGGCGTGCTGTTGCGTTACGAAGGCGATCAAGCCTTTATTGTGCGCCGTGAAAGTACCCCGTTGTTGGCTTTGCAAGAGGCACGTCGTTTTTTAGGTGTGGCAGCACAACATCAACTGTGTAGTGATGAAGAATTTCACCAGCTTTTAAGCAGTAGCTATGCAGGGGACAGTGGCGAATCACAACAAGTGGCCGCAGGTTTAGAAGATCATCCCGATTTACTCAGTTTAGCTGACCAAGTGCCTGAAGCTGAAGATCTGATGGATCAAGAAGATGATGCTCCAATTGTTCGTTTGATTAATGCGTTATTGTCTGAAGCCATTCGTGTTGGCGCATCTGATATTCATATTGAAGCCTTTGAAAAGAAACTATCGGTGCGTTTACGTGTCGATGGGCAATTACGTGAAATTGTGCAGCCACGCCGTGAACTAGCACCGCTGTTGGTGTCTCGTATTAAAGTCATGGCAAAACTGGATATTGCGGAAAAACGGATTCCGCAAGATGGGCGTATTTCACTGCGTTTAGCCGGTCGTGAAGTGGATGTGCGTGTTTCGACTTTGCCATCATCACATGGCGAACGTGTGGTGATGCGTTTATTAGATAAACAAGCCGGTCGTTTGAACATGACCCATTTGGGCTTATTGAAACCTGACTATGAGCGTTTAACCCAATTGGTGCATCGCCCACACGGCATTATTTTGGTCACAGGGCCGACAGGTTCGGGTAAAACAACAACGCTTTATGCGGCGCTTTCAGACCTTAATGATGGTTCGAAAAATATTTTGACCGCAGAAGACCCGATTGAATATCAACTGGAAGGGATTGGACAGACACAAGTCAACACCAAAGTCGATATGACTTTTGCGAGAGCCTTAAAGGCCATGCTGCGTCAAGACCCTGATGTAGTAATGGTGGGTGAAATCCGTGACTTGGAAACGGCTGAAATTGCGGTACAAGCATCGCTCACAGGGCATTTGGTTTTATCTACACTGCATACCAATACGGCCATTGGTGCGGTGACCCGTTTAAAAGATATGGGCATTGAGCCGTTTTTGCTGTCGAGTTCTTTGATTGGTGTCATTGCACAGCGTTTAGTGCGAACCTTATGTAGTCACTGTGTGACATGGCATGAAGCCGATACTTTTGAAACACAACTGTTTCAGCATTTGAATCCAAAAGCAGAACTTCAGTTACCTCAACCGAATGGCTGTGAACGTTGTGCACATACAGGTTTTACAGGGCGGACGGCGATTTATGAAATTGTCGCTGTGGACGATCAGATGCGCCGTTTAGTTCATGGCAATGCCGCTGAATATGAATTAGAAAGTTATGCCCGACAACACTCAGGCTCTATTCGTGATGATGGTTTGCGTAAAGTGTTGGCGGGGAAAACCACACTGGAAGAAGTATTACGTGTGACCAATGAAGCGGCTGAGTAATGAATAAAGCTAAAGATTAAATTTAAAAAATGAAATTTTAGTGGGCTCATTTATTTTGAAATGGAGTGCCTTTAAAAAATGCAAGTTCCAGTGCTCTGTATTCCGTAATGTCATAACCAACTTTTTGTTTCATTAACTCAAAAAATGCTGTAAATGCTTTTTCATTTTTTAGCTCTTCGATCAGCTTTAAATACTCAATATAAGCTCTGGGCTTTTCTAGTCTGTATTTATGTGGTTCTACATTGTTTAGAAATCTAAAAACACTGCTGTCCCAAATCGCATATTGCTTTGGGTTTATAAAATGTAAGAGTTTTGATGTACCAACAAGTGAATTGTTAAAGGTAGTTTTTAGCGTTGTAAGTTGTTGTTCATCGATAAGTTTGCCTTTTTTGACTTCATTTAAGATGAAGACAACTTTTTCTGTATTTTTAAGATTTAGCGCTTTTAGGATCGTGGGCATCCAAGAATAAGTAAAACTTATTCCGATAACCAAATTCTCTAAATTGATAGATTCTAAATTTTGGAAGTAATTTAAAAAATAAGGATAGGAAAGGAGATAATTTTCTTCAGTCGATTTGAAATTATTTGCAATATTAGTCAGTTGAAGAAAAGTTTCATCATTTGATTTGTCACGTTTCATTTTAGGTGTTTTTCTACATTGTTTAAGTCAATATAGAATATTTGAATAAATTAAATCCACCTAAAAATTAGTCTTTCTTTTTAAGTGGATGTTCATTTAAAAATTAAACAATCACATTCAACGTCACATCAATATTGCCACGCGTTGCATTTGAATAAGGGCAAACAATATGTGCTGCATCCACTAATTTTTGCGCTTCTGCTTGCTCTAAACCTTCTAAATGAATGTTCAAGGTCACTTGAATACCAAAGCCTGTTGGAATCGGGCCAATACCTACATCACCTTCGATATAAACATCAGGTGTAATTTTTAATTGGTCACGGTTAGCAACAAACTTCATTGCACCTAGAAAACATGCAGAATAACCTGCGGCAAAAAGCTGTTCAGGGTTCGTTCCACCACCTGCGCCGCCCATTTCTTTAGGAACGGTGAGTTTTACATCTAAAATTCCATCAGAAGAGGTTGCGCGACCATCACGGCCACCTGTCGCTTTAGCATGTGCTGTATAAACTACTTTTTCTAAAGACATTGTGATTCCCTGAATATTGTATTTGAGTTCTTATCCTGTCCTAAATTGCAGAAAGAATAAGCAGTGTTTTTGTAAATTTATACAGAGTGTGCTTACGATTAGGTTGAAGGTTTAGTTAATTAAAAATCAATGATATAGAATGCTATTATCGTTTTTTAACATTCGCAATCGGGGCTTGTCGATGTGAATGAAAACTGAGAGGGATTCGAGGGATTATTAATTTTTAAAGATAAATAGAGTCATGTATTTTATGAGAGCTAGAGCTACTCAATGAAAGAGCAGCAGTGAATCAATATGAAGTTTTTGTGCGAAGAATAACCTTGTCTTAAACGATCGCAGCGTGATTAAAACTGCACTAATTTTCGGTGTTGCATCAACGGCATGCTTTCACGGATTTGAACTTGTTCTGCCAAGTCAAAAGGTACCGTAATCAACTGTGCGCCCGGGTTAAGAATCAAATCCAAAACTTGACCACGGCTATTGGTTGCTGCTGCATGTCCCCAAGTTTGTCTCTTTTCACCATGCCAACCTTGTTGCGCTGCGCCTAACACGATGCTTTGGCTATCCATCGCACGGGCTTGTAATAATAACTGCCAGTGCATTTGCCCCGTGGTGTAGGTAAATGCAGCAGGAGCAGTCAAAATATTTGCACCACGCGCGCGTAAAGTTAAAGCCAGTTCAGGAAAGCGTAAGTCATAGCAAACCATTAAGCCAATATTACCAAAAGGTGTTTTTGCCACAACGACATCTGTACCAGGTTCAAAAAACTTAGATTCTTGGTAGCCACCCACAGCATCGCCAACTTGTACGTCAAACAAATGAATTTTGTCATAACGTGCTTCAGTACGTTCAGGGCTAATGCAAAGACTGACTGTACGAACACGACCATCTTCAATAACAGAACCATCTGGACGGAACGGGCATGGGAGAGTACCCGCGACGATCCAGATCTGATATTGATGAGCAAGATTTTCTAAACGCTTTTGAATGTCTTCAAACTGTGCTGCGGTCTCACGTTGTTTGCCTGCAGCAAAACAAACGAAGTTTTCGGGAAACACAATAAGTTCAGCACCATTTGCTTTACTTTGTTGAATGAGAGACTCAATGACAAGGAAGTTTGCTTCAATGTCATTTTGAGAGTTCATCTGTACAACAGAAAGTAAAGTCATAAATGGGCCTACAAAATTTGTTGTTATGCGTTTTGTTGCTGTGACACTTGATCGAGGCTGTCTTGTTCTTTTTGCAACTGTTTGACCAAAGGTTCAAACATATTTTGATTACTTTGATTCAGTTCCATCAAAGTCTTATGCGCATCTAGTACGGTGTTTAACATATTACGATGCGTAATGTGCTCTTCCATCAGTTCGAGGGTACAAACGTTTGGATCGCCACAGTAGTTTAAAATCACAAAAACCTGCCCTAGCCCCATACTGTTGGCTAAGGTAGTGATATCAGAGTTGGTGGACAACATGACAGCTTGGATATTATGGATCTGTTTAAGCTTTAAGCCTAACTTTGCCAAAATGCCTAACACAGTGCTGTCGATGAATGTAGTTTGGGTTAAATCTACGATTGCACCAACAACATTTGACTGTTGTTCAATACGGTTTAAAAGTTTGTCTAGACTGATACAAGATTGGGCACGCACTTCGCCAATAAGCTTAAAAATATGCGTTCCATTCAAGCTTGCATATTCAACATGACCTGTTGACATATAAATGCCATTTGCAGAGAAGGATAGGAAATTATCCCATAGGGCAAATACTTACTCAAGTATCTAACAGTCTTAGAAGATAGGATATTGTAATAAGTTATTGATAATTTGATTAATTCATTCGACGTAAACTTAAAATGGCAATATCGTCTGCAACATGTTCTGGTGCTTCAAAGGATTGATTTTGCAAATGATAGACCAATTGTGTGAACTGATCATTCAGTCCACCATTGAAGGGTTCGAGTGCGCCATCGGAACAAATAATGAAGCGGGCATGGCGGTTGAGCACACATTCATGCTCTTCAACTTCCAGCTCTTCAGTCAGGCCCAGAGGAAAACTACTGGTATGTAATATTTTAGGAGCTTGATTTGGCTCAAAGATAATTGCGGGGGGGTAATGTCCTGCACTCGACCAACGAAGTTGATGTGTTTCGAGGTTTAAAATCCCTGCAATCATGGTGATGTGCTTTTCAATATTCTCTTGAACCAACATGCCATTGAGTTTCTTAATTAACCCACGCGGTGTTTTGGCACGACCATGAAAAGCCGCCATCCAAGAGGTTAATAAGCTACTGGTGACCCCATGACCAGATACATCAGCCAAATAGAACATCACTTCTTTATCGCTAATTTTCCAATAATCAAACCAGTCTCCAGACAAATAAGCAGAAGGCTGAAAAAACGTTTCAACGGTGTAGTTTTGGAGTTCTATAGGGTTTGGTAAAAGTCGCTTTTGTAACTCTGCTGCGGAAGGCAGATCGCGACTGTCTTGATTACGCTTATATTGAGCATCAATTTTGAGTAAGGATTGCTGTGGGTTACTGGGCAGTTTATTCCACATCCAACCTGCTAAAGCACCGAGTTCCCAAGCTTGGGCTAAAGCACTACCTTCATTTTCAAAGGCAAGGACAATGGTAGGCAGTGTCCATTTATAATCTAAATAATCTTGGATATCGGCAATAGCAATAATAGTCGGGTCATAAAGATCAATGTCTTCTATGCGAATCATTTGCACACTTGGTAGTGTGTCTAGCACCTGTTCTAAATATGGAATATGGCGAGAAGGTTGAATGAAATACATAAAAAAAATGGCTTATCCTTAGCATTAAGCTATTGCTTTACTATAACAAGCAAATTACAGCTAGAGAAAAAAAATTCAACTCTAGCTGCAATACATTGTTATTCCGTATCTAACATTTGATGCGATTCATTGGTTGATGGAGAGCTAGAAGAATCATCATCACCGACCTCATCAATGAACATTCCTTCAGCTTCTTGGCCTTTTTTCTCAGCAATAATGAAGTTTTTACGTTGTAAATAAATATCACGAATTGAGGAATATTTGTCGCCTTGAATCGCACCCTCAATATCAATCAGTTGTGATCGCACATCAATACCACGTAAAGTCTGTTCCGCCCAATACAGGCCTTCTTCATCTTCTAATATGTATCTTTGTGGGCGTGCATAGCCGTCAATAACCAAGCCAAAGCCATCACGGAAAGTACTTGGCCCAAAAACAGGAAGTACTAGGTATGGGCCAGATGGAACCCCCCAATAGCCAAGAGTCGTACCAAAGTTTTCATCTTCAGTTTCTAAACCCAAGCGCGAAGCAGGATCTGCAAAACCTAAAGTAGTTACCGTATTAATGGTAAATCGACCTAAAGTTTTTGCGGCACGGCCGGGACGACCTTGTATAAGTTGGTTTACCGCATTCCAAGGTTCACCGAGGTTTTTACGGAAGCCACTATAAGAGTCACGAATCGGTGAAGGGATCTTTTCTTTATATTCCACCGCAATTGGGCGAACGATCGCACGGTCTAAAGCATCATTGACGGCAAAAATTTGTCTATTTAAAGGTTGAAGCGGATCTTTTACATTATCAGGTTGTGCTGCATTGGCATCTACTTTTAAATCTTTTGCTTTAATATTCTTTAATTCTTTAAGCGAAGAAGATTGAGCTGTTTGCGGATCAGCACTGGTATCTATTTCGCTGGCAGCTGTAGGCGCTACATCTTCAGCAAATGCAAATGTTGTAAAGCCTACAAAGAGTAGACCAGCACATAAGTGGCGAATGTGTTGCATATAAAAGAGTTCCGGAACTTTATAATCAGCAGGTGAATTAAAAAAATAATCTTTTAACTATCTTAACAGCTCTTTATTGCTCATTGTTAAATCAAATTTTAAGAAATGTTAGTAAAAAAGCGACATTTTGCTGAATAAATAAACAAGTGGAAGTTTTTTTATAAATAATTGAAGAAAGGGGGTTGTGTTGGGTGTGAAATGCTGTAGAATGCACATCCATCGGCGGTGATGTTGATTAAAACTTGTTGAG